>Ga0228699_1000227_pt1 | contig 49033 bp, 47 predicted proteins | sample McNCre217_Aug_MG_FD_178016 | JGI IMG/M metagenome (GOLD analysis project Ga0228699, IMG submission 178016) | Freshwater microbial communities from McNutts Creek, Athens, Georgia, United States - 2-17_Aug_MG | ecosystem: Environmental > Aquatic > Freshwater > Creek | place: USA: Georgia... | reverse complement strand
GTCCGAAGCCACCATGCAAAAGGTGGACATGGAAGTGCGCAGCATCATCGACACCCAATACAACTTGGCCCGTCGCTTGATTGAAGAAAACGCCGACAAGATGCACGCCATGGCCAAGGCCTTGTTGGAATGGGAAACCATCGACACCGAGCAGTTGGACGACATCATGGCCGGGCGCGAGCCACGTCCACCGAAAGACTGGACGCCACGCACACCTTCTTCCGGCGGTGACGCAGGTGGTCCTCCAGCGGTGCAAAGCGACGCCGCGCCAACCGCGGCTTGAACGAATTGATCATTTTGAAAACGGGGCGTGAGCCCCGTTTTTGTTGGACTAGCCATGTTTTGGAAAACCACCCGCTTTGACATTGACCTCACCACCCCGCAGGTGATGGGCATCGTCAACGTCACCCCCGATTCGTTTTCAGACGGCGGCCACCATGACACGCTGCGCACAGCGCTTGGGCATTGCGAACAGCTGATCCGAGACGGTGCACACATCTTGGATATTGGTGGCGAGTCCACTCGCCCTGGTGCGCCAGTGGTGCCACTGGAAGAGGAGCTCGCTCGCGTGTTGCCTCTGGTGCGTGAGGCCTTGCGTTTTGGTGTGCCCATTTCTGTCGACACCTACAAACCACAGGTCATGCAAGCGGTGTTAGATGCTGGGGCCGATATCGTCAACGACATCTGGGCTTTGCGTCAGCCTGGTGCGCAAGCGGTGATCGCTGCACATCCAAGTTGCGGGGTGTGCTTGATGCACATGCATGGCGAGCCACAAACCATGCAAACCCTGCCCATGACAGGTCAGGCCTTACCCGTTGTGATGAGTTTTTTACGTCAGTCAGCTCAAGCCTTGTGTGCCCAAGGCGTGGCTGCGCATCGCATCGTGCTTGACCCGGGCGTTGGCTTTGGCAAAACTGTGGCCCAAAATTTTGAACTCCTGTCAGGCCAAGCGTCTTTGCTGACACTGGGCTATCCGCTGCTGGTTGGCTGGTCGCGTAAATCGTCCTTGGGGGCAGTGACGGGTTGCGAGGTGGGCGAACGCATGGTGCCCAGCGTGGCGGCCGCTGTGTTGGCTGTTGAGCGTGGTGCCCGCGTGGTGCGGGTGCATGATGTGGCGCACACGGTACATGCCTTGAAGGTGTGGCAGGCGGCGCGCTGATTTTCAGGCCAAGCTTTGCGACAATCTACGCCTATCAGGATCACAACGAACGAGAACAACGAGATGACACGCAAATATTTTGGGACAGACGGCATTCGTGGCACGGTAGGTCAGCCCCCCATCACGCCTGACTTTGTGCTGCGCTTGGCGCATGCCGTGGGCCGTGTGCTCAAGCAAACAGAGGCGCACCCTACGGTGTTGATCGGTAAAGACACCCGCATTTCGGGGTACATGCTGGAGTCGGCGCTGGAGTCGGGTTTTAACTCGGCTGGTGTGAATGTGGTCTTGCTTGGCCCCTTGCCCACGCCGGGAGTGGCCTACCTCACGCGTGCACAGCGGGCCAGCTTGGGCGTGGTCATCAGTGCCAGCCACAACCCGTTTGCCGACAACGGTATCAAGTTCTTCAGTGCGCAGGGCACCAAGCTGAGTGATGCCTGGGAGTTGGCGGTGGAAGCTGCATTGGATGAAGCCCCTGTATGGGCTGACTCTGCCAATTTGGGCAAAACCCGTCGCTTGGACGACGCAGCCGGCCGTTACATCGAGTTTTGCAAAAGCACCTTCTCCAATGACCTTACGCTCAAAGGCTTGAAGGTGGTGGTCGATGCCGCGCACGGTGCGGCCTATCACATCGCGCCCAAGGTGTTTCACGAGCTCGGTGCGGATGTGATTGCCATTGGGTGCAGCCCGGACGGTCTCAACATCAACCACGAGGTCGGCGCCACGCACCCCGATGCCTTGGTGCGCTCAGTCAAAGCCAACCATGCGGACTTTGGCATCGCGCTCGATGGCGACGCAGACCGTTTGCAAATGGTCGATGCCGAGGGCCGCCTCTATAACGGCGATGAGTTGCTGTATCTGATGGCCGATGATCGTTTGGCCAATGATGAAGTGGTGCCTGGGGTGGTTGGCACCTTGATGACCAATATGGCGGTAGAGGTGGCTTTGAAAAAACGCGGTGTGCAGTTTGTGCGTGCCAAAGTGGGGGACCGCTATGTGCTCGAAGAACTGGCCAAACACCAATGGATTTTGGGCGGCGAGGGTTCAGGCCACTTGCTGGCGTTGGATAAACACACCACCGGTGATGGCTTGGTGAGCGCTTTGCAAATTTTGCAAACCTGTGTGCGCAGTGGCCGCACCATGGCAGATTTGTTGAAGGATGTCACGCTGTTTCCGCAAACCCTCATCAATGTGCGCTTGCGTCCGGGCCAAGAGTGGCAGTCCAACATAGCCATGCAAGAAGAAACCCGAAAAGTGGAAGCTGAATTGGGTGACAGCGGTCGCGTCTTGATTCGTGCCAGCGGCACCGAGCCCTTGGTGCGTGTGATGGTGGAAGCGCGTGATGCCGCGCAAGCGCAAAACTGTGCACAACGCATTGCCAACACTTTGTCTGCGTGAATTCATGAAGCACTTCGTCTGGATGGGTGCTTTGGCAGGTCTGTGCGTGACAGCGCAGGCACAAGACCAAATACCTCAATACAAATTCAGCACCGGGATCTACGCCTTGTCTGGGGCGGGGCAACCCAACAGCCATGGCTTAGATGTGAACCTGCGTCGCACCTCGGATGCCGGCAATTTGTGGGCCGCTTGGTACCGTTCGCCTGAACAAAGTGTGTCGCAACCACGCTTGGGTTGGGATAGCAGCTATGACATGACAACCTGGCGCATCCAGCCCTCTGTGCAGATGGCGTCGGGTGGTTTTTGGGGCGGCAGCTTAGGCGTTGAAACGGGTGACAGCTGGTTTGTGGGGGCAGGCTTTGGCCGCACTAATTTGCACCCCTACACCAACCTCAACTTTGATCCCAACGACGCCTGGATGGCCTCCGCAGGCTACCGTTGGTCCTCGGTGCAATCGCTTGGATTTCAAATCGTACGCGATAACCGCCAAAACCCAGATCAGCAACATGTGCATGCGTTGTATCGCATGGGCCTACCGCATGGTCAGCGGCTGACCGTGGATGTGTTGTTCAAGAGTGGTTTGGTGGAAGAGCAATTCACCCGCCGCACAGGCTTGAGCGTGACCTATGACTGGCCACAGTTTTTTACCCGTGTGGCTTACGACCCCATCATCAACTTCACGCCACAAACCATGTGGCGCGTCTCAGTAGGCACCCGGTTTTAAGCACGCTCGTACCAGTCCTTGCTGCGGTTGACGACTTGAACCACTAAGAGCATCACCGGCACTTCAATCAGCACGCCTACCACCGTGGCCAATGCGGCGCCAGATTCAAAACCAAACAAGCTGATGGCTGCCGCCACCGCCAATTCGAAAAAGTTAGATGCCCCAATCAAGGCCGATGGGCAGGCCACGCTGTGCGATTCCCCCAATTTGCGGTTGAGCCAGTAAGCCAGGCCTGAGTTGAACAAGACCTGAATCAAGATGGGCACGGCGAGCAAGGCAATCACCAGCGGTTGCTTCAAAATGGCTTGGCCTTGAAAGGCAAACAACAACACCAAGGTCGCCAGTAGGGCGGTGATAGACCACGGGCCGATGTGCGCCATGACGGCTTCAAACTTGGCTTGACCTTTGGCCAACAGCGCTTTGCGCCACAGCTGGGCCAGGATCACAGGGATGATGATGTAAAGCACCACCGACGTCAGCAAGGTATCCCATGGCACGGTGATCGCAGACAGCCCTAGCAAAAAAGCCACCAGCGGCGCAAAGGCCACCACCATGATGGCGTCGTTTAATGCCACTTGCGATAGCGTGAACAAAGGGTGCCCGTTGGTCAGGCGACTCCACACAAACACCATGGCTGTGCAGGGGGCGGCTGCCAGCAAAATCAAACCAGCGATGTAGCTGTCGATTTGTTCAGGAGGCAGCAACGGCGCAAACAAATAGCGGATGAAGAACCAACCCAGCAAAGCCATGGAGAACGGTTTGACCAACCAGTTCACAAACAAGGTCACGCCAATGCCTTTGATGTGCTGACGCACTTCGTGCAAGGCGTTGAAATCGACCTTCACGAGCATTGGAATGATCATGACCCAAATCAACACGCCGACGGGGAGGTTGACTTGCGCCACTTCCCAGCTACCGATGGTTTGAAAGACTTCGGGCATCCATTGTCCCAGCGCAATACCGACCACGATGCACAGGCCCACCCAAGCCGTCAGATAGCGTTCAAAGAAATTCATGCAGCATCCTGGCTGAGTTGGCGGGCCGTGTGCTGCAACATGGTTTTCTGCAATTTGTCAGCAGGCAGGTCAACCAAGAGTTGCAATCGTTTTTGAATCATGTACAGCGTGTTACGAAAGGCGATCAAGCGCTCTTCGTCAGTGCCTTCTACGGCAGAGGGATCAGCATAACCCCAGTGTGCGGTGGCAGGTTGGCCTGGCCAGTAGGGGCAGACCTCGCCCGCAGCGTTGTCGCACACGGTGATGACCAAGTCCATATGGGGGGCATCGGGTTTGGCAAACTCATCCCAACTTTTGCTGCTCAGGTAAGAGGTGTCAATGCCAGCGGATTCCAACACTTGAATTCCCAATGGGTTGGGCTGCTGGTTCTCACGTGGGCTGCTGCCAGCGGAGTAGGCTTTGAAACGTGTGCCGCCGGCGCCTGTGGCGATGTGATTGAGTAAGGCTTCCGCCAAGATGCTGCGTGCCGAATTGTGTGTGCACAAGAAAAGAACGTTCAAAGTGGTCATGGTTGATGTGACAGGGTAAATGTATGAAAGATAAAGAAGAAGTTTTTCAAGCGTGTGTCAGACTCAACAGCAGCCACTGCTTGGCGAGCAGCAAGATCCCGCTTTGACGCGAGGTCTGTCTGCTGTCAGTGTGGTCGCCCCAGCTTTGGCCTCAGCAGGTGCGCAGCACAAGTCCATGGCCAAGCAAGCGGTGTGCTTGAGGCTGGTGATCAGCGTTAAGGTTTGGCCGTCACTGCTCGCCGAGATCACAGGGTATTGCGACACCACACCTGCCTCGTGTTCAATCTCGACAGGCAAATCGAGCGAAGGCAGTACGTCACCCGCCATGCGCAAAATATGCGCGAGCTTGGTCGTGTCTAGGCGATGGTCCACATCGCTGTGCACCCAAGTTTGCAGCAAACAACTCTCGGTGTGACGCAGCGTGCCGCCGCAGTCCATGAAGCGTTTGGCCATGTGGCCGACTTCGGTGATGTGAAAGTGGGCTGCGACCGCTTCGCCGTTGGGCAAAACGATGCGTAGGTGTTGATGCGCATGTGCTTCTAGCAAGGTTAAGAATTGTTCTACGTTCATCGCTGTTCTCCTGTGAATTAACAACAAACTTTTGAGGCTTCGGGCACCACGGCACACGATTGGCCTTGGCAACAGTCTTCGGTCAGATAGGTCAACACCTCGTTCATGCGTGCAAATTCAGCGCGATAAATCATGTTGCGGCCACTGGCCTCGGCACTGACCAAGCCCGCATGGCTCAAGGCCTTGAGGTGAAACGACAAAGCGCTGGGCGCGAGCTGGAGCAGGGCACCTAAGGCGCTGGGCGTGAGACCTTCTGCGCCTGCCATCACCAAGGCTCGGAAGGCGCGCAAACGTTGGCTTTGCGCCAAGGCGGTCAAGGCTTGAACGACTTGGTTTTCTGCTATTTCAAGGTTTTTCATATTTCAATAATACTTGAAATATTGAAATAATCAAGAAATTCATCTGTCACAGATTCGTCACAAAGCTTGGCTAAAGTTGCGTCTGTTCTTACCAACTGAAGGAATCACATGAACACGAAGCGCACTTTCATCAAATCCGTGGCTGCCGCTGCCATGGCCACTTTAGCGATGGGTTCGGCCTTGGCGGCTGACATCACAGGCGCGGGCGCAACCTTTCCTTTCCCGATTTATGCCAAGTGGGCAGAAGGCTACAAAGCTGCCACAGGCAACGGCTTGAACTACCAATCCATCGGTTCTTCAGGTGGTATTCGTCAAATCAAAGCCAAGACAGTGACATTTGGCGCGACCGATGCGCCTTTGTCAGGTGAAGACCTCGACAAAGAAGGCTTGGTGCAATTCCCTGCCATCATTGGCGGCACTGTGCCTGTTGTGAACTTGGAAGGTTTTAAACCTGGTGAATTGCGTGTCTCAGGTACCGTGTTGGCGGACATGTTTTTGGGCAAGATTGCTAACTGGAACGATCCCAAGATTGCAGCTTTGAACCCAGGTAAGAAGTTGCCAGATCAAGCGATCACTGTGGTGCACCGTGCTGACGGTTCGGGTACCACCTTCAACTTCACCGATTATTTGACCGCTGTGAGCAAAGACTGGTCGAGCGCTGTGGGTAAGGGCGCTGCCGTGAAGTGGCCTGCACCTACTTCTGTTGGTGGCAAAGGCAACGAAGGTGTGGCCGCTAACGTCAACCGCGTTAAGGGCTCTTTGGGTTACGTGGAATACGCTTACGTTAAAAAGAACAACATGACCTTCATGCAACTGCAAAACGCAGATGGCAAATACGTGGCCCCAGATGATTTGACATTCGCTGCAGCGGCTGCCGGTGCTGATTGGATGAGCGTGCCTGGCATGGGTGTGTCCATGGTCAATGCCAAAGGCGCCAACAGCTGGCCAATCAGCACAGCCTCATTCATCTTGATGTACAAGCAACCTTCTGACAAAGCGGCCGCTGCGGAAGCCATCAAGTTCTTTGACTGGGCATTCACGAATGGCAAAAAGATGGCGCAAGATCTCGACTATGTGGCCTTGCCTGATAGCTTGACTACACAAATTCGTGCCAAGGTGTGGACACAAATTCAAAAGTAATTTTGAATGACATGAAAAATTCCGTCGGCCTTCTCTAAGAAGTTCCGACGGATTTTTAGTTTTTAGAAGTAAGGTGCTGCAATGAGTCTAGGGTCTGTCATGAGCTCAAACATCAGGTCGTTTCAAGAGTCCGATCAAGTCGTCAGCAAAGACATGGTTGCGATCGCTAACAAGCAGCGAATTCAAGACTTCTTTTTCCATCGCGTCACCCAAGCATTTTCCTTGTTGGTGTTGATGGCCTTGTTGGGCATCATCATCTCCTTGTTTGTGAATGCGTGGCCTACCTTTCAGAAATTCGGTTTTCACTTTTTGGCCCATGTGGAATGGGATATCGTGAACGAAGACTTTGGTGCTGCGATTGCGATTGTCGGCACGGTGGCCAGTGCCACGATTGCTCTGTTAATTGCAGTGCCTTTGGCTTTCGGTGTGGCCGTGTTTTTAACCGAAACCTGCCCTGTGTGGTTGCGTCGCCCGTTGGGCACATCGATTGAATTATTGGCGGCCGTGCCTTCCATCATTTACGGCATGTTTGGTTTGTTTGTGTTTGCACCATTGTTTGCTGACTACATCCAAGTGCCCTTGCAAAAAATATTGGGCGGCATGCCCTTGGTTGGTTTTTTATTTGGCGGAGCCACCAATGGCATGGGCATTTTGGCGGCCGGCATTGTGTTGGCTTTTATGGTGTTGCCCTTTGTGGCGGCCGTGATGCGTGATGTGTTTGAAATCACCCCGCCCATTTTGCGCGAATCTGCCTACGGCTTAGGTTGCACCACTTGGGAAGTGGTACGCCAGGTGGTGTTGCCGTATACGCAAAAAGGCGTGATTGGCGGCATCATGCTCGGTTTGGGGCGCGCACTGGGCGAAACCATGGCCGTGACCTTTGTGATTGGTAACGCCAACCGCATGCCCACGTCGTTGTTCTCGCCTGGTACATCGATTGCGTCTGTGCTGGCGAACGAATTTGGCGAGGCAGAAGCCTTGCATTTCTCCACCTTGTTTGCGCTCGGTTTCTTGTTGTTCGTGATCACGTTTGTGGTTCTGGCCATGGCCAAGATGATGATCTTGCGTGCCGAAAAAGCCAAAGGCAACTAAGGAGTTTTTATGAAAATGAATCAACAGCTTTATCTGAAACGTCGCATCACCAGCTTGTTGGGTTTGGCGTTTTCCATGACGGCCATGGCCATTGGTCTTGCTGTGTTGCTCTGGATTTTGTATGTGTTGTTCTCCAATGGCTTGTCTGCTTTGGATGGCCATTTGCTCACCAGCGATACGCCTGCCCCCGGTACAGAAGGCGGTGGCTTGCGCAACGCGATTGTGGGGAGTTTGATGATTGTGGGATTGACGGTTTTGGTGGCCACACCCATCGGTATCTTGGCAGGCATTTACTTGACCGAATACGGCGATGAAAGCAAAACCGCAGAGCTGACCCGGTTTGTGACTGACATCATGTTGTCAGCCCCCTCCATTGTGTTGGGTTTGTTTGTGTATGCGATTGCAGTGGCCACGGTCGGCAATTTTTCGGGTTACGCCGGCAGTTTGGCTTTGTCCTTGATTGCAGTACCTGTGATCATGCGCACGACGGAAAACATGTTGCGCTTGGTGCCCGGTAGTTTGCGTGAGGCCGCATTTGCATTGGGCGCGCCACGTTGGAAGGTGTCCACCTTCATCACCTTGCGTGCGGCCAAGAGTGGCGTGATGACAGGCTTGTTGTTGGCGGTGGCTCGTATCAGTGGTGAAACAGCACCTTTGCTATTCACTGCGTTGAATAACCAATTTTTCAGCACCAATATGGGCGCACCGATGGCCAATTTGCCGGTGGTCATTTTCCAGTTTGCCATGAGTCCTTATGACAACTGGGTGCGCTTGGCTTGGGCGGGCGCATTGCTGATCACTTTCACCGTGCTGGTGTTGAATATTCTGGCTCGCGTCTTCTTTCGCGAAAAAGTAAGCGCCTGATTTTTGTCTGTAGGTACGCTTAACCCACATTGGATTTAAATATGTCTGAAAACAAACTTGAAACGAAAAACGCGATTGAAGTCCGTGATTTGAACTTCTTCTACGGCAAGTTCCAAGGCTTGCGCAATGTCACCATGGGCATTGCCGAACGCAAGGTCACTGCGTTCATTGGTCCTTCGGGTTGCGGCAAGTCAACCTTATTGCGCACCTTGAACCGTATGTACAGCTTGTACCCTGGCCAGCGCGCTGAGGGTGAAATCAATTTTTATGGCCAAAATATTTTGGATCCAGGTCAAGACTTGAACTTGCTGCGCGCACGCATCGGCATGGTGTTCCAAAAGCCCACACCATTTCCCATGACGATTTACGACAACATTGCTTTTGGTGTGCGTCTGTACGAAAAGCTCAGCAGCAGCGAAATGGATGATCGTGTCGAATGGGCCTTGACCAAGGCTGCTTTATGGACCGAAGTCAAAGACAAACTCGGTCAAAACGGTTTGTCACTCTCTGGTGGTCAACAACAACGCTTGTGCATTGCCCGCAGTGTGGCGGTAAAGCCTTCAGTTTTGTTGTTGGATGAGCCAACCTCGGCCCTCGATCCCATCTCTACTGGCAAGGTGGAAGAGTTGGTGCATGAGTTGAAAGCCGACTACACCATTGCCATCGTGACCCACAACATGCAGCAAGCCGCTCGTTGCAGCGATTACACCGCTTACATGTATTTGGGTGAGCTGGTGGAGTTTGGTGAAACAGAACAAATTTTCTTCAAGCCTAATAAAACTGCCACCGAAGACTACATCACCGGCCGCTTTGGCTAAATCGAAAGAGAACCATGCCTGATAAACACTTATCTTCCCAATTCGATTCAGACCTCAACAACATCTCATCCCACGTGATGGAGTTGGGTGGTTTGGTGGAGTCGCAAATTCGTCAAGCGGTGTACGCTTTGTCTCAATTCAATCCTGAAGCCGCTGAAGACGTGATCGTCACTGAAAACCGCGTCAACAGCCTTGAAGTTGAAATTGATCGCGAAATCGCCTCCATCATCGGTCGCCGCCAACCCACCGCACGTGATTTGCGTTTGTTGATGGCCATGTCCAAAACGACGGCCAACTTGGAACGTGTAGGCGATGAAGCCGCCAAAATTGCACGCATGGTCAAATCCATCATTGACAGCGCAGCACCACGCTCCCTGCCTTCTAGCGATTTGCGATTGTCTGCCGATTTGGCTTCGGGCTTGTTGCGTAAAGCCTTGGATGCTTTTGCACGCTTAGACATTCCCATGGCTGTGAGCATCTTGCGCGAAGACAACGAAATTGACAAAGAGTTTGACGGTTTTGTACGCAAGCTCATCACCTACATGATGGAAGATCCACGCACCATTTCTGCCAGCTTGGATTTGTTGTTCATCGCCAAAGCGATTGAGCGGATTGGCGATCACTCCAAAAATATTGCCGAATTCATCATCTATATCGTCAAAGGCGAAGACGTGCGTCACACACCTTTGGCAGATGTTGAATCGTCCATGGGCTAACCGAGAAGTTTTTGTCAATGAAAATTGCACGTGTTTTGGTTGTCGAGGATGAACCAGGGATTGCTGAGCTGATTGGCGTCAATTTGCGTCATCACGGCATGTTGGCTGTGCTGGCGAGCGATGGAGAAGCTGCGCAAAAAGAGATTGATGAGGTCTTGCCTGATGTCATCTTGCTCGATTGGATGTTGCCTGGTCAAAGTGGTTTGGTTCTGGCGCGTCGTTGGCGCAACGATCCACGCACCAAAACGACGCCAATTTTGATGCTGACAGCGCGTGGTGATGAGCCAGACAAAGTCGCGGGTTTAGATGCGGGTGCGGACGACTACATCACCAAGCCTTTTTCAACCCAAGAATTGCTAGCTCGTATCCGTGCTGTGCTGCGTCGCCGTGCACCAGAGCAAGCTAGCGACTTGGTGCAGCTGGGGCAATTGCAGCTCGATGGTGCGACGCACCGTGTCAGCTTCGGCGATCAGCCTATCAAGCTAGGCCCAACTGAATTCAAATTGCTGAACTATTTGATGCATCATGCAGAACGTGTGCACAGCCGCAGCCAGTTGCTCGATCGTGTGTGGGGTGACCATGTGTTCATCGAAGAGCGCACCGTTGATGTGCACGTTAAACGCCTGCGCGAAGCGTTGGGTGAAGCTGGTGTTATGGTAGAGACTGTGCGTGGTGTAGGTTATCGTCTGACAGCTGCTGCGCTCACCAACCGTTAAGGTGAATGGATCGTGCTCTGGCGTTTCCTCAGTCTATTGTTGTTGCTTTTGATTGGTAGCTTTGCTGGCTTTTTTTGGGGCTTTCTCAAGCATGTCGATGTTGTCTGGGTCTGGCTGCTGACAGGGGCTTTGCTGGCTGGGTTGCTCTGGTGGATCTTGGATGCTGTGCGCGGCTTGCGCGTGGTGACCTGGTTGCGTTCCGGTGATTTGGGGATCGCACCACAAATGATGGGCTTGTGGGGTGAAGTCGTTGAACGCGCTCGCCGTTTGCTGCGCGAACGAGAGCGTGCACTGGATGCGAGTGATCAGCGTTTGAAAGACTTCTTGTCTGCCATTCAAGCATCGCCTAACGGGGTGGTTCTGTTAGACGCTCAAACTCAAATTGAATGGTGTAACCAAACTGCGGCCGCTCAATTGGGCATTGATTCACAGCGGGATTACATGCAGCGCATTGGTAATCTGTTGCGTGATCCGGTGTTTACGGCTTACATGGCTCAAAGCGATATCACCCAATCGGTGGTCATGGAAGGGCGGGGTAGTCGTGCAGATCGTCCTCTGCGTGTATCCGTGCAACGCCATCGCTACGGTGAAGGCAAGCAACTTTTGTTGACGCGCGATGTCACCTTGGTGGAGCAGGCCGAGGCCATGCGACGAGATTTTGTGGCCAACGTCTCGCACGAAATTCGCACCCCCTTAACGGTTTTGTCTGGCTTTGTGGAAACGCTGCAAACATTGGATTTGGCGGCAGATGACCAGCAACGCTACTTGGCGCTGATGGCAACGCAAGCCCATCGCATGCAAACCTTGGTTGATGATTTGCTCACACTCTCTCGGCTAGAGGGCAGTCCAGTTCCTGGTTTTTTCCATGAGCTTCCGTTGTCGCGGTTGATGAAAGCTTGTGAGCAAGAGGCACAAGGTTTGTCCGCTTCATTGTCTGCACAAGGTGATTCGCAAACCATTGCATTTGTCGTGGATGACACATTGACCCATAGCGTTCTTTTGGGTGAAGCGCGTGAGTTACAAAGTGCCTTGTCCAATTTGGTGAGTAACGCTGTGCGCTATACGCCATCAGATGGCCGTATTCAAGTCTCGGCGCAAAGGACTCACGATGGCAGTCTGCAAATTGATGTGCAGGATTCAGGCGCAGGAATTGCGCCGGAGCATTTGCCACGTTTGACGGAGCGCTTTTACCGCGTGGACCGCAGCCGTTCACGTGAGTCAGGCGGAACAGGCTTGGGTTTGGCCATTGTGAAGCATGTCATGCAACGTCATGGTGGAACTTTGACAATTTCTAGCGTATTGGGCCAAGGCTCAAGTTTTCGATTGGTGTTTCCACCGTCGCGTTGGCGTATTTAAGTTATTCCCGCACGCAAGCATGGTGCACCCTTTAGGCACCCATGTTGATGAGGTGGTGCGCTTGAATCGTTGAAGTCTTCTTCTCTAACCATGAAAGTAAACGACCCTGCCATGCTGAAGGTGGTCGTAACAAGGTGTACTCCATGCGTGGCACACCGCCTCGTTTGCGCTTGAAATCACCCGCACCCGAGCTGTAGTTCAACAGCAGTTTTTGTGTTTGTGCATATTGATGAATGGCAGCAAACAATAGGCGATACAAACCCTCTATCCCCGCCTGAGTGTCATAGCCCAAAGCAGGGACAGTCAATGTGTCCTCCTGTTGATACAGCATGGCGAATGCCACGATCGCACCTGCTTTATTTTTCAGTGACAAGACCTGCATCACTTGTGTTTGCACCATATCTGAGAAAAACTGAGTTGTGTATTGCGCGTTGAGTTCACTGTGTTTCTTGATGTAAATCTCTTGATAAAGCTCACGCAAACGAGATGCTTGTGCGTTTGAAATTTCGCTGCTGATGTTTGTCTCTAGATTTGATTTGGTCAATGCAGAGCGATCACGCATCAGATGCGAAGGTTTGTATGCCAAGCCTTGGCGCAAATCGAACTCGTAGACCAGGCGTGCAGGAAGCGCGTGAAATCCCATGGTGCGCAAAGCATGAATCAAAGCAGCATTTGCATCTGATTGCAAATTACGAACGGCAACAAATTGTTTCGCATGCATATGCACAGTGTCTGCACATGCTTCAACCAAGGCGGCATGTGCAGAATCAGGCCAAATATTGGTGGACACTGGAAAATTTCCAACCAAAACCAATTGATCAAGTCCTAAAACCCGAGCAAATTGGCCCACCAATCGAATACCTGTCGCATGGAGTCTTTGATCTTGTAACTCTTGTGCAGCGTAATCAAACCAGCCGCTGCGCAATGACGTGATGTAGCTGGTGTTCGGTGATCGAATGGGATGCGCGCATGTGATTGGGATGGCTAAGTCGCCGTGCCAATGTAAATCGGCACAAGCATTTTGCATCCAAATATCAAGCGACTCACGCGGCCATTGATGTTGCATCAAGCTTGGAAGCGATAGACATGGAATGCGCCATAAATGCCGGATCGATCTTGCGGGCCGAGGGTGTCGGATGTTCTGTCATCGCGCATCCATTTCCCTTCAAGTGATCCAGTCAGGCATGCATCCACTGGCGATTGTGTGCCAGCTGTTCTGAAAATCACCCGTGCACCTGGTTTAGCTGCGCGTGTCATCTCGGTCCAAAGTGCTGTCATTTCTTCGTTCGACATCCAGTCTTGTGCATCTAACAAAACCACGGCATCTACCGATTGAACTGGCATGCGTGCAATGGCATCGCGGATGTTTGATTGCTCAACGCTGAGTTTGTCAATATTGGCTTTGAGCTGTGCATAGTTGCTACGCATTAGATAAGGGGGCAGGGCGCTTTGCTCTGTGGGGTCATAACGGCGGCTAAATGCTTGCCAAGCGAAGTAGTTGTCTTTGATCGGAACTACCGTGGCCAATTTACGAGCACGTTCTTTAAGAACTTGCGCCATGTTTTCAGGACGTTCGTCGCACAACGCATGATGTTGGCTGGGTGGAATTCCCAAGTTGTAAAGGGCGAAAGGACTGCTGCAAATTTTGGCCATTAATTTGGAATCAAAAATCTTGGCTACTTTGTCATCAAACCAAATTTCTTGATCTTGCTGCGTCGGTTGTTGAATCAGTTCCTTGAGATTGACGCCATGCAGTTTTGCGCCCCAATGGATGATGCCAATCAACTGACCCAGCAGTCCGTAGTTGTAGAACCCTTTGGCATACATGCGGATGCGTCTAAATCCAATGGGACCGCCTTCCCAATAATGACGGCTGTCTGCATCAAGCTGGGGGGCAATCACGTTCTTGTACAAACGCACATTGCTGGATGCATTGGCAATGCCAAAAAAATTAAAAAACTCGTCATAACCATTCAATGCGCGCAAGCCTGCCATCTTCAGTTTGACAAGAGACACATGCGCATGATTTAAATCTACTGCCGTGACTTTGGCTGGATTGGCCAGCAAATATGACAAGGCATTGCAGCCGCCCGATGCGATGGTCACCACATGGTCGTCTGCACCGAGGTTGAGCGCTTTCATGTCTACCACGGGGTCTTCCCAAATTTGGGTATAGACCAACTGACGAAACCACATGGCAAAAATACGTTCTTTCAGCGTAGCTTTTGTTTTGTGACCATAAACCGCCTTGCTTAACAATTCTTTAGATCGGTCCGCATTGGCGTTGGGTGCAGGTAATGTGGAGGTGAATTCCATGAGGTTCCTTTGATGCAGATGCGCCGCATCATGCCTTTCACACATGAAATATCTGTGAAGAATTTGCGTCAATTCAATGAAGGTGTATGTGACAGGCTTGTCACACAACTGACGCACAATCACTCTCTATGAGAGTTTTTCACATAAGCCCCCACGCCGTTTCAGAGTCCGCTGTGCTTCCCGAAGAAACGATGGAAGACGGGTTTATTTGGATGGCGTTTGCCAGGCGTGAGTTTGAGGTGCTTCAGCAAGAAATTCAATCCACACTTGAGCGTTTGTGTGGTTCTCAAATTGTGGATTTGCATATCTCGGATGTCTTGAACAACCAATTGCCATCCCACTACGACTACACCTCAGATTACAACTTGATGGTGTTTCGTCGTTTGGCCGCAGGCCAAAGTGAATCAGACTTATCACGCCCAGGGGAGATCTTGCATCGCTCACGAGACAAAGGTGGCCCGCCTGTGCTGCACCGCATAGATACCAGCCCTGTGGCCTTTGTGGTGTTTGACCGCTTGGTCCTCACCGTGCATCCCACGGACTGCACCATTCGAGACAGTTTTGCATCGCGTTTGTTGGCGGCGGGGCGTGCTACTGCGAATCAACAGGCTTATCGTATGCCGTTAAATCCACCAGATTTGATGCTGCGTGTCATCAGCCAAATGGTAGATGGTTATTTGAACTTAAGACGTGAACTCACTCGGCAATTGGATCATTGGCAAAGCGAGCTCATCAATCCGAATACACGGTTTAACAATTGGAGTGCTTTGCTAGATGCTCGCTTGTCGTTGCATCATTTAGACGAAATTTGCGAAGACCAACGCGCGGCCATTCAAGACTGGATTGATGCCTTAAACACAGCGGCGGAACCCCATGCATCCCAGCCTCGCGCTTTGGAGCTACTCAAGGTTCGTAGCCGTGATGTGCTAGAGCATATTGAACGGGTGGTCCACCATGTGCGTCGCTTAGAGCAAAGCGCAGAGACTGCCGTGCAAATGCATTTCAATGCCCAGAGCAACCGGACCAATGACATCATGCGCACACTGACGGTGTTAACCGCTATCTTTTTGCCATTGAATCTGATTACCGGATTTTTCGGCATGAACTTTGAAAACTTTCCAGTGCTCCATGATGAAAATGGCCTGTGGTGGACCCTGATCAGCATGGGCTTGCTGGGCGTTCTTTTGGTGATCTTCTTTTGGCGGAAACGCTATTTGGGTGGCTCGAGCTGAGTGGTTGCTCAGTATTTTTCAGGGACCACCATGTCGTCTGGTACGGGATGGCGTAAATAGTCAGGATTGCGAACACGCGCTGGCAGTTGAATCTCGTCGTGCGGGATGTCGTGATACTTGAAATGTCCCAACAAATGATCAATGCAGTTCAGGCGTGCGCGTTTTTTATCAACTGCTTGTACCACCCACCAAGGCGCTTCTGGAATATGTGTGCGCTCAATCATGGTTTCTTTGGCTCGGGTGTAGTCTTCCCAGCGGCGGCGGCTCTCTAAATCCATCGGGCTGAGCTTCCACTGTTTCAATGGGTCATGGATGCGCCCCAAAAATCGCGCATGTTGCTCATCATCGGTGATGGAGAACCAATATTTGATCAAAGTGATGCCACTGCGGGCTAACATTTTTTCAAACTCAGGAACGGTGCGAAAAAATTCTTCGTATTCTGCATCGCTACAAAACCCCATCACACGTTCAACGCCGGCTCGGTTGTACCAACTGCGGTCAAACAACACGATTTCCCCCGCTGCTGGCAAGTGCGCCACATAGCGTTGGAAATACCACTGGGTACGTTCACGGTCGTTGGGGGCGGGGAGTGCCGCTACACGGCATACGCGAGGGTTTAAGCGCTGCGTGATGCGTTTGATGACGCCGCCTTTGCCTGCCGCATCGCGCCCTTCAAACAAGATCACCACGCGCTGTTTGGTGGCCACGACCCAATCTTGCAATTTGACAAGTTCACCTTGTAAACGCAGCAGCTCTCGAAAGTAGTGCGCACGTTCCACCTTGTCTTGATCAGTCAGGGCTTGACGTTCATCAAAACCGTCTTCGAGCGACATTTCAAGCTCTTCGTCCAGTGAATCCAAAATGTCTTCACGTAAACGACGGATTTGTTCTTCATCCAAATGTTGGGGGACTTGTTGCTGCATGGTGTGATCCTTTGAAACGCATCATGACAATTTTGTGTGGCAGGCATATGACAGTTTTGTCACCATAGTTTCACAATTGATTACTACAGTGAACCTCAGTTTCATAGCCAAATTCCGGCGCACAGGGGTATTTATTTTTAGGCGTTATTTTTATTATTTAAGCATGTTGATTTTGGCGCAAAGTTTGACTTCTTGTGCCATCAAACCCTATGTTGTAGATCAGACGGCTGCTGTGCTGTCAACCCAAAGCCATGCACCTGAAGATGATTTATCACTGGCTCGTGAAGCAAGTGCTTTTTATTTGAAGTTCTCTGAGTCAGTTCTTCGTGAAGCACCACAACACCCCCAATTGGCTGAAACTGTGGCAGCCGGTTTTACCCAGTACGCATATGCATTTGTGGCATTTGAGGCCGATAAATTAGAAGCGCAAGACGCGAAGGCTGCACAAAAAATGCGTCTTCGTGCCGCGCGTTTGTATGCCCGTGCCCGCATGCATGCCATGAATGCTTTAGAGCTGGCATCGCCAGGGTTTGCAAAAACATTGGCCTTGGCAGATTCAACCCATCCTCTGCGACTGAACGCATCCCAAGTTGGTCTGGCTTATTGGGCGGCTGCTTCATGGGGCGGGATGATTTCCTTGTCCAAAGATGATCCTGATCAAGTGGCTGATTTGCCCCAAGTCGTTCGATTGGCCCACTTGGCATGGCAAACCAACCCTGACTTTGGTGATGGTGCATTGGCCAGCCTGATGGGAACCTTAGAAGCTGCACGTCCAGATGGTTCGCGCCAACAAGCGGCGATGTTTTTTGATCAAGCGATGAAAGTCAGCCGAGCCCAAAGTGCGGGTCCCTGGGTGGCCAGAGCTGAAAGTCTGGCATTGCTTGATCAAGATAAAGAGGCATTTGAACGTTTGCTGCGTCAAGCCCTTGAGATCAGTGCCAAGCACAAAAATTTACAAAACGAAGTCATGCGTGAGCGCGCCGAATGGTTGCTGGACATGATGGATGATCTTTTTTAAAGGCAAAAACATGTGGAAGTTGTCAGCGTTTTGCGTCTCGATTTGTGTCGGCTTATTTGCTGTGACCTGGGGTGGCCTATCACATGCGGCTGAAAAATCTTTGCGTATCGGTACTTTAGCGCCCAAGAATTCTTTGTACCACCGTCAACTGCTAGAGGTCGGTGAGGCTTGGCGCAATGCGCAAGGTGGTAATGCCAAGTATGTCGTGTTCCCCGATGGCAGTCAGGGCGGAGAAACAGAATTGGCACGACGCATGCGCATTGGTCAGTTGCAAGGTGCGTTGTTATCTGTCGTGGGCTTGCATGAGATTGAACCTTCGATCAGTGCTTTGCAAGCCATGCCGTTATTGTTCAAAAACTGGGATGAAGTCGACTATGTGCGAGAAAAAATGCGCCCAGCGATGGAGAAAAAATTTCTAGAAAAAGGTTTTGTTGTTTTGGCTTGGGGGGATGCTGGATGGGTGCGTTTTTTCTCTAAAGACCAAGCCTTTCGCCCCGATGACTATAAAAAAATGAAATTTTTTGCATGGGGTGGCGAAGCAGACCAGCAAGAGATCATGAAGAATTTGGGCTATACCCCTGTGCCTTTGGAAACCAGTGATATCTTGCCGTCGATTCAAACAGGCATGATCAATGTCGTGCCGTCGACACCGTACTTTGCCCTAGCAAGTCAGGTCTACACCATTGCACCTCATATGCTTGAAATCAACTGGGCACCAATTGTGGGTGCTTTGGTTGTGACTAAAAAAGCGTGGGACGAAATGTCTCCTACAACGCAAGAGGTGATGCGTGTCGCAGGCGAGAAGGCCGGAGCTCAAATCCGTACCAAAGCGCGCCAAGAGGTCGAGGAGGCTGTAGAAGCCATGAAAAAGCGTGGCTTGCAGGTGAACCACCCCAACGCTGAGCAAATGCGTGAATGGCAAGAATTGGCAGAAAAACTTTATCCTCGTATTCGAGGCACGTTGGTACCTGCCGAAACGTTTGACGAAGTGTTTCGTCATTTGAAAGCCTATCGCGCAACGAAAGCCAAGTGATGCAACGATGGCTTAGATTGGATGAAGCTTTTGCCTCTGTGGCACTGGCTTTGATGGCGTTGATTCCTTTGGTTGAAATCTTGTCTCGCCCTATGTTGGGCAAAGGCATTGATAACGCCCCTGTATTGGTTCAACACTTGGGATTGGTCATGGCCATGTGGGGTGCCATCGCCGCTGAGCGTCATGGACACCTCACCAGTTTGGGACATGTCTTTTCTGGATTTCAAGGCGTTGCAAATGCCTCTGCCGCATTGATTTGCGGTGTGTTGGCATGGGCCAGTTGGCAATTTGTTATCACTGAAATGGCGGCACATCATTCTTTGGCTTATGGCATACCCGTGTGGTGGTTTCAAGCCACCATGCCTATCGGTTTTGGACTACTGGGTGCCAAACTCGCCGCGCGCTGTGCGGGGGCAAGGATTGTCAAATTACTTTGTGCAGTCGTGATTCCCTTGGAAGGAGTCGCGTTGGGCTATTGCTTGGATGGCATCAGCCTGTTGCTGTGGCCTATTGCGATTGGCTTACTTTTGCTTTTGATGTGCGGCGCCCCTATCTTTGCTGTACTAGGGGGTTTGGCATTGGCTTTGTTTTGGCAAGATGGTCTGCCTTTGGCATCAGTTGCTTTATCGCACTACCAAATCACCGTCAATCCATCATTGCCTGCGCTGCCGCTATTTACGTTGGCAGGTTTGATTTTTGCGCGCACAGGCGCTGCACAGCGTTTGGGAGCAGTGTTCATGACGCTCTTTGGCGGTGGCATGTCAGGTACGGTCATTGCCGCAGCGGTCTTGTGTTCTTGTTTTACGGCTTTCACGGGCGGGAGCGGTGTCACCATCTTGGCTTTAGGTGGGTTGCTATTCCCTTTGTTACGCCATGCGGGATACCCCGAGCAGCGAGGCATCAGTTTGGTGACCAGTGCCAGCGCTTTGGGGGTGTTGTTAGCACCTTCTGTTCCTTTGATCATGTACGCCATCATTGCACGCGTGCCAATCAACGCCATGTTCTTAGCCGGGCTGGTGCCCGCTGTGGTGATGGTGGTGTGCCTGTTGGTGCTGGGGGGCTATCTCAAACGCGTGCCTTTTTCCAGTGTGCCTTCAACCGCTGCAACGCACACAGCGCATCCGCTGCATTGGGTGGTCTGGCATGCCAAGTGGGAGCTTCTGGCGCCCTTGGTAGCGATTGGTTCACTCGTGAGTGGGTTGGCCACGCCGACAGAGAGTGCCGCATTGACAGCCATTTATGCAGTGCTCACCCAGTCTTTAGGACATCGTGAATTGAGCGCGCGCATGCTTGCGGCGTGCTTGTCTCATTGCGCGCAAATCATTGGTGGTGTGATGTTGATTTTGGGGATGGCGCTTGGTTTGACCAATTACTTGGTAGACGCTGGAATTCCTGATTTGGCCATTGAAGCGGTCCAAGGTCTGACACGCAACAAATATGTTTTCTTGTTAGCACTCAATGTGTTTTTGTTTGCTGCCGGCGCTTTGATGGAAATTTACGCAGCCATTGTGGTGCTTGTGCCTTTGTTGTTACCCTTGGCTTTGAGCTATGGGATTGACCCCATTCACTTCGGCATTATTTTCTTAGCCAATATGGAAATGGGATTTTTGTGTCCGCCTGCAGGCATGAATGTTTACTTTGCTTCTGCCGTGTTTAACCAGCCTTTGCGGCTTATAGCTGTTTCGGTTCTTCCCGCTTTGTTAGCTATTTTTTTCGGAACGCTATTGATTTCTTGGTTGCCACTGCTGGCTACGGCTTTGCCTAGTTTGATGATGCAGTTGCCGTAGTCAATTGTTCAAGTTGTTGGCAGACGCTGCGGTGAGACAAATGCGCCAAGGTTCGCCGGGAATGTCCCTCTGGCGAAATACACGACCCCAGATGTACATCCACCGCCATGACGCGGGCTTTCATGATGCGGTGCAATGACTCTAAAAATCCCATCTCACCGACAAAAGCGGGGGCTAAGCATAAATTGCCTGTCTGTGGGTCCACATAACGCAGTGCAATAGGTTGGACATCAACCTGGCGATGAATGGCAGCTTCAAACAAGTTGGCATGAAACAAGCTGACTACATGGCCTTCGCTGCTGGTGCCCTCAGGAAAACCTGCCACGCGATAACCATGATGCAAGGCGTTCGCCACATCATCGACCATTTTTTTTGCAGAACTGGGTGAGCCGCGATCGACAAAAACGACGCCACATGCTTTGGCAATGGTGCCCACCACAGGCCATTGCCCAACTTCTCTTTTGGCAACAAAGACGCTGGGGTGTAGCGACTGAATCACCAAAACATCTAGCCATGACACATGGTTGGCTACAACAAGATGAGGCACTTCTGCAAGAGGATGTGTAGCCACCACGCGCACGTCCACACCCATGAGTTGAAGTGTTTGGTCTGACCACATACGGATGGCTTCGAGTTTTTGCTCGCGTGTGTAACGCGGAAATTTCACCCAAAGAATAAAAAATGCTTGAATAAAAGCACGAACAAGAAGAGCGTATTTGAGCAACATATCTGGTCCGTCAGCTTAGTTATGACGTGTGACATTTGCGTGACGGTCAAGATTGAATGTCACCAAAAATTCATTATTTCTTCTTTGTCTTGTCACGTGATGTTTCAACAATCTATGCATCGATTAAGTCAATGCATCACGTCAAACCAAAGGATTGAACATGAAAGAACTGCCTAACCCTACGATGCCGCTCTCGTTGATCGATGTGCCACGGGGGTCACTTCATCGACACGATCTTGAAGCTCAAAAAATTTCTGGAACGTCGCAAAACACAAAAATTGGGTCGGGCTTAAGCGTTGAATGGGCCAAGCATCAAGACCAAGTGCGTGAAGCACAACGCTTGCGCTATGACGTATTTGCCACTGAAATGGGAGCGCGTCTCAAAGACAGTATTCCAGGCCACGACATCGATTTGTTTGATGACTTCTGCGAACACTTGATTATTCGCGATGAAGTGACAGAGCAAGTGATTGGCACCTACCGTGTGCTCACACCCGCACAAGCCAAGCGCATTGGCAGCACTTACTCGGATCTAGAGTTCGATTTGACCCGTTTGCGTCAGTACCGCGAACGTATGGTGGAGTTAGGGCGCAGCTGTGTGCACCGTGATCACCGACATGGTGGCGTGATCATGGCTTTGTGGGGTGCTTTGGCCGAGTTCATGGTGCGCAACAAGTTAGATGTGATGATTGGTTGTGCCAGCATTCCCATGCTTCATCAGGGGGTGGTGAGTGGTGAGGTGGCTGCCAGCATTTGGCATCAACTCAAGCAAACACATTTGGCGGGTGTTGAAAACCAAGTTACGCCGCGCTTGGCTTTACCCGTCGAGCAGTGGGAGGTGAATGATGCGTTTGAACCTCCTGCCTTGATCAAAGGCTATTTGCGCTTGGGTGCCAAAGTGCTGGGCGCACCTGCTTGGGATCCCGATTTCAATACGGCTGACCTGCCTATGTTGATGAAGATCAACGACATGCCGCCGCGCTATCGCAAGCACTTTTTGGGTGTTTGATGCATTACCGAGCCATTTTCATCTCTGATTTGCATTTGGGTACACCCGGATGTCAGGCCGATGCTTTGCTCGATTTTTTAAAAGAGCACACCAGCGATTATTTGTACCTGGTGGGTGACATCGTGGATGGTTGGCAATTACGGCGCAAGTGGTACTGGCCACAAGCTCACAACGATGTGGTGCAAAAACTTCTTCGCAAGGCACGCAAAGGCTGCCGCGTGATTTATGTGCCCGGTAACCACGATGAGTTTGCGCGTGGATTTTTAGACCATCATTTCGGTGGCATTGAGGTGGTCGAAGAAGCCGTTCATTTGACAGTCGATGGTCGTCAGCTGTGGGTGATCCATGGTGACTACTTCGACGCTGTAGTTCAGCAAGCGAAATGGCTGGCTTATGTTGGGGACTATCTGTATGAATTCACCCTCAAGCTCAACCGCTATTTGAATAATTTACGCGGTCGTTTGGGGTTGCCTTATTGGTCTTTGTCGGCTTACCTCAAGCACAAGGTAAAAAAAGCATTGAACTATGTGACTGATTTTGAAAATGCCGTAGCACATGAAGCCGCCAAGCATGGATATCAGGGGGTGGTGTGCGGTCATATCCATCGGGCCGAAATTCGAGAAGTGAATGGCGTCTTGTATTGCAACGATGGCGACTGGGTGGAGAGCCGAAGTGCCTTGGTCGAACATCTTGATGGACGCTTAGAACTGAGCTACTGGAAGCCTGAGGCACCTGGTGTGCAAAAACCTGTTTTGGTCAAAGCTGCATGAAAATCGCACTTATCACAGATGCATGGCGTCCTCAGATCAATGGTGTGGTCACCACCTTGGTCGAATTAGTCGATCAATTGAACACGCAGGGACATATGGTGGAGGTTTTTCATCCAGGACTTTTTCAAACGCGTCCTTGCCCTGGTTACGCCGGAATCGATTTGGCTGTTCGTCCTTTTGCACAATTGCAAAAGCAATTGCAAGCGTTTCAACCTCAAGCGATTCACATTGCAACTGAAGGCCCCTTGGGTTGGGCTGCACGCAAATACTGTTTGCGCCATAAGTTACCGTTTACCACAGCCTTTCACACGCGATTTCCTGAGATTTTGAAAGCCGCTTTACGTGTCCCTTTATCAATTGGCTATGCGATATTTCGCCACTTTCATCGTCCTTCGTCTGGTGTGATGGTCCCCACGCAAGGGGTGATGCGTTTGTTAGATGGCAAAGGGTTTAAAAACCTACGCAGCTGGACCCATGGCGTGGACATGCGCTTGTTCAAGTATGCAGAACAGGTGCAGCAGCATCCTTCTTTGGCTGATTTACCGCGACCTATTGCGCTTTATGTTGGGCGCGTGTCTTATGAAAAAAATATAGAGAGCTTTTTGGCCATGCCTTGGCACGGCAGCAAAGTGGTCTGCGGTGTAGGCCCCTTGGAAGCGCAACTCCAAGCGCGCTTCCATGATGTGCGTTGGCTGGGGGTGTTACCACGCGATGAATTGGCTGAGGTGTATGCCAGTGCCGATGTGTTCACTTTTCCAAGTCGCAACGAGACGTTTGGATTGGTGATGTTAGAGGCCATGGCCTGCGGCACACCCGTGGCCGCTTATCCGGTTGACGGCCCATTGGAAGTCTTGCGGCCTGATGAGGCTTATCCACATGCTCGCAAAGGTGGTGTACTCGACGATGATTTGGCCCAAGCGAGCCTGAAAGCATTACACATCCCCCGTGCCCAAGCGCGTTCACAGGCGTTAACCTTTAGCTGGGATGAGGCGACACGTTTGTTTGAGCATCATTTAGCCCCCATACCTTCCGAAAAATTGCTGTCAAAAGTCACGTCCGGGCAACAGCATTTTTTAAAAAATACGGTCAGCGATGGCGTGTTTGAAAAACATTTGAAATCTACGCACCGATTCAAAGACTATTTGCAAGTGCGCGAAAAAATGTTGTCAGACTTGTTCACGGATATTCGTCGCCAGTGGGCTGACGAAGTAGGGCATTTGGTCAGCATCAATCACTTTGAAGGAGAAGACCCAGCTTTACGGGTTTTATGCAAAACGGCGGGCACCGAATTGGTCATTGATATCCAATTTCCATCGGGTGGAACAGACTACAAGGTTTCTTGTTGTGGTCAAAATTTCATTTTTGAAAACCCGCAAAGACTTTCACACTATTTGCAAGAGCAATTGCATCAGGTCTATCCAAGTGCTTATTTGACGACTTCCGTTTAAGTCACGGCATCTTCACCAAATTGTCATAAATGACAGCGACACTTGGAAGCAAGGATTACAGGTGTCTACATGTCCGTTTCAATTTCTAAGGATCAAGCCCATGTTCAATTCACTCCCGTGGAGTGGTTGGATCGTGACCTCAGCTTATTAGCGTTTAACTCGCGTGTGTTGGATTGGGCTAAACGTCCAGAAGTTCCTTTGCTCGAACGCTTGCGGTATTTGTGCATTGTTTCGTCCAATTTGGATGAGTTTTTTGAAGTCCGTGCTGCCTTGCACTCTAGTGTCGAGCATCCCAAAGCCGCACTGGATGCCAAAGGTGCACACGCCCAGCATTCATTGAGCCAAGTGGCACACGCTTTGGTTGCAGAGCAATATGCCTTGTACAACGATGTTCTTACGCCTGCGTTTGCCAAAGAAGGCGTGCACATTTTGTCGCATGGTGAGCGCACATTGGCCCAGCATCGCTGGGTGAAAACGTTTTTTGAAAACGAAGTTCGCCCTTTGTTGTTGCCTGTGGTGTTGGATCCTGCGCATCCATTTCCCCAGGTGGCGAACAAATCGCTCAACTTCATCGTGCGTTTGTCTGGCAATGATGCGTTTGGTCGCGATAACGAAATCGCCATTGTGAAGGTCCCACGCAGTTTGCCGCGCTTGATTCGCTTGCCTGAAAAACTTTCAGGCAAGCGCATGCTGTTTGTGTCGATTTCCAGTGTGATTCGCGCGCACTTGAAAGATCTTTTTCCAGGCCGTTCCGTAGGAGATTTCTCACAATTCAGAGTCACGCGCCATTCAGATTTGGCGGTCGATGAAGAAGATGTGAAAAACTTGCGAACCGCTTTGCGCAAAGGTTTGGTTCACCGTAATTACGGACAGGCTGTACGGTTGGAGGTCTCAGCCGGATGCTCTGAGCATTTATCGAATTTCCTGCGCCATCAGTTTGAACTTCCTGAATCTGCCTTGTACCGCGTCCACGGTCCTGTGAATTTGGTGCGTTTGAACCAATTGATTGATTTGGTGGATAACCCCAAATGGCTGTTCCCGAATTACGTGCCGTCATTCCCGCATCAAATGACAGCGAATACGCCGATCTTTGATCAACTCAAGCTGGGTGATGTGTTGATCCATCAACCCTATGAAAGTTTTGATGGTGTGCTCGCATTTCTGCGCGAAGCTGTCCGAGATCCGCATGTGTTGGCGATCAAACAAACCATCTACAGAACCGGTGCCGATTCGGCCTTGATGGAGTTGTTGCGCGAGGCCGTGCAACGGGGTAAAGAAGTCACTGTTGTTGTTGAACTCAAGGCTCGCTTTGATGAAGAGGCCAACATCAATTGGGCGGAGAAGCTGGAATACATCGGCGCACAGGTGGTCTATGGTGTGGTGGGACTCAAGACCCATGCCAAGATGTTGCTGGTGTCGCGCCGTGAAGGGCGAGTGATTCGTCGCTACGCCCATTTGTCCACCGGAAACTACAACCCGCGCACAGCCAAGCTGTATACCGATTTGAGTCATCTCACCTGCGACGTGAAATTGACGCAAGACATCGAAAACGTCTTCAATTTACTTGCCAACCAAAGCAAGATTCCTCGTTTGAACAAACTCATGATTGCGCCGTTTCATTTGCAGCGCAATTTAATTGAGTGGGTTGACAAGGTCGCTGTTGCGGCAACACGTGGCGTGGCCGGGCGCATTATTTTGAAGATGAACACGCTGACAGACGAAAAATTAATGGATGCGTTGGTTCGTGCAGGGCAGGCTGGTGTGTCGATTGATTTGATCATTCGTGGTGCCTGCATGCTGCCAGCCCAGCGACCCGGTGTGACAAACAACATCCGTGTGCGCTCCATCATTGGCCGTTTTTTAGAGCACTCGCGCGTTTTTTATTTCCGCACGGGGGCAGAAGAGAAGGTGTATTTGTCTAGTGCCGATTGGATGAACCGCAACATGCTTCGACGCGTTGAACTGGCGTGGCCTGTGGACGACCCTGTCTTACGCCAGCGCGTGGTGGACGAATGTTTGGTCGCCTACTTGCACGATAACCTTGATGCATGGATTTTGAATTCAGACGGTCAATACACACGCGCTGTGGTCGCCAAGGGCCGATCAATGAAATCCAAAATAGCGCATGGTGCCCAAGCTGCCTTGATGGACTTGTACGCAGCCAAAGTCTAAGGAGAAGACGATGGATTTAATCTTGTGGCGCCATGCCGAAGCTGAAATCGCGCAAGATGGCTGCGATGACTTGTCTCGACAACTGACCCCCAAAGGCGAGCGACAGGCAGCACGCATGGCATCCTGGCTTGATCGCCATTTGCCCGAGGGAACACGTGTGTTGGTCAGTCCAGCGCGTCGCACGGAGCAGACGGTGCAACCTTTAGGCCGTAAATATAAGTTGCGAGATGAATTGGTGCCCGAGAGCAGTGCCGACGATGTGCTGAGCTTGGTGAAATGGGATCCGAGTACCGGACCACAAAGCAAGGGTTCTTTTTTATTAGTGGGTCACCAGCCGTATATCGGTGACATCGTGTCGCGTTTGTTGGGTATGAGCGAAGCATCCTGCCCTGTGCGCAAAGGCTCTGTGTGGTGGTTGCGTACACGCGTGCGTGAAGGACATGTGCAGACTATTTTGATGACGGTGGCTAATCCGGAATTGGTGTCTCGAAGCTGGGACGCGAACTGATCGTTTGTCACGACTTCGTCAAAAGACCGTACTACGCTCGGCTCTTCTGATCGAAAACTTTGATTCACCGAGGTCTTTATGAATACGTCCAAACAACTCTCGCGCCGTCATTTGCTCAAAATTATGGGGGGCGCACCCATGTTGCCTTTGGCAACTTACAGCGGATGGGCCCAAGCTGCAGGCAACGTCAGTGCATCCACTGCGAAATTGCGTCACGTGTCGTTTAAGTCCATGCCAGCCCCTTCGTTGGCCAATCCTGCCGAAATGGCAACCATGCAAGTAGGCTCCACATTGACCGCAAATTTTTCAGATGGTCATGTGCGTGAATTTGCCTTGTCGTATCAGCCGTTTTTTGTCTCTGGTGATATGGTGCCGGATGGGCAAGGCGGGCAAATTCTTTCTGGCGGTTATTTTGATATTCACAACAAGCCTATTATTGACCGCACAATTGCAGGAAAAGAACGCCAATATTTCTCCGATGGGCCTGATGGCACTTCGTTGTTGAGCGTTCCACACGCCAAAGTCCATGGCGTCAAAGGGAAACCTGTTTTTGCTGTCGTGCAATTTGAATACACCTCTCGCGCGCAAGACGGTGTCACGCCTATGTATGGCCGACTCCCGTCACCGATTGCCGTTCTCACACTTGATCAAGACCCTCAAACAGGTCATTTAAGTTTGGTGAAGTACCACAACGTTGACACCAGCAAAGCACATGGTTTATGGATCACCTGTGGGGCCAGTTTGTCCCCATGGGGAACCCATCTTTCCAGCGAAGAGTATGAACCAAACGCCTTCACGGCAGCCAGCGATCCACAGTTCAAGGCTTTCAGTGGCAACTTGTATGGCGATGAGACGCGTGCCAATCCTTACCACTATGGCCACCTGCCAGAGGTGACAGTGCATCCCGATGGCACGGGTTCGATCAAAAAGCATTACTGCCTGGGTCGTCTGTCGCATGAGTTGGTGCAAGTCATGCCAGACAACCGAACCGTTCTCATGGGCGATGACGCTACCAACAGCGGTTATTTCGTGTTCGTTGCTGATAAAGAAAAAGATTTGTCGGCAGGCACTTTGTATGTGGCCAAAGTAGGGCACGGGTTTAGCATTGACCCTGGGACAACGGCGGCACCACTGACCTGGATCAAATTAGGTTCTGCCAACAGCCATGAGATAGAGCAATTGGCAAATCGTCTCAAAGCCACCGACATCATGGAGTTGAAGACATCTGATCCACAAGATACCAACTTCACACGCATTGTGGCCAATGGCAAGGTGGAATGGATCAAACTCAAGCCCGGCATGGAGAAGGCCGCTGCGTTTTTAGAGACCCACCGATATGCTGCTTTGTTGGGGGCGTCAATGGGTTTTTCAAAAATGGAGGGCACCACGGTCAACGTTAAAGACAAAGTTGCCTATTCAGCCTTGCAAAACTGCGTGGCTTCGATGGTCGTTGGCAATGCCGCCCACGTCCCAGGCAATGGTGTGGGTATTGCTGCGGCGTTGAATGCAGGTGCCGTGATGGCCTTGAACCTCAGGGGTGGCTTGCGAGACACACAAGGTCATGCCATTCGCAGCCAATGGATGCCTGCCGATATCCGTGCCTTGATTACAGGCAAAGACATCGCTTCAGATGCTCTGGGCAATACCGCAGATCCAGAAAAAATTGCCAACCCTGACAATTTGAAGTTTTCAGAAAAAATGCGCACCTTGTTCATCGGTGAGGACAGCAACCAGCATGTGAACAACTTCTTGTGGGCTTACCACATTGATACGAAAGAGTTGTCACGGGTGTTGTCTGTACCTTCTGGCGGCGAATCCACCGGTTTGCATGCTGTGGATGAACTCAACGGCTGGACCTACATCATGAGCAACTTCCAACATGCAGGCGATTGGTTGCCAATTCACAACCATGTGAAAGAAACGCTGAATCCCTTGATCAACGCCAACTACAAAAATAAATTTGGCGCAGCGGTTGGTTATCTCACGGCAACCTCGATGCAAGTGAAATTGAGCTGAGCCTTTAGTGCGCAAAGTACATGCTGACGACAGCCGCTGTTATGGCAAGACCTAATCCAATGGTCATATGCTGTCCGTACTTTTTTCCGCCACTGAGATAGGCTAGCGTAATTTTGGAGGTGACGCTCGCCCCCAAAATAGCCACAACACCCCAGCTTGCCAGTGTGAGTTGGGGGTGTTCTGTGAGACCCATCTGAGAAATACTGACAGCGGCTGCGTGTATTTCAGTGAATCCAACGATGATGGATGTTGCCAATATTCCAGAATCGCCAAAGAGCTCTCTCAGCCATGCAGCACAAAGCGTGACTGCACTGATGGTCGCAGCAATCAACAATGCGTGTGATGGCTTGAATGCATGGTGTGAAGTGGGTAACTCGAAGTCATGCGTGATGTCTGCATGGCGAAGAAAATAAATACCAACAGAGATCAAAGTTATTCCTGCTGCGAACAAAGGCCATGCCACAGAGCGAACCAGTTGTTCTGAACTCATGGCAAGCACCAGCGTGAAAAGTAAGAGAGAAGATAAGACAGAGAACATGGCTGCGGCACTTGCCAGCAATGCACGTTCTGGCTTTTCATGAGCGGTTCTTCCGAACGCTGCAACGGCTGCGGTGGAGGAGATAAACCCTGTGAAAAATCCTGCGAGAGGCAGTCCCCGTTGGGGACCAAAAATGCGCATCAAAATATGCCCTGCCATGCCAACGCCCATGATGAGAATCAAAATCTTCCACATCCCATAGGGTTGGAGTGCATTCCATCGGTCAATGGCCTGTGTGGGCAAGAGCGGTAAGACAACCAGTGCTGATGCGCAGAGCATCAATGCGTCTTCCAACTCTTTTTCAGTCAGTACTTCTTGACTGAATTTTCGCAATGGTTTTTTGATAAAAACGAGGCAAGCCACCACCACGCCGATGGCCGCTGCGAGTGCTGGATTTTGAATCGCAAATCCTGACAGCACCAAGGTTAAAAACAGTGTGAATTCACCCGTCATTCCAGGATCTTCAGGTGCTGACTGGCGATAAGCTATGGCAATCATGAATCCCGTGGTCAGCAAAGCCGATATAAAGACCCCAATTCCCAGGCTGAACGAAATAGCCCCCAAGATGGCCACAACCGCATGCGTCCTCACGCCAGCCTTGACCACGCCAGGTCTATGCAAGCGTTCTCTGACGGTTCCAATCAATAAACCGATGCCAAGGGCGGTCAAGAGGCCAATGAGCGTTGCGTCCCAATTCATTTTTCAGCGCCAAATTTATAAAACGCTGATTGTGTCAAATGTATTGAGGTAATTCAGCCACTGGTGAAGACCAGTGGCTTGGTGTGATGTAGATCGCTTGAAAAGAATTAGTGGGCGCTTAAGAAGTTCCCCACATTCAAGATGATCAGTTCGTTGTCATCGGCTTTGTTCGGTTCACGGCTGCTGGAGAAAGGCAAATTGTTGTCGTTGCCTACAACAATGTGGTGGGCATCGACAACATCGACGTTTTCAATTGTGAAAAATGGAAAAGTGAACACACTGTTGTCCAGCGGCTTGCGAGCGATTTTGTGAGGATCTGCGATGTTCAATAAATCGACATAGCCAATTTTTCGCATGGGAGCGTTCACATTCGCATCCGTCATTTCAACTTTGTAGACACGCTTGAATTTGGGTAAGTCGTGGAAACAGTTTGATTTCTTGCCCTCGGTACATGCATGGGCAGATACACCTTCGCCATTGTCTCGCTCAATGATCATGCCTGTGGTGTCGTCAATCATGTTGAAATCTCCGATCGCGTGGTGATTGGCTTCCAGTACATATTTCCAATGACGTCCGGTCCATTGACCTGCTTTCACATCAAACTCCAACACGCGCAAGTACTGCTTGCCATCCATCGTTTCATATGCCTTGGTCTGCTCATCCCATAAAGCACCTTCAAGCAATGCATACAGTTTGCTGCCGTCTTTCGACGCGGCCATTCCTTCGTAACCTTTGGAGCGACGTACCTGAAATTTCACCGAGTCAGTCGGAACACCAGGTGTTGTGACTGCTGGGTGATCTGGTGAGCGAACCAGTTTGCCATCCACCAATGTCTCGTGCACTGCCAAGACCTTGCCATTCATGTCTGCTTGGATCAAAAACGGTCCAAACTCATCACCAATCCACAATGAACCACCTGCAAATTGAAAGCTTTCCGTGTCGAAATCAGCACCTGTCAGATAGCGTTTTTTGCTGCCTTCCGTGACGATGTGAAAGGGGACTTTTTTGTCTGGATCATGCAAAAAGATCGTGTTCAAACGGGTAAATTGATTGGTCTTGAAGTCCACTTTGTAGTGGTTCAAATACAGCATGAAATCGGGTGAGTTGGCTTTGGAACCCGCACCGTTGTCTGTCAACAACCAAAAAGTGCCATCTGGCATACGTTTGACGCCAGAATGACCTTGAATCGGTTGACCTTTGAAAGGCAAGAACACACCGGTCGGGCGATCAAACGACATGCCCTCGATGCTGCCAATTTTTTCAACGCGTTTGCCTGTGGTGAATTTACCGCTGGTTTGCAAATGCGCAGGGGCATCGTGCGGTGTCGCAATCATTGTTTGCGCAGGCAAGACAGCGTGATCTGTCAATGTTGCCTGAAAAGCAGTTTGTGCATGGCTTGCCAGTGGTATTGCAATGGCGATGCATGCTGAAACCAAAACGTTGCGATGTTGCATGAAAAACTCCTTGGATGAACGGCGTTTGATCATGCAGATTGAATGTGTCGATTTGGTGTCTTTCATTCAGGCAAAAGAAAAGCCCTTGCAGTTTTTGCAAGGGCTTTGTGGCTCAGTTAAAACTTATTTGGCGCGAGTAGGGCGACCTGTTTTAATGGTTGGCACATTGCTGAGTGCAGCTTTGAATTGAATATCGCTCATGGCTGCCAGAGCTTTGATGCCAGCGCGCAGCAACTCACTCTTTTTGACCGCTTGCCCCAGTTTTCCGCCACGCAGCTTGAGGCTGTCAATGACCACATACTCGTCTTTGGGGATGGTGAAGCTGTCGCGCACCAACTTAGGTTTTTTAACTTTGCTAGGCTTGGTCGTAGGTGTGGGTTTGGCGACGATTGTTTTAGGCTTAGGTGCTGCTGCTTTGTTGACCTTGCGTGGTGCCACTTTTTTCACGCTTGTCTTGGTTTGCGCTGATGTTTTCACGGGAGCTTTGGCAACAGTTTTAGCAGTAGATTTTTTGACTACCGTAGTCGTTGCGGTTTTTCTTGTGACCATATTGAGTTCCTGAAGAAGTTGAAATGTGTAAACAGTATATATCGTTTACACGATTCAGTCATTCATCAAACTGTCATGAAATTGAAACTCCAAGGAGACTTTTGCCATGCCAAACTTTCTTGTCGTAGCAGATGGACAGACTGTGGATAGCGAACCATCCAATCAGCGTCAGACGACAGGGTAAAGCTTCGTTTGGTTGAGTTTTGTGTCAGTTGTAGGTTCTTGTGTTCCGGGTCTTTGCGAGCATGGCACAGAATCACGGATAAACGCAGCGCCACTAGCAGCTGTGCGAATTCCGGCTCATCAAATTCGGTCTCCAATTTTTTAAGCTTGCCGCGATGTCCCAGAACCAACAATCCCAAGCGATGCAGCTCTTGCATGCTAAAGCCCAGCATGTCGGCATTGTCTAGGATGTAGGCGCCATGCTTGTGGTAATCGCTGTGCGAGATGGCCATGCCCACTTCATGCAAATTAGCCGCCCAACCTAATTTGCGCTTGAGGCGCGTGAGTGTGTGGGTTTCTTCGGCGTCATCAGATGGGATAATTTTTTCAAGAAAATGTTCTGCTACTTTGCGCACACGTTGGCCTTGTGCAAGGTCCACACCGAATTTTTGCGCAAGACGATGTATCGACAAATCACGGGCATCCGAGTCATGATCTTCGCGTTCCACCATTTCATACAACACGCCATGACGCAGAGCGCCTTGGGCCACGTGCAGGGTTTGTATATGCAGCAAATCCATCAACGCGCGCAACACGCTGACACCTCCCCCAATGACTGCGCGTCGATCTTCTTTCAAGCCTTCGAGTCGGATGTTGTTGGCGTTGCCTGCACGCAAGAGACACTTGACCAACCAATCTAGGCCATCGCGGCTGATTTCACCTTCAGGCCAACCCGATAAGGCTAAAATGTCGGCCACCGCGCCCACCGTGCCGGATGCGCCATATGCGGTATCCCATTGATGGCGTGGATAGGTGGTGATGGCTTCTTCGAGCACGGCCTGGGCTGCAATCTCTGCACGGTAAAACGTTTGTTCGGTGAATTCGCCCTTGGGGAAATATGTCATCGACCATGCCACGCTACCGACTCGAAACGATGCAGTTTCTGTCGCTTGCATGCCGCGTCCGAGCACCAACTCGGTGGATCGACCGCCAATGTCGATGACCAGCCGACGTTCATCGCTATGTGGCAACAGGTGAGACACGCCTTGGTAAATCAGACGCGCTTCCTCTGTGCCTGGAATGACTTCAATCGGAAAACCTAATATTTCGCAGCCACGTTGAATGAACTCGTCTCTGTTTTTTGCTTCACGCAAAGTTTGGGTGGCAACAGCACGAACCTGAGTTTTTTTAAAACCTGCGATACGTTCTGCAAAGCGAGCCAAACATTCCCACCCGCGAGTCATAGCTTCAAGCGACAAGTTACGGTCTTGGTCAAAACCATTACCTTGTCGTACGGTTTCTTTTAAATATTCAACGCGTTGAATTTGCCCATGGTCATAGCGACCAATCTCAAGACGAAAGCTGTTGGAGCCTAAATCGATGGCTGCCAGAAGTGTGCCGTGGTTCATAAAACAATATTATCTTTTTTATATGACAGATTCGTGTCATTTGCGTGAATCTGAGGTGGCGTTTGTCTGTCATGTCACACAGTTGTCATGGCCGTCGTCTAAAGTTTATAAGTTGGCATATTCAGGCTATCGCGGGGTGCACAAGCCCGGCTTGCCAGGTCTACCTACAATCCTCGGTTAGCCGTTTGATTTGCTTTTTTGAAATCTTTCTTTTTATGTGTGTGTCTTTTTTAAACCGTTGGGTGCTCATGGCCGTTTGTGGTGTCACAGCGGCAAGCGCATGGGCGCAAACGCCTGAGACAGAGGACACATCTGCGCGTTACCAGCTGACCTACAACTGGCAGCGCCACGGTGCCTTCAATGCGGCTTACAGTGGTGCCAACAGCATCCTGCCAACAGCCGAGAGGATGTACACCTTCAGCGCCACAGCCCATTGGGGTTTTCGGCCCTGGCAAGATGGTGAGTTGTATTTCAATCCTGAAATCACCCAAGGCATCCCTTTTTCTGGCAACTTGGTCGGTTTGGGCGGTTTTACCAATGGTGAGATCACCCGCGCAGGCGGGAGTAATCCCAAGCTGTACCGCCAGCGTTTGTTTGTGCGCCAAACTTGGAATCACGGTGGCGAGCAAGAAGCAGTGGAGTCCGATTTCAACCAAATGGCAGGGTTGGTCGATAAAAACCGTTTTGTGTTGACCGCAGGCAACTTTTCGACCCTCGATGTTTTCGATGACAACGCGTATGCCAAAGACCCACGCACGCAGTTCATGAACTGGGGCAACTGGACCTATGCGGCCTATGACTATGCCGCTGATGCCCGGGGCTTTGGTTGGGGTTTTGCTGGGGAGTGGTACCAAGACAACTGGGTGCTGCGCTTTGGTCGCATGACGGGGCCAACTGAGCCCAACGCGTTGCCCGTGGACTTTGCGCTGGGTCGTCACTACGGCGATCAAGTGGAGTTGGAGCGTGCTCACGTTTTGGGTGACCAACCAGGCAAGCTGCGCGTGTTGGCATGGCGCAATCGAGCCGTCCTTGCCAGCTTCAACGATGCCACGCAATGGGTGCAGGCCAATGGTTATCGCCCGGGCCCGGATGCTTTGATCGCTGTACGCAATGGCGAAAAAATCAAATACGGTTTAGGTTTCAACGTCGAGCAAGCCATCAATTCGAACATCGGATTTTTCTTGCGCAGCATGAAAACCGATGGTCGTACTGAGACTTATGCGTTCACGGAGGTCGATGACTCGCTGTCCACGGGCTTGGTGTTCAAAGGCGGCTTATGGGGCCGCGCCGATGATGCGGTGGGTGTGGCCTTCATGCGCAACACCTTGTCAACGGACCGCCAGCGTTTCTTGCAAGCGGGTGGTGTGTCGTATTTCATTGGTGACAGCAATGGCAGGGGCGGGACGATCAACTACCGTTCTGAACAAATTCTGGAAGCTTTTTACAGCTACCAACTCACGCGCGGTACATGGCTGACAGCAGACTACCAGTGGATTCAAAACCCTGCGTACAACGCAGACCGTGGCCCCATGCGCGTGTACGCCGCGCGTTTCCACGCCGAGTTTTAAACTCGAATCTGTTTCTTGTAGGACGCGCGCCACAGCACCGGCAACAACAAGCCTGCTGTGACACATAAGGCCAAGCTGCTGGTTTGCCAAAACGCGATCGGTGACTGGCTCACTAACCAAGGCAGGGCGCTGGCGTCTAACACCTCGTAAGCCACGGCATAGCCGCCTGCCAAACCCATGCCCCATAGCAATACCGTGTAGCTCACCAGCGGTAACAAGGTGATGCGGTAGCTGCGTAAAGCGAACACGCAAAACACCTGAATCGCATCAGCAAAGTGATACAGCGTCAGCCACAGCAACAAGGCACTGGCCAAGGCTGCCACCTCAGGCGATTGGGTGTAAAGCGCGGCAATCGCATCACGCCCAAGCCACATGGTTGTGGCTAATCCAAGGCTCAGCATCAACACCAGTCCCAAACCAGTTCGCAGCACTTGGCGTGCCCGTTGGGGCTGGCCTGCACCCAGCCAATAGCTCAAGCGTGCGCTGCTGGCGATCGACAATGCCAAGGGCACCATGTAGAGCACCGCCGCCATATTGGCCACAATTTGATGGCTGGCCGAGGCCACCACGCCCAAGCGCGCAATGAAGAGCGACATCAGGGTGAAGGAGGTGACTTCCACCCCAATCGCCAAGCCGCTGGGCAAGCCCAATCGCACAAAACGCATCAGCACCTGCCAGTTCGGTGCTTCCATGGCCGCCCAAATGCGGTAAGGGCGGTAAAAGTCTTGGGTGCGCAACAGCCACAGCGCGAGGCCTAGCATGACGTAGTTGACGGCCAAAGTGGCCCAAGCACAGCCTGCCAAACCCAAGGGCGGAAACAGACCCGGCAAACCCAGCACCAACACCATCGAGAGCGGCACTTTGACAGCCAATGCGCCCACCTGCACCCAGGTGACCAGTTTGGGTTTGCCCAGGCTTTGGTTGAGCGTGCTGTACATGCGAAACAGCAAGGAAGCCGGAACCCCGAAGGCCACAATCAGCAGGTACTCGCGCACCTCGGCTTGCAGGGCTTCGGGCACGCGTGTCCAGTTGAGCAAGGGGCCTGGAAAGGCCAAGGCCGCCATGCCAATGAGAGAGGTCAGCAGGCAAAGATAAAGCGCTTGCCGAACCGACTGACCCACGGCCACATTCTTATTTGCACCATGTAACTCAGCCCAGACCGGCAACAGCGCTTGCAACATGCCCATGAGAGAAATATGCACCGTGATGTAGGTGGCTGACCCAACCGACAACGCCGCCAGTGCAGTGTCGGCAAAACGGCCCGCCACCACGGTGTCTGTGATGCCAAACGCCATCACGGCCAATTGCCCAACCAAGACCGTGCTGGCATGGCGCACGATGGTGCGGCGCTCGGTGCTCATCGCATCACACTCACGGTTGACGGCGGCGATACAAGGTCACATCTTCGTCGTTGTCCGAAGGGCGGCGAATGGTTTGAATGCGTTTCCATTCGTTGACACGGGCCACCTGTGGCAGATCCGGGCGCAAGTCGTTGTCAACCAGCAGCCACTCGCAGGCCGCATGTTGCGGCGCTTCGGCACTGTCCAACGGCTTGATGTCAAAACCGCCGTGGTAGTGGAAGGCTGTCATTTGGCCCGCGTCCAATCCGTAACTCATCATGCAGGTAGCGGGCGCTGTGCTGTGTTTGGCCATGATGGTTTGAATTTGACGCACCCAAGGCGCGTAGCTGCGCGCAAAGTCCAGCAGCGGCAGCCACAAGGTCAGCAGCAACAGCCAGCACAGAGCCGCGCCACCGGCAGGCAAGACCACGCTTTTCCACAAAGCATGGCGATGTTTGCCCACGCGCCACAGCACCAGCCAAGCCCAAGCAACTGTGGCTGCCAAAGCCACGATGAAGGCAATCCAACCAAAACTGGGCACGAAGCCCGGTGCCAAACGTGCCACGTTGGCGGCAGGTTGCGCTGGCCAGCCGGTTTGCATGGCAATCCAGACCACCCAAATGATGAAGGCGCACCCTGAGAAAAACAGCAAGGTGAACCAATCGATGAAAGCCGCCACACTGCGTCGCAAAGTCGGCAGGGCAAACGCCGCCAAAGTCGCGAGTGGCGGCAAAGCCAACAAGAGGGTGCGGTCGGCCGAGACGGTCAGCAAGGCGGTGACCACGGCCAGCAGAGAAAACCACATGGGCAACACCAAGTGACGGCTCCAGTGCAGCGACGTCCATTGCCGGCGCCAACGCCAAAGTGTCCAGGCGGCCAAGGGCCAAACAGGCCAGGTGAACCAAACCAACAAACGCCCTAGGCTGCGCCATTCAGCAGCGTCGTTGTGTAAAGGCATCAAACGCCAGTGCCACACGTCTAAGGCCGTGGCCAAGCCTGCTACGGCCAAGCCGATGGCCAGCAAACCCATGGCATGACGACGGCCTGTTTGGGCTGAAGTGCTTTCACGGTCCAGCAAACACAGCAAGCCGCTGCCCACCGCCATCAACACGGCGAAGCTGGGGGCGCCGCTCAGGCACAGGCCGATCAAACCCACGCCCAGCGCACTCAGGCTGTAACGCGGGTGGTAGGGCAGGGCTGCGACACCAAAAAAAGCACAGCCCACAAAGGTGAGTTGGGCCAAGATAGGACTCGCTTCGTGCGACAGCAAGGCCAGCCCCAAGCTGGCAATCAGGGCCAACACGGCACCGTCGGCGATGGTGCGTGCGTAGTCTTTGGGTTTGGCTTCACCACCAAATGCAAAGGCCACGGGTTGCGCTTGTGGGCTCAGGGCCAGGTAGTAAGCGCCATACCAAGTGCTGGCCAAGGTCACGCCCAACAGCAAGGCAAAAGGCAGGCGCGATGCCAGACCCGCAGACATCCAGCTGGGCGCGATTTGAATTGCCCAGGCCCCCAACCAATAAGGCAAGAGCGCGTCCAAATCAGGTGCTTGCCCCCAGACCAAGGGGTTGAGCCAGCTGCTGCTACCTTCGGCCAAGGCCAGCATTTGGGCGAATGCGGTGAACTCGTTGCCTTTCCAAGGTTCGCGACCAATCAGGCCAGGCAACACATAGGCAGCACAAAACAACCACAAGGCCACACGAGGCAGGCGGCGAACAGCACTTTGGGCAACGATGGCAGGGGTTGGGTCAGTCACAGTGTCAGAGTTTGGCACGAGTTAAGAAACGTGGGGCGAAAAAAAGGCAGCTCCGTGTGACGGGCTGCCCTTGGTGAGTGAGCGAAACGCTTACTTGGCGATTGTTTTGCCGTATTTGTTGCGGAATCGCTCGACGCGACCACCCATGTTGTCCACAGATTTTTGTGTACCCGTGTAGAAGGGGTGCGATTCGCTGGTGGTGTCCAGCTTGAACAAAGGCAACTCGCGGCCATCGTCCATCTTCACCATTTCTTTGGTGTTAGCGCATGAACGGGTCACAAATTTGAAACCGTTCGACATGTCCATGAAACACACTTCACGGTAGTTGGGGTGAATGCCTTCTTTCATTGTCTTTTCCTTTTCAGCTGCGGTAGCCACGCCAACCTATTTCGACGCACTTTCCGCAAAACGCGCTATTGTGCCACAAATTCGGGCATATTTAACGCAAAACCCCCAGAGTAAATGGCAGACTGAGCATGCCTAACAAGGTGGACAAGGTGACCAAGCCCGCCACGTAGGCGCCGTTGTAGCCCATGCGGTTGGCCAGCACATAGCAGCTCGACGCGGTGGGGAGGGCGGAAAACGCCAACAAGACGCTGGTTTGCACCGCGTCGAGTGCAAACGCTTGGGCCAGGCCCCAGGCTAAAAGTGGGGCAACGAAATGGCGAATACCCAACACGCCCACAGCCAGGATTTTGGCCTTGGCCAAGTGCCCAAACTGCATGCCAGCGCCAGCTGCCATCAGCCCCAAGGCCAGCGAGGCCGCACCAATGCGTTGCAAGGTGGGTTCAATCCAGCTCGGAATATGTAAGCCCAAGAGATTTGCAAGCAAGCCCGAGCCTGTGGCAATGATGAGCGGATTGCGCGCCAATTCGCGCCAAAACCCCCGTTGGCCGTGCCGCGCCATGGGCCAGACGGCGGCCACGTTGAAGAGCGGCACGCACACACCAATCAACACCGCGATCAATAGCAGCGCTTGTGGCCCAGCAATCCGATCGGCCAGGGCCAACGCGATGAAGGAGTTGAAACGAAACCCCACTTGCGCACTGCCAGCGTGCAGCCGGGTGTCGATGTGGCGACCAATAAAGGGCAAAAATGGCAGCGCATATGTGACACCAATCGTGCCCAGCCCCAGCAGCAAACCGGCCATGATCAGGTGCGAGGCGGCTTGCAAATCCAAGGGTGTGCGCACAATGGAATGAAACAGCAGCACGGGGAATAGGAAGAAGTACACCAGGCTCTCGACCTGTTCCCACACCGTGCGGTTGAGGGCGGTGTACCGGCACACCAAATAGCCACAGAGGATCAGCGAAAAATCGGGGAAGAGGAGTTGAGCGTAATTCACGGGACAAAGAATAACCGCAGTTCAAATCTCTGGCATGTGGGTTGCGTATACGATTGCGCTTTGGCTTTCTCGCCCTTTGAATTTGACAAGGAGTTTGTACATGCAACGTCGTCATTGGTTTGCGCTCACGCTGGTCACTGCAGCGGGCTCGGTTTTCGCGCAGGGCTACCCCAACAAAGCGATTCAATTGCAGGTGCCGTTTGCACCCGGTGGGACTACCGACATCATTGCGCGCACCATAGCAGAGCCTTTGGGCAAGGCTTTGGGGCAAACCGTGGTGGTGGTCAACAAAGCGGGTGGTGGGGGTGTGGTGGGGGCCAATGAAACGGCCAAAGCCGCGCCAGACGGTTATTCGCTGGGTTTGGCTACGGTGTCGACCACGGCGGCCAATCCTGCGATCAACACCAAGATCCCCTACAACCCCTTGACCGACTTTTCGCCCATCATCAACGTGGCGGCGACTCCTAACATCATTGCGGTGCATCCCACATTTCCTGCCAAGGACTACAAAAGCTTTGTGGCCGAAGTCAAGCGCTCGCCCGGCAAGTACTCGTATTTGTCCTCGGGCACCGGTGGCATCGGCCACTTGCAAATGGAGTTGTACAAAAACTTGAGCGGCACCTTTGTGACGCACATTCCCTACCGTGGTGCAGGTCCCGCCCTGAACGACACCGTGGCCGGTCAAGTGCCGATGATTTTTGACAACCTACCTTCGGCCTTGCCCTTTATCAAAGACAACCGTTTGGTACCCATCGTGGTGGCTGCGCCTCAGCGCTTGGCAGTCTTGCCCAATGTGCCGACCTTCAAAGAGGTGGGCTTGGAGCCTGTCAACCGCATGGCGTACTACGGTATTTACGGACCCAAAGGCTTGCCCAAAGACATCGTTGACAAAATCAATGCAGGCGTGCGCAAGGCCTTGGAAGATCCTGCGGTGCGCAAGCGCATTGAAGACACAGGCTCCTTGATCGTGGCCAACACGCCCGAGCAGTTTGCAGCTCAAATCAAAGCCGAGTTTGAGGTTTACAAACGCGTGGTGAACGAGCAAAAGCTCACGCTGGATTGATCGTTTGGCCACGCGCCCCGTTCCAGCTGCATCGGCCGATGCCCAGGTCGATGTGTTCATTGACGCGCTGTGGCTGGAAGAAGGCTTGTCGGCCAATACCTTGGCCGCCTACCGACGTGACTTGAACTTGCTGGCGCAGTGGCTTCAGGGGCGCAACGCCTCGTTGTTGGTCGCCCAAGAAGCTGATTTGCACGACTACTTTGCCCATCGTCACGCCGACACTAAAGCCACTTCGGCCAATCGTCGCTTGACGGTGTTCAAACGCTTTTACCGCTGGGCCTTGCGTGAACGCATAATCACAGCGGATCCCACCTTGAAACTGATGGCTGCCAAGCAGGCCTTGCGCGTGCCCAAAACCTTGACCGAGCTGCAAGTCGAGCGACTGCTCAATGCGCCCGATGTGTCCACAGCTCTAGGGATGCGCGACAAAACCATGTTGGAACTGATCTATGCCAGCGGTCTGCGCGTGAGCGAGTTGGTGGGCCTCAAAACCCTGCATGTGAGTTTGAACGAAGACGTCTTACGCGTCATGGGCAAGGGCAGCAAAGAGCGTTTGGTGCCTTTTGGCGAGGTGGCGCGTGATTGGTTGCAGCGTTATTTGACCGAGGGGCGCCCCGTCTTGCTCAAAGGGCATCCAACCGATGCGCTGTTTGTGACGGTGCGTGGCAAACATGCGGGCGAGGCCATGACGCGTGCCATGTTTTGGCAGCTCATCAAACGGTATGCCTTGTTGGCGGACATTCATGTGCCGATTTCACCCCACACCTTGCGCCACGCGTTTGCAACGCATTTGCTCAACCACGGCGCCGATTTGCGGGCGGTGCAAATGTTGCTGGGTCATGCGGATATTTCCACCACCACCATCTACACCCACATTGCGCGCGAGCGTCTTAAAACTTTACATGCCACGCACCACCCTCGAGGCTGAGGAAGCCGATCTAGCCGATTAGCCCAGCAAGTAATTCAGCTCGACGTCGGTGAAGCCAGCTTTTTTACGGGCTGCGGTGTTGAAAGGCGGCTTGAGCTTGGGCGCGTCATAGCGTTGGACGAGCTCGCCGTACAAAGGCACGGGATCCAGGCCGCGTTGTTCACACAAAAATCGGTACCAATGGTTGCCAATGGCCACATGGCCCACTTCGTCGCGCAAGATGATGTCCAAAATTTCCACGGCCCGCATGGCCCCGGGGCTTGCGGCTTTGCGCAGCTTGGTTTGAATCAAGGGCGTGGCATCTAACCCGCGCGCCTCCAAGGTGCGTGGCACGAGCGCCATGCGAGCGAGCACATCGTTGGCGGTTTTTTCGCACATCTGCCACAGACCGTCGTGGGCGTCAAAGTCGCCATAAGCGTAGCCCAAGCTTTGCAGGTGGGTGTGCAGCAAATCAAAGTGTTGCGACTCTTCAAACGCTACGCGCAGCCAGTCTTCGTAAAAGGCCTCAGGCATGCTGCTAAAGCGCCACACGGCGTCCAGCGCCAAATTGATGGCGTTGAACTCAATGTGGCACACCGCATGAAGCAAAGCGGCCAAGCCCTCGGGTGTGAAAGGTGTACGGCTGGGCACCTGTGTGGCTGGGATTAAGCGTGGCCGCTGAGGACGACCAGGAAGTGAAGACGCTGGCGCAGGCTGGAGGTTGGCTGCGGTGTCGAGCTTGCAATGCGCGCGTTGGGCCCAAAGTGATTGCGTGGCTTCTACCTTTTGGGCGGGGTCGGACAAACAGAGGGCGTAGAGGGCGTGGGGACGAAGCTGCATCCCTACAATTGTAGAAATACCGCAGTTCTTGAGGAAATTTTCATGGCCATTTACGAATTAGACATTCACACCCCTCAGATCGACGATTCGGCCTGGGTGGCAGACAACGCCCAAGTCATGGGCGAGGTGGAAATGGCTGCGCACAGCAGCGTGTGGTTCAGCGCCGTGGTGCGGGGTGATTCAGCCAAGATTTCAATTGGCGAAGGCTCCAATGTGCAAGACGGTAGCGTCTTGCACACCGATACAGGCATTCCACTGGTGATTGGCAAGCATGTGACAGTGGGCCACATGGTGCAATTGCACAGCTGCGTGATTGGTGATGAGTCCCTGATCGGCATTGGCGCGATTGTGCTCAACGGTGCCAAGATCGGTAAAAACTGTTTGGTGGGTGCCGGATCGTTGGTGACGGAGGGGAAAGAATTCCCTGACGGTTCGATGATTCTGGGCAGCCCCGCCAAGGTGGTGCGCCAACTCTCACCTGAACAGATGGAAGGGTTGCGCCGCAGCGCGCGCCACTACATGGAAAACACAGAACGCTTCAAAGCGGGTTTGAAGAAAATTGCCTGATGTCTCAATTGCATAAATTTTTGTTTGATGGTTTGCCCGTGCGTGGCATGTTGGTTCAGCTGACCGATGTGTGGCAAGAGGTGCTCAAGCGCCGTGCAGCGAATTTAGAAACGGGCGCTTATCCGCAAGCCGTGCGTCACTTGCTGGGCGAGATGACGGCTGCTGCGGTGTTGATGCAATCGAACATCAAATTCAATGGCGCACTGGTGATGCAGATTTTTGGTGACGGCCCTGTCAAGCTGGCTGTCGTCGAGGTGCAACCCGATCTGAGCCTGCGTGCCACAGCCAAAGTGGTGGGAGACTTGGGGCAAGCGCAGACCTTGTCGGAGATGGTCAATGTTCACAATGAAGGCCGTTGTGCGATCACGCTGGACCCTAAAACCAAGCTGCCAGGCCAACAGCCTTACCAAGGCGTGGTGCCTTTGTTTGACGACCAACGTCAAAAGTTGGACAAGTTCAGCGAGGTGCTGCAGCACTACATGCTGCAAAGCGAACAGCTCGACACCACGCTGGTGTTGGCCGCCAACGACACCACAGCAGCGGGGCTGCTGATTCAACGCTTACCGATCAAAGGTGAGGGCAATTTGGCCGCCAAGGCCAGTATGGAAGACGAAGACGAAATCGGTCGCAACGAGGACTACAACCGCATTGCCATCTTGGCCGCCAGCCTCACGCCCGATGAGCTGTTGAACTTGGACGCTGACACAATTTTGCGCCGCTTGTTTTGGGAAGAAAACCTGGTGCGGTTCGAACCCTTGACGCCCAGTTTTGCCTGCTCATGCAGCCGCGAACGCGTGAGCCACATGATCCGTGGCTTGGGCGTGGCTGAAGCCGAAAGCATCTTGGCTGAGCGCGGTGAGATTGAGGTGGGATGCGATTTCTGTGGCAAACAATACCGCTACGACGCTGTCGATGCGGCCCATATTTTTGCTCCGCCGACGCAGCAACCACCTTCCTCTGACGCGGTCCACTGAAATTGAATGAGCGTTAGTGCGGTTTGGCCAACAAACGGCTAAACAGCTGGTGCTCGCAGTCGGCATCGCCGCAGCTTTCGCAAGGGCCACGCCAGCGTGCTGCGGGAGGTTGCCGAATTTGCGCTGCGAGCGCTGCCAAGCCTTGGGCGTGCGCTTGTTGCGCCAGGCCAAACAAAGCGTTTTCCACCCGTGCACTGCCTAGGCCGTACACCACCTGAAAGCTGAGGGCTCGCGCGCTCAGCGTTTGTCGAATCGTGTGGTCAGCTTGCAGTTGTGCGGGCGAGGCTGGGCGCAGGTCTAAACCGCACAACAAAATTAAATCATTGCGTTGGCGTTGCGGCAAAGGCGCATCGTCGCTGACGTGTGCTGCCACACCCTGGGCGTTGAGCGCTTGCCTTAAAGCGAGGGCGAGTTGGGTTTTGCCCGTCTGGGGCGCGCCAAGAATGGCGACTTGCATGGGGTCTGACTAGCGTGCGATTTGCACGAAGATTTCATTCGGCTTGACCATGCCGATTTCTGCGCGGGCACGTTCTTCCACCATTTCCAAACCATCTTTCAGGTCGTGGAGTTCAGCGCTCAAGCGGTCGTTGGCCAGCTGTGCCGCAGCGTTTTGCTGTTTTTGATCTTGCAGCGCTTGGCGCAGGCGCATCACATCGGGCAAGCTGCCGCGACCAAACCACAGCTGGCCCTGCAGCACGAGCAGCAGGACAATCAGCACGAGATGGAGTGGACGCGACATCATGAACGATCAACGCAGGTTGTAGAAAGCCGAACGGCCAGGATACACCGCCACATCGCCCAAGTCTTCTTCGATGCGCAAGAGTTGGTTGTACTTGGCCATGCGGTCCGAACGGCTCATCGAACCTGTTTTGATTTGACCGGCGTTCAAGCCCACAGCGATATCGGCAATCGTGCTGTCTTCGGTTTCGCCCGAGCGGTGGCTGATCACGGCGGTGTAGCCCGCGCGCTTGGCCATCTCAATCGCTTCGAAGGTCTCGGTCAAGGTGCCGATTTGGTTGATCTTGATGAGGATCGAGTTGGCAATGCCTTTGTCGATGCCTTCTTTGAAGATCTTGGTGTTGGTCACGAACAAGTCGTCACCCACGATTTGCACTTTCTTGGCCAAGCGATCGGTCAAGACTTTCCAACCATCCCAGTCGCCTTCGGCCATGCCGTCTTCGATGCTGATGATGGGGTACTTGTCGCACCACGTGGCGAGCATGTCGGTCCATTGCTGGGCCGTCAATTGCAAGCCTTCGCCAGACAAGTGGTACTTGCCGTCTTTGTAGAACTCGCTGGCAGCGCAGTCCAGACCAATGGCGATTTGTTCACCCGCGGTGTAGCCTGCAGCGGCAATCGCGTCCAAGATCATTTGGATGGCGGCCTCGTGGCTGGTGACGTTCGGTGCAAAACCACCTTCGTCGCCCACGGCAATGCTCATGCCTTTGTCGTGGATGATTTTCTTGAGGGCATGGAACACTTCAGCGCCGTAACGCACGGCTTCACGGAAGGTGGGGGCGCCGACGGGGATGATCATGAACTCTTGCAAGTCCAGGTTGTTGTTGGCGTGGGCGCCGCCATTGATGACGTTCATCATGGGCACAGGCAATTGGTTGCCATTCATGCCGCCGAAGTAACGGTACAGGGGCAAGCCAGACTCTTCCGCCGCCGCACGGGCCACGGCCATGGAGACAGCCAACAAGGCATTGGCGCCCAAGCGGCTCTTGTTGTCGGTGCCGTCGAGGTCGATCAAGGTTTTGTCCAAGAAGGCTTGCTCGGAAGCGTCCAAGCCCAAAACAGCTTCAGAAATTTCGGTGTTGATGTGCTCCACGGCTTTCAACACGCCTTTGCCGAGGTAGCGGCTCTTGTCGCCATCGCGCAGCTCAATAGCTTCGCGGCTGCCAGTGGATGCGCCAGAGGGCACTGCGGCACGGCCCATGGTGCCGGACTCCAGCAACACATCACATTCCACCGTGGGGTTGCCACGGCTGTCCAAAATTTCGCGGGCGACGATGTCAACGATTGCGCTCATTTTTCTTCCTAGTTTCAAGTTTAAAAATCAAACACCTTCAACGGCGATCAAGCGCATGATGGCTGCGCCTTCGCGGGCAGCGCGTGCTTTGCCGTACTCGGGAGAGTGGTAGAAAGCCTTGGCAGCTTCGAAGCTCTTGAACTTCACCACCACCACACGTTCAGGTATCCAGTCGCCTTCGAGCACTTCGACCTGACCGCCACGCACGCAGGGCTCAGCGTCGTGGGCTTGAAAAGCGGCGGTCGACCACTTGCGGTACTCCTCATACTGCTCGGGGTTGGTGACACGAACGTTGGCGATGATGTAACCCGATGCCATGGCAGTTCCTTTCGCGTGCTCAGACGCCAAAATTGTTTTCAAGAAAAGCGTTTTTCTTGGTCACGCGGTCCAATGCGACCAAGGTTTCCAACAAAGCCTTCATGTGCTTGAGTGGCACGGCGTTGGGGCCGTCCGACCATGCCTCGTTGGGGCGAGGGTGCGTTTCCATGAACAGACCGGCCACCCCAACGGCCACGCCAGCACGGGCCAGCACGGGCACCATCTCGCGGGCGCCACCACTGCTGGTGCCTTGGCCGCCTGGCTTTTGGACTGAGTGCGTGACGTCAAACACCACCGGGGCGCCTGACTTGCGCATCTCGGCCAAGCTGGTCATGTCCGCCACCAGGTTGTTGTAGCCAAAGCTCACGCCGCGTTCGCAGGCCAAGAAGTTGTCTTCGGGTAGGCCGGCGTCACGCGCAGCGTCGCGGGCTTTGTCGATGACATTTTTCATGTCCCAAGGGGCCAGGAATTGGCCCTTCTTAATGTTCACCGGTTTGCCTGATTGCGCCACGGCACGGATGAAGTCGGTTTGGCGGCACAAGAAGGCCGGCGTTTGCAACACATCGACCACGCTGGCTACGGCTTTCACTTGAGACTCGTCATGCACATCGGTGAGGATGGGCAAGTGGAGCTGGCGGCGCACCTCGTCCAAAATTTTCAACCCTGCATCCATGCCCACACCACGCTTGGTGCTGCCCGATGAGCGGTTGGCTTTGTCGAACGAGCCTTTGTAGATCAGTGGAATGCCTAAGTCCGTGCAAATTTCTTTCAACTGCCCGGCCACCTCCATGGACATTTCCAAGCCTTCAATCGAGCAGGTGCCTGCGATCAAAAAGAAGGGCTGGTTCAGACCGACGTCAAATCCGCAAAGTTTCATGGCGTTGTCCAGTCTGTGTGGGGTTAGGCCTTGGCCTTGTGCTCGAGGGCCGCCTTGACAAAGGCGTTGAACAGCGGATGGCCGTCCCAGGGGGTAGATTTGAACTCGGGATGGAACTGCACGCCCATGTACCAAGGGTGCACGGTTTGTGGCAACTCCACGATTTCGGTCAGTTGCTCGCGTTGGGTCAGCGCGGAAATTACCAAACCGGCTTGACGCAAGGTGTCCAAGTAGTTCACATTGGCTTCGTAGCGGTGGCGGTGACGCTCGGTCACCACATCGCCGTAAATTTTGTGGGCCAAGGTGCCAGGGGCTACGTCGGAGCTTTGTGCGCCCAAACGCATGGTGCCGCCGAGGTTGGAATTGGCGGTACGGGTTTGGATGCTGCCGTCCGCGTCTTTCCATTCATTGATCAGGGCAATGACGGGGTTGGGGCCGTCGGGCACAAACTCAGTGCTGTTGGCGTCTTTCAAACCGGCCATGTGGCGGGCGTATTCGATGGTGGCCACTTGCATGCCGAGGCAGATGCCGAGGTAAGGCACTTTGTTTTCGCGCGCAAACTGGGCCGAGGCAATCTTGCCTTCGACGCCGCGAATGCCAAAGCCACCGGGGACCAAGACGGCATCGAACTTGGCCAGTTGGTTGACGTTTTCGGGGGTAATGAATTCGGAGTCGATGTACTCGATCTTCACGCGCGCATGGTTTTTCATACCGGCGTGACGCAGTGCTTCGTTGAGCGACTTGTAGCTGTCGGACAGGTCGACGTACTTGCCCACCATGGCAATCGCCACTTCCTCTTTGGGGTGGGCCACTTCATGGACCAAATCGTCCCAGCGTTGCAGGTTGGCGGGTTGGGCGTTGATGCGCAGCTTCTCGCACACCAAGCGGTCCAGCCCTTGTTCGTGCAACATGCGTGGCACTTTGTAGATGGTGTCCACGTCCCACATGGAGATCACACCCCACTCAGGCACGTTGGAGAAGAGGCTGATTTTTTGGCGTTCTTCTTCGGGGATGGGGCGGTCCGCACGGCACAGCAAGGCATCGGCTTGGATACCGATTTCACGCAATTTTTGGGCGGTGTGTTGGGTGGGCTTGGTTTTGAGCTCGCCTGCGGCGGCAATCCAAGGCACGTAGCTCAGATGCACAAACGCAGTGTTGTTGGGGCCGATTTTCAGGCTCATCTGGCGCGCTGCTTCGAGGAAGGGCAATGACTCGATGTCGCCCACGGTGCCGCCAATTTCT
>Ga0228699_1000226_pt1 | contig 49142 bp, 9 predicted proteins | sample McNCre217_Aug_MG_FD_178016 | JGI IMG/M metagenome (GOLD analysis project Ga0228699, IMG submission 178016) | Freshwater microbial communities from McNutts Creek, Athens, Georgia, United States - 2-17_Aug_MG | ecosystem: Environmental > Aquatic > Freshwater > Creek | place: USA: Georgia... | reverse complement strand
ACCAACACCTTGGCAGGCGGCACAGGCAACGACAGCTTGGTCGGCGGCACAGGCATCGACACTGCCGACTACAGCAGCGCCACCACCGCCCAAACCATCAGCTTGGGTTTGGCAGGAGCCGCAGGCCAATCGGCAGACAGCAACACAGGCCCATCGGGCCAGGGTAACGATGTACTCGTTTCCATCGAAAACATCATCACTGGTTCAGGTGCAGACACCATCACGGGCAACGAAGTCGCTAACGTCATCAACGCAGGCGATGGCAACAACTCGGTCGACGGTGGTGCAGGCGATGACACCCTCTTGGCAGGCGCAGGCAACGACGTGTTGCTGGGTGGCGCAGGTAACGACAGCATCAACGCGGGTGACGGCAACAACTCGGTGGACGGTGGCTTGGGCGATGACAAAGTCATCGTGGGCGCAGGCCTCAACACAGTAGACGGTGGTGACGGTGCAGACACCATCACGGCCAGCAGTGGCAACGATTTGTTGATTGGCGGCGCAGGCAACGACAGCATTGACGCCGGCGACGGCAACAACTCGGTGGACGGTGGCTTGGGCGATGACAAAGTCATCGTGGGCGCAGGCCTCAACACAGTAGACGGTGGTGACGGTGCAGACACCATCACGGCCAGCAGTGGCAACGATTTGTTGATTGGTGGCGCAGGCAACGACAGCATTGACGCAGGCAGCGGCAACAACTCGGTGGATGGCGGCTTGGGCGATGACAAAGTCATTGTCGGTGTGGGCCTCAACACAGTAGACGGCGGTGACGGTGCAGACACCATCACTGCCAGCAGTGGCAACGATTTGTTGATTGGCGGCGCAGGCAACGACAGCATTGACGCCGGTGACGGCAACAACTCGGTCGATGGCGGCGTGGGCAATGACGTTTTGCTCGCCGGTGCAGGCGCAGACACCTTGGACGGTGGCGACGGCAACGACAGCATCAACGCTGGTGCAGGCAACGACGTGCTCTACGGCGGCGCAGGCAACGACACCCTCATCGGTGGCGATGGCATTGACACCTTCGATCTCCACTTCGTCAACAGCGCCATGACCATCACCTTGGGCAACGACCCCAGTGTGGGCAGCAGCTCAGACGCATCGACAGAGCCTTCCAGCCAAGGCACCGATGCTTTGTATTCCATTGAAAACATTTACACCGGATCGGGCGCCGACAACATCACGGGCAACAACGTCGCCAACTTGATTCAAGCCGGTGAGGGCAACAACACCGTGGATGCAGGCGATGGCAACGACACCGTCGTCACTGGCAGCGGCAACGACAAACTCTTGGGTGGCGCGGGCAACGACAGCATCAGCTCGGGCGATGGCGGCGATTCCGTCGATGCTGGCAGTGGCAACGACTGGGTCGATGCCGGAGCGGGCAACGACACCTTAGACGGCGGAACAGGCGACGACACCCTGTTGGCTGGCGACGGCAACGACTCCTTGAGCGGCGGCGACGGCAATGACAGCTTGGTCGCAGGGGCAGGCAACGACACCTTGGTGGGCGGCACAGGCAATGACACCTTGGTCGGTGGCGATGGCACCGACACGGCTGACTACAGCAGTGCCTCCACAGGTTTGACTATCAGCTTGGGCGATGCCAACACCCCCGGCACCAGCACCGACAGCAGCACCACAGCCTCTAGCTTGGGGCAAGACCGTCTGATTTCGATTGAAAACGTCCTCACCGGCTCGGGTGATGACGCCATCACTGGCAACGCCAGTGCCAACAACATCAACGCAGGCGCAGGCAACGACACCATCGATGGTGGCAGCGGCGCTGACATCATCAACGCCGGTGCGGGCAACGACCGCATCGTCTACAACCCCTTGGCCATGATCGATGGCGGCACAGGCACGGACACCTTGGTCATGACCGCCGCAGTCATTGATATGGTGGTCGACGCCACAGCGGGCGGTCAACTGCAAAACATTGAATGCATCGACTTGACCCAAGGGGCAGCCAACAAACGACTCACGCTGGACACCAGCATCGTGGCCGCCATGGGTGGCACCCTGACGGTGGTGGGCAACGCGGGTGACCGACTCACCCCATTGGGCACGTGGGACCCCCAAGGCTCTGTCACCGTGGGTGGCATCGCTTACAACAAATACGTCGACGGGGCCAACACCATCTTGGTTCACCCCAATGTAGACGTCGTGGGCTTGGAGCTCTCAGGCGTGGCTGGCACACCGAGCTTGCTCGTGGGCAGTGGTTTGTCTGACACCATCACCGGCAGTGACGCCGGCGACACCATTGATGGCGGTCAGGGCCGCGACCGCATCACCGCCGGTTCGGGCAACGACGTCATCTTTTTCGATGCGGCCGACACCGTCATCGCAGGCGCGGGCATTGACACCCTGGTCATCTCCGACGCCACAGCAGACTTGCCGCAGGTCTACACCCATTTCACAGGCTTTGAGGCGCTGGACATGCGCGGCTATGGCAGCAGCACCTTGACCTTGGATGTCAACGCGGTGCTGGGCATGACCGCAGGGTCTGCCACCCCTTCGGCCATGACGGTGATGGGCGACGGCACGGACAACCTCATCCTCAACGGTTGGACGCCTGTGGGCAACCCCGTTTTCGTTAATGGGGTGGCCTACCAAGACTACAACCCCACAGCAGGCACTCCCTCGTTCACCTTGCGAATTTCCAAAGACATTCGCTTGCTTCAACCCAATGCGGCCAACACCACCACCTCGGTGGTGGGCACCGCAGGCGACGAATTCATCGTCGCAGGTGCAGGCGGTGCGGTAGTAGATGCAGGGGCGGGCGACGACGTGGTGCGCGGCGGCTCTGGCAACGACACCTTGGCCGGTGGCAGTGGCGTCAACACCATCGATTACAGCGGTGAATCCACAGGCTTGACCGTCAACTTGGCCACAGGCTACGCCACGGTGAGCGCCACCAACGTTGACCAACTCAGTGGTTTTGCCAACCTCTACGGTGGCAGCGCAGCGGACACCTTGATTGGTGACGCCAACGACAATTTGATTGCAGGTGGCCGAGGCGATGACTCCATCGACGGCGGCGCAGGCAACGACACCCTCAACGGTGGTGAGGGCAATGACACCCTCTCCGGTGGCTCGGGCAACAACTTGCTCGATGCGGGCATCGGCAACGACTACATCAAAGCCGACAGTGGCCTCAACACCATTTACGGTGGCGCAGGTAGCGACAGCATCTTGGGTGGCTCCGACGCCGACTGGGTCGACGGCGGTGCAGACAACGACACGATTGACGGCGGCGCTGGCGACGACAGCTTGTTTGGCGGTGCTGGCAATGACTCCATTCAAGGCGGCTCAGGCAACAACACCCTTGACGGTGGTTTGGGCGCCGATATCTTGGCCGCTACCAGCGGTAACAACCTGTTCGTTTACGACAGCAAAGACATCTCCATTATTGGCGGCTCAGGCGTTGACACGATTGACCTCAGTCGTTTCGAAACCCTCACGCTCAATCAAAACGCCGATGGACAAGTCGTTGGACCCTACATCAGTGGGGTCGAGGTTTTCAGCCTGCAAGGTGGTGGCAGCAACGTGCTCACCCTCACCGAAGCCTCTTTCAACCGCATCACTTCCAGCACCACACCCACGGTGTTGGGCGATGAAAACGACACCTTGATCCTGGATGGTGCTTGGGCCAAAGACGGTGCGGTGGGCAACTACATCAAGTACGTGGTCAACTCGGTCACCATCTTGGTTGACCAGCGCGTGCAAGTGGTTCAACAAGTCTCAGTTAGTTCAGACGTCAGCGGCACCGCCACAGGCACCGCTTCGGGCGACTTGGTGTACGGCCGCATGGGCGATGACACCTTGCTCGCAGGCGCAGGCAACGACACCTTGTTTGGTGGCCCCGGCAACGACTACTTGGTCGGCGGTGACGGCACCGACGCTGTCAACTACAGCAGCGCCACAGCGACCAATCCTTTAAGCATCACGCTGGGCCAAAACGGCGCAGCGGGCAGCACGCTCGATGCCAACGCAAGCTCCACCAGCCCTGGCAACGACATTCTGCTGAGCATTGAAAACGTCATTGGTGGTGCGGGTGACGACACCATCACAGGCAACGAAAGCTGGAACTACCTCGAAGGCGGAGCAGGCAACGACGTGATGTCTGGCGGCATTGGTCAAGACACCCTGATCGGCGGCTTGGGCAATGACAGCTTGTCGGGTGGCGCCGACAACGATTTGCTCAACGGCGGCGCAGGCAACGACTCTTTGAGCGGCGGTGACGGCATTGACACCTTGGACGACTCTGCGGCCACAGGCAACCTGACCATCGACCTCAAAACAGGCACCAGCGTGGACAGCTTGGGCACACGTGGCCTGGGCACAGACACCATCGTTGGCAGCGACATTGAAAACCTCATCACAGGCACGGGTAACGACCAAATCGTGGGCTCTGACGCCGACAACTGGATTCAATCCGGTGCAGGCAATGACATCGTGGCCGGTGGCTTGGGCAACGACACCCTCGAAGGTGGCGCAGGCAACGATGCCTTGGACTACAGCCGCAACGCGGCGGGTCAAGGCATTGTGGTGACCCTTGCCGAAGGCAACAACACCGCCACTGCCAACGACGGCATGGGCGGTACTGACACTTTCAGCAGCTTTGAAACCGTGTTGGGTGGTGCAGGCAGCGACAACATCACAGGCAATAGCGGCGGCAACTTGTTGATGGGCGACCGCGCCGATGACACCGTGGGCAGCAGCGACACCTTGAGCGGTGGTGCAGGTAACGACACCTTGAGCGGTGGTTCAGGTAACGACTTGCTCTTGGGCGGCGCCGACAACGACATTTTGATGGGCGATGCGGGCAACGACACCCTCAAAGGCGGCACCGGCAACGACGTGTTGGCCGGTGGCGATGGCATTGACACCGCTGACTTCAGCGACAACACCGTGGGCGTGAGCCTCACCTTGGTAAGTGGCGCCGGCACAGCCACGTCTCGCAGCACCTTGGCGGGCCAAACGGGCACTGACGATTTGTCAGGCATTGAAAACCTCATCGGTGGCAGCGGAGCCGACGCTTTCAGCAGCGACTTGGGCTCTGCCACCGGCGCTATTGCTAACTACATCGACGGTGGTGCAGGCAACGACACCATCTTGAGTGGCTATGGCGACGACACCATTTTGGGTGGTTTGGGTAACGACAGCATCAACGCAGGCGATGGCAATGACCGCGTCTTGGGCGATGCAGGCAACGACACCTTGGACGGTGGTGCAGGCTCGGGCGACGTGCTCGACTACAGCGGCGTGAGTGGACCTGTGGTCATCAACCTCTCAGGCAGCAGCGTCGTGGTGGGCAGCACCACCTTGGCCACGGGCCAAGTGTGGGACGGCAGCGACAGCACTGTCAGCCCCTACATCGACCAAATTTCTGGCTTTGAAACCCTCATTGGTTCAGGCGCAGCCGACACCATTTTGGGCAGCGCTGGCAATGACGTCATCGACGGCGGCACAGGCCCCGACTCGATTGATGCCGGCGCAGGCGACGATCGCATCGTCTACGACCCCTTGGACGCAGTGGTTCAAGCCGGTTCAGGCACCGATACCTTGGTGGTGGGTGCTGACAAAACCTTGGTGGACTTCACGTTGTTGCGTGACGACATCTTCTTCGGCTTTGAAGTCTTGGACCTCACAGCCAGCGGCAGCCAATCGGTCAAGATTGCCGATGCCGACGTGTACGCCATGACCAGCAACCGCATCTTGCGCGTCGACGGCGCAGCCGCTGATGGCGTGCGATTGGTGGGCAATTGGGCATTGGACACCTCCAATGGTTCGGGCTTGTTCGACGCTGGGTCGGTCAAAACCCACGACGCGTACATCACCTCGTATCTCCCTTCGGGCAGCGTCACCCCAGTCACCCTCACCATCATGGTGCCGGTGGCCATCACGCCGGGTTTTGTGTTCATCACTGGCGAAGGGGCCGATGTGTTGGTGCCTGCCTCTGCCGACCCCAATCACCTTTACGCCTCGCATGCAACTGCAGGCGATGACGAATTCCATACCAACGCAGGCTCTGACTCGGTCAATGCAGGCGGTGGTAACGACTTGATCGACAGCGGCACAGGCGACGACACCTTGGACGGTGGCGATGGCAATGACACCGTGGTGGCAGGCGACGGCAACGACAGCATCGGCGGTGGTGCGGGTAACGACAGCATTGACGCTGGCACAGGCAATGACCGCATCGACGCCGGCACGGGCAACGACACCGTGCTCGCAGGCGACGGCACAGACACCGTGCTCGGTGGTGATGGTCAAGACTTGATCGATGCAGGTGCAGGCAACGACAGCGTCTCAGGCGGCACGGGTGACGATACCTTGCTCGGCGGCGCAGGCAACGACATCTTGGACGGTGGCACAGGCAACGACAGCGTGGACGCAGGCATTGGTGACGACACCGTGCGCGTCGACGCCAGCACCGTCAACGGTGGACCTGGCAACGACACCCTTGAAGGCGGCAACGGCAACGACACCTTGGACTTCAGTGCCACCACCGATGCCAGCGTGTCTTTGAACATCAACTTGGCCGCAGGCACGGTGTCAGGCCGTGCAGGCAGCAACAGCACAGCGTTCTTCAACGACCTCATCAGTGGCTTTGAAACCGTGATGGGTGGTAGCGGTGCCGACGCCATCACGGGCTCAGACTTGGCCAACGTCATTCGTGGCGGGGCAGGGGCCGACTCCATTCGGGCCGGTGCGGGCAATGACTGGGTGTTGTTTGACAGCACAGACGCCATCATCGATGGCGGCAGCGGTGTTGACACCTTGGCCGTGACGCAAGACTTCGCGGTCACGCTCAAAGTCAATGGCATCAGCTTCAGCGCCACCAATGTGTTGGTGCCTCTGAGCACCTCGTCTTCCGTGCGCGTGTTGCGTGAGGGCACTGGCAGCTTGCCCGCTCTCATCAGTGTCGATGGTGTGACCTTCACCGCAGACAGCAACGCCAGCACCAGCCTGTCTTCGACCACGCGCGTGCTCAGCGATGTGCAAAACCCGATGGGCAAGATCACCGGCTTTGAAGAGTTAGACATCAATGGCTTGGGCGCGCATGCCTTGACCTTGAGCACAGCCTCGGTCTTTAACTTCTCCGACACCACCGATTTGCTGAAAATTCACGGCGGTGTGGGTGACACACTCACCCTCAGTGGCAACTGGATTGCTGCGGGCACACAGCCCGTCATTTACGAAGGCGGCGCAGCCCGTCAATACACCAAGTACACCTATTTCGACAGCGTTAACCAAACCACGGCCACCGTGTTGGTGAACCCCGATGTGACGTTGACGATTGCGTATGTCGGTGGCAGTGGCGATGACATTCGCACCTTTGACCCCTCTGACCTCACCGTGGACGGTGGCGCAGGCGTTGACACCTTGCGCTTTGACACCGTCAGCGCCCACGATGTGGTGCTGGACTTGGGTGACTCCACCGGTCGTCCCAGCATTCTGAATACCGAAATCATCGACATCACCGGCGCAGGTGACAACTACATGGTGGTCTCGCCAGCCAGTGTGGTGGAAGTCAGTGGTCAATCCACCTTGGTGGTGGATGGTAACACCGGTGACAAAGTGTTCCTGGACGGCACATGGGGCACTCCCACACTCGAAAACGGCTACAACGTTTATCACGGCACCAACGTCGCGAGCAACGATGTGACGCTCAAAGTCAAAGTGGGGGTCACGGTCGATCAAGTGACCACCACGGGCTCTGCAGGCATGGATGTGTTGCGCGGCACGGCCGGTGACAACACGCTGGACGGCGGCGCAGGCGCTGACGTTTTGCGTGGCGGTGACGGCAACGATGCCTTGGTGTTTGACAGCGCGGACTTGCTGATCGATGGCGGCAGTGGCAACGACACCTTGCAGGTGTCTGCCAGCCTGACCGACCTGACCGTGTTGGCCGACGATGTGATCCAAAACATCGAAAACATCAGCATGGGCACGCACACCGGTGCAGCCCGTACCTTGAGCTTGGGCAGCGCCGATGTGCTGGCCATGAACACAGATCACACGGTGCAAGTCACAGGCACCAGTGGCGACATTGTTCGTCTCAACGGCGAATGGTTGCAGTCGGGGGCGTCTAGCGGTGGGTACACCACCTACACCCTCAACGGTGCAACGGTGAAGATCCAAGATGGTCTGATTCCTCAATTGGGCGGTACCACGGGCCGCGATGAACTCACCAGCGGCGCAGGCGTTCAATCGCTCGACGGCGGTGCAGGCAGCGACGTGCTCGATGGTGGCGCAGGGGCCGACACCCTCAGCGGTGGTGCAGGCGACGACGTGTTGGTGTACGACAGCAACGATCCTGTGATCGACGGCGGCACTGGCACCGACACCTTGCGTTTGGTCAACGCCGTGGCGGGGCAGGGCATGACCATTGACCTGACCACGTCCAATGGCCCGGCCAGTGCCATTCATGGCATTGAAAAATGGGACCTCACGGGAACAGCAGACAACACCTTGGTCATTTCAGCCGACCAAGTGCGTGACGCCTCAACCGAAACCAACACCCTCATCGTCAGCGGCAACGCAGGCGATGTGGTGCGCTTGGCGGGCTCGGGGTGGCAATCGCGCGGCTCCGAATTGGTGTTGGGTATCGCGTACAACAAATTCACCAACTACGCCAGCGACGGCACAGCGGTGACCGTCTTGCTCGACTTGGATGTGACCAAGGGCGATCAAATTGTGGGCAGCAACACCGGTTCGGTGCTCACAGGTGGTTCAGGTTCTGAAGACATCAGCGGTGGCACGGGCAACGACACCATCGACGGTGGCGCAGGCGCCGACATTGTGCGTGGTGGTGCTGGCAGCGACCAAATCGTGTTCGATGCCAAAGACATTTTGATCTCTGGCGGTGGCGACACGGCCAGCACCGATGTCGATACCTTGATGGTGAGCAAGGCGGGCTTGTTGGACTTGACTGACATCGCCCGTCCTGACAGCGGTGCCACACGCCCCAGCTTGCAAGGTTTGGAGGTGTTCAACCTCAACAATGCCACGACCGTGACCGGCTCGGGCGTCGACACCTTGGTGATTGACCCTGCCAACCTGTTGGCCATGGGCAATGCCAACAACACCTTGACCATCGATGGTGAAACCCAAGACAGCGTGTTGCTCAAAGGGTTCCCTACTACCGCGGGTGTGTTGAACAAGACCGTGACCGCAGGGTACGACGTCTACACCGTGACCTACCAAGGCACGCTCTTGACCGTCAAGGTCAGCAACACAGCGGGCCATGCCCCTGTTGTACAGCCTGTGGTCACAGGCACCACCGACGTCAACGGCAACGATTTGGCTGACAGCATCGCTGGCACGAGCGGCGTAGACGTGATCAAAGCCACGGGTGGCAACGACACGATCAATGGCGGTGCAGGTGCCGACGTGATTGACGCGGGCGCAGGCGACGATGTGGTGGTGTACGACATTGCTGATACCCGCATTTGGGGTGGCAGTGGTACCGACACCTTGTGCATGACAGGCGCTAGCCAAGTGGACTTGACCACCTTGGCTGGCACACAAGTGAGCAACTTTGAAAAGATTGACCTCAGCACCACAGGTTCTGTGAAGATGGATGAAGCCAGCGTGCTGGCTTTGTGTGACACCGGTCGAGTCACCGTCTTGGGTGGCGCGGGCAGCACGCTGGCGTTGTACGGTGGCTGGGTGTACGTGGGCGTCACCTCTGACGCCACAGGTGCCTTGTTCAAAGTGCTGCAAAAAGGCAGTGCGTTTGTCAACGTGGCAGATTCAGTGACCCTCAACATCAGCAACGAACTGGGCGGCACGATTGCCGTGGGCACATCTAGCGCTGACAGCTTGGTGGTCGGGGCCATGGAAGGTGCGATGGCGGGCGATGGGGATGACGTCATCACCGTCAGCAACATGAGCTTTGCCGGTATCGACGGCGGACGTGGTACCGACACAGTGCGTTTCGACTTCTCAGGCACCGCCGTGGATGGGGCAGGGCGCATCAACACCAGCTTGTTGGCGCCCACAGGCTTGACCAACATTGAGGTGTTCGATCTCACCTACCGCTCCACAGCGACAGGCAACTACTACAACGAATTGGTCCTCACGCCCGAAAAAGTGGCCGAGATGACCGATGCCAACCAACTCTTGTTGGTCAAAGGCAATCCCACTTACGACAGCCTCACGCTTTACGGCAATTGGCACCTCACGGGCAACGTCAACTACAACGGTATCACCTACAGCTCAGCGCAAGGCGACAACGGCGTCAAGGTGTACTACACCGTCAACATGGCGGCCCACATTGACAGCCCGCCCACACCGCAGTTGTCAACCTTCTCGATTTCCTACACCGATGGCACCTACATGGTCAGCCAAGGCATTGACGTGTACGCAGGCTGGAAGGTAGACAACGCCGGCGACGTGAACCACGACGGTGTAGACGACATGATCGTCAACCAAGCCGGTTCGGCCTATGTGATTTTTGGTCGCAGCGATTTGGCGGGTCAGATCGATTTGTCCAACATTGGCAGCGACGGCTTCAAGGTCTCGGGCATCAACTCCACCGCGTTCAAAGCCTTGAACATGGATAACTTGGCGTTGACCTCGTCCAACTACGAAACCTACAACGCCACCTACCAGTTTGGCTTGACCGCGATTGGTGACATCAACGGTGACGGCTGGGCCGACATGGCTGCCAACTTCACCTACGGCGGTGTAGACAAGATTCGGGTGATTTACGGTCGCAACAACTGGAACGACATCAACATTGCTGATCTCAGTTTTACGCCCTCGGCCAGCGAAGGCTTCGTCGTGGATGCCTCATCGCTGACAGGTGTGCCCGGCGCCAACCTGAGCATGCTCACCATTCAAGGTGTGGGCGACGTCAACAACGACGGCTACCAAGACTTTGCTCTGGGCTACAGCTATGCCGATGCGATTGACAACGTGAACAACAACAACGGGCGTGTCTCGTTGGTGTTTGGTGGCGCGTATTCAGGCAACTTGAATTTGGCCAATATGACGCCCAACAAGGGCATCACGATTTATTCAGACAGTGCCAACCCCACCAACATTGGTGCGTCGATTGCGGCATTGGGTGACGTCAACTCGGACGGCTTTGCCGACTTCGCCATTGGTGGCCCCAGCTTCTCGGGCGTGCAAGGCGACTACCTCGACAAGAGCGGTGCTGCGTTTGTGGTCTTCGGCAAGGACGAAGGCTGGGCCAACACCACGGTGGTCTACCACGACAACGATGTCACCGCACCCACGGTGCAAACCAGCGCCAGCACAGGCGTGGCCGTGACCAACAACTTGTCACTGAGTTTCTCGGAGCCCGTGACATCCTTGGTCAACGCGCCCAACAAATCATTTGTCAAACTCTTCAACAGCGCTGGCACGTTGATTGAAAAGTTCGACCTCTACACCGGCGTGGGCGATTCGGGCGGGGTGATGCAAGTCAGCAGCAGCGGCATCACGCTCAACCCCTACAAAGCCTTGGCCAACAGTGCGAGCTACTACCTCACGGTCGATGGCAACACCTTCAAAGACGGTGCGGGCAATGTGTTTGCAGGCTTGTCCAGCAACAACACCGTCACCTTTGCCACCGCAGCCAGTTCAGGCACCGCCGACGGCACAGCACCGACCATCAACACCGGGCATGTCACGTTCACGGTGACCCCGTATGACAGCGTTGCTAACTTTTACAACCAGTACTACAGCTCGCTGGCGTACAACACCATCTACCCCACGCAAGCTACGCTGCCTGCGGGTACCTACTATTCGTACAACTACCCTTATTACGTCACCAACCAAGGGACCACCTCGATCAGTGAATACCTGCCCACAGGCGCGCCCGGCGAAGTGCCCAACGCGCCTGTCAGCAGCACCACACTGAACTACAACCCGGTCTACACCAATCGGGTGTTTGACTTGAACTTGACCTTGAGTGAAGCCGTCAAGCCCTATGGTCATGTTCTGATTCAGTCCATCAGTTACACGGGAACTGGCAACAGCAAAACCGTTTCGGGCTACAGCACGACCGAAACCTTCGATTTGCAAACCGGTGTCAGTGACATGGGTGGCACGATTGGCTACAGCTCGAACAACCGTTTGGTCGACAGCTCTAGCTTTGTGTTGCACTTGGGCGCCACCTTCAAGGGCGGTACCGATTACCGCATCGTCCTCGATTCGGTGCAAGACGCGTACGGCAACATCAGCTCAGGTGAAGACACCATCACCACCACAGACGATGTGTACCGCCCCGATTTGTACAACTGGAATTACAACAACACCAGTTTGAATGCGGCGGTGGGCAATATTTATGCAGGCATGGGTGGCTTCCAAGTGGAAACCAACATCCGCATCACATCGCCCGAAACTTTGGTCATGTCTCGGTATGGCACGATCAATTTGGTCAAGGTCTCTGGTGGCGTGGAGACGGTGGTCGAGAGCTTTGCCGCGGCCAACTACACCGTCAACAACGGTGTGTACACCATCAGCAGCGCTGATGGCAGCGTGCTCACACTCAACAACCGCACGTTGACGATTGATCCTCGCTTCGCGCTTGAATACAACACCACCTATCGCATCGTGGTGTCCACAGAAACTGTGGCAGTGCCCACCGTGGTCAATGGCAACCCCACAACCACCAACGTGGTTTACGCCCCGTTGACAGACCAAGACAGCAACCAAGTCATGGGGCTGGCTTCTGGTAACGGTTTGACCTTCACCACCGCAGGGGGCTTGTCTCTTGCGGCAAGCACCAATTTGTCCAGTGGTTCCATCAAAGTAGGCTTGGACGACAACTTGAACCTGCAGTTCTCGCAAGATGTGGCGGCAGGCAATGTCAACAGCAAGATCAAGCTCTACAACAACTCTGGCACGCTGATTGAAACTTTCACAGCCACGGGTGCAGACAATTTGCACACCCAATTCACGGGTGACCATGGCGGAGCGGTCAGCTTCACGGGCGGCACGGTCAGTGTCAATCCCGGCCTGTCGTTGGAGCGTGCCACGGGCTATCACTTGGACTTTGACAGCACGGCCATTCGCACTGCGTTGGCACGAGCTTCCACTTCAAGCAGCACCTACACCTTCTACGGCGCAACGAGCTACAACTTCAGTAGCGAAGCTGCGGCACAAGTCGATCCGGGCCTGCAAACCGATCAAAACTGGCAGTCAGCCGATTACTCCATCAGCGCCACCAACCTCAATGGCGGCAACCGAAGCGCGCAAAGCGCAGGCGCTGCTGCGGGCTTGGTGGTCAAGTCGGTAGGCGATATCGACGGCGACGGCATCCAAGACTTTATTTTTGGCAGCCCCAACGTGGTGGGCATGGCGGGTGCGCCAAACAGCTTGGCCTATGGCGCTTACTACCTGGTGTTTGGCAAGTCGGGCGATTGGCCCGATCTCTTGTCTTTGGCCGCCTTGCGTGCTGAAGGGCGTGTCGTCACGTTCTATGGCACCACCAATAACCAACTGACGGGCGTGGCCAAATACGGCGACGTCAACGGCGACGGCTACGATGATTTCTTGCTGCTCGCCGGTGGTCAAAACCCTGTAGTGACCGACAACACGGCCAGCGACTTTGCCGACACTGACAGCGGTGCAGTGTTTGTGGTCTATGGCAAAGCACGCAATGCGTGGAGTGAAAAACTCAGTGCTGACAACTTGGGTGGTGATGGTTTGGCCATCACCGGTGGTTTGCCGCAAGACCAGTTTGGTTTCTCGGCTGCCACGGGTGACTTCAATGATGACGGCGTGACCGACATGATTGTGGGCATGCCCACCAACCAAAAAGACGGCTACAACTCGGGCGAAGCCTTTGTCATCAATGGCGGCGACTACTCTGACTCTTTGATCCAGACCGGTACCACTGGCAACGACATGATGATGGGTGACTTCGGTGCCAACCGCTTGGCTGGCGGCGATGGCAACGACACCATCTACAGCATGGGCGGTGCCGACATCATCCGTGGTGGTGGTGGCAATGACGTGCTCTCGGTCACAGATTTGAACTTTGTGCTGATCGACGGTGGTACGGGCAACGACACGCTCAAGTTCGTGGGTCATGGCATTGATTTGGACATGACAGCGTATGCAGGTCAAAGCCTGCGTAGCTTGGAAACCATCGACCTCACCGGTGATGGGGTCAACCACTTGACCATCAACTACCGCGAAGTGGTGGCCTTGTTGGAGCGTAAAAACTTTGTGGCCTATGGCTCCAACGTCATGCTCACCGTCAACGGTGGCAAATACGAAAACGGCGCTTACACCTACCACAGCACACTCACGCTGGAAGGTCCATGGGCCGTCATGTCGCAAGACGCCAGCAACACCACCTATGCGCTGGAAGGCGTGTACGTCAAGGTCAACAACGGCGTCACCGTTGACCTGATTGATTGGACGATTCCTTACCAAGGCGCAACCATCGACTTGATGGCTGCCCAAAGCGGCGTGAGTGTGAACCTCACCACCGGTATAGCCGTGGTGTCGACCAGCGAAAGCGACAGCCTCACCGGCATTGAAAAAGTGGTGGGCACGCGTGGCACCGATTCACTCATTGGCAGCAGTGGCAGCGACACCTTGGTGGGTGACGATGGCAACGACACCTTGTTGGGTGGCGCTGCGCAAGACAGCTTGGTCGGTGGCGCAGGCAACGACAGCTTGATGGGCGAAGACGGGGCCGATGTTTTGTCTGGCGACGCAGGCGACGACTCGCTGTGGGGCGGCGCGGGCAACGACTCGATCTCGGGTGGTTTGGGCAACGACATGTTGTACGGCGGTGCCACAACCCTAGGCGCATCCAGTGGCAACGACTGGCTCTCAGGCGGCACAGGCAACGACACCCTAGACGGTGGCGATGGCGACGACATGTTGCTCGGTGGTGATGAAGCCGACTTGCTCATCGGCGGCGCAGGCCGCGACACCTTGGACGGCGGTAACGATGCCGATGTGTTGCAGGCTGGTGCGGGCGATGACTTGGTCATCTTTGACAACAACGACACCTCCATTGACGGCGGCACAGGCTACGACACCTTGGTGATTCGCGACGCCGTTCGCAACTTGGGCAACTTCGCAGGCAGTTTGGGTAACTTTGAAGCCATCGACTTGCGTGGCAACGGTGACAACTGGCTCAAGATTGACACCACCAAGCTGGCCGCTTTGGTCAGCAACAAACTCACGCCATTCACGGTGCAAGCCGATGTGGGTGACAGCCTGATTCTGGGCGGCACCTTGGTGTGGCGCAGTGCGGCAGACACTGTGGTCAACGGCACCCGTTATTTGGGAGCCGAGGTCTACAACGGAACCGCGTTGATTGCCACTTTGCGCCTGAGCGAAAACTTGCAGGTGCTGACCGACGCCACCACGCCCACGTATGCCGACCAATGGGTCAGCGGCAACTCGGGCGCAGAGACCAATGTGGGCTCGGGCGGCAATGACTACATGAGCCATTCACGCGCCAACGACACGCTCGATGGCGGCGATGGCATAGACACCGCCGACTACTCTGACCAAGTGGGCAATGTGTACGTGAACATGGGTGCAGACTCGATTTCAGCAGGCTCATTCACCGTTCAAGGCGGCACAGCCATTGACGGCTATGGCTCGGTGGACACCTTGCGCTCGATTGAAAACGTGCGCACCGGCAATGGCAACGACATCGTGCAAGGCAGCGCCAATGCCGAGCGCATTGCGACCCAAGGTGGCCGAGACAGCGTGAATGCAGGCGCAGGCAACGACACGGTGCTCACCGGCGACGGCGCCGACTTTGTGTTTGGCGCCGCAGGCGACGATTGGATTGACGCAGGCAGCGGCAACGACTCGGTCTCTGGCGACGACGGCAACGACACCATTCGTGGTGGTGCGGGCAACGACACCCTCAGCGGCGGCAACGGCACGGACGTGCTGGACTACAGCGACCAGACCAACTCGGTCGTGGTCAATATGGGCAGCGCCTTGTACCGTGGTGTGGCCTCTGGCTATGCCAGCGACGGTCAGGGCGGCATCGACCGCATCAGCGGTTTTGAAGTGCTCCAAGGCGGCTCAGGCACCGACTATTTGGTGGGCAGCGACACGGTGACCATGACTTTGGACGGCGGTGCAGGCTCCGACGTTTTGATCGCAGGCAATGCAGGCCAAACTTTGGTGTTCGACGCCAAAGACATTTCCGTGGTGGGCGGCACAGGCAGCGATACCTTGCTCATCAACGACGCCAGTGTGGACTTCAGCGTGACTTGGGCTATGCCCGTCATGCAGAGCATTGAAACTTTGAAACTCAATGCCGAGTCACCTCAAACCGTCACACTCAGCCAAGACTTTGTCACCCGTTTGGTGGGCGAAAGCGGCACCTTGACGGTGTACGGGGGGGGTGAAGACACCGTCAACTTCAGCGAAGCAGGCTGGTCCACTGTGGCAGGCGCAGCCGGTATGACCACGTGGCAATACGGTGCGACGGCCCTGAAAGTGGCCATCTCGACCGATGTCCATACGGTCTACACCACAAGCTCGGGCTCCGATTCCTTGTTGGGCAGCGCACAAGCCGATGTCATCACCCAAGCTGGGGCAGGGGCCGACACCTTGCTCGGTTTTGCGGGCGACGACAGTTTGTATGGCGGCGCCGACAACGACAGCTTGGATGGCGGCACGGGCAACGACAGCCTAGACGGCGGTTCAGGCAACGATGTACTGGTGGGCGGTTCGGGCAACGATTGGCTCAGCGTCGGACCGCATGGCGGTGCCGATGTGCTCATCGGCGGCGCGGGCGACGACATCTTGGTGTGGGACGTGGACTACACCTCCACGTCAGCCAACGACAGCGTTCACCTCAGCAACGTCAGCGGCGCATTGGCTCAGTCTGCCGTCACCTTGGACGGTGGCACGGGTTACGACACCTTGTGGATGGGGGGTAACAGCCGTGACTTCACGGTGGCCAACGCCACCAATGGCATCACGAACATTGAGTTCATCGACCTGCGTGGCCGCAACGCGACCACCGTGGTGCTCGACAGTGCATCGGTCTACGCCATGACCGATGGCAACCATGTGTTGCGCGTCGATGGGGATGCGGGCGACATGTTTGTGCTCAACGATTGGGGCAACTGGACCTACAAAGCCGAAGCGCAGCTCAATGGCGGCAGCGCACGCATTTACACCACCCAATACACCCCCAACGGCGGCACTGCGACAACGTTGACTGTGCAAATCGATGGCCCTTACTTGGCCACCCGTGCCTTGCTGCCCGGAGACGGCAGCACAGACAGCAGCTTCACCGCGCAATCGGTGAACCAGTTGATCTACACCGACGGCATGACCAACACAGGCCAGACCAACTTGCAGTTGGGCAGCTTGTTCACCGATCGCCTGACCAGCCCCTCGGGCAGCATCAGCATCAGCACGGCTTCTACGGGCTCTACCGCTACGGTTTTCAACAACACAACCACGGTGCCCGGTACATCTGGGGATGACAGCCTTGCGTTGGACTACAGCGTAGGCATGATCAATGCCAGCACGGGCACCACCGACACACTGTTGGTGACCCAGCCCTATGCCGACTTGACCGTGTCCAGCGCACCAGCGGTGCGTAACTTTGAGGTCCTCCAACTCGGCGCCAATGACTCTGGCGTGGGCAACACGGTGGTGCTCAATTCCGCCGTGGTGAGCGGCATCCTCACAGGCAGCAGTGCGAGCTATTTGCGCATTGAAGGCGATGTGGGCGACACCGTCACGCTTTACGACTTGTGGGTGCACAGCAGCATCACGCTCAACGGCGTGGTCTACAACAAGTACAACGTGGGCGGCACCTCGGTAGTGGTTCACCCCTCGGTGACGGTCAGCGTCACGCCCAGCTATTACTCGGGGGCCGCGTGGAATACAACGGCGGAAGCCATCACCACCACCGACGCGACTGTGACCGTGACGGCCTATGACGACAAGCTCATTGGCTACGGCGGCAATGACACGCTCAACGGTGGCGTGGGCAGCGACACGGCCAGTTACAGCTACATCTACACAAGCAACTACACGGGTTATGACTCCACTTACGTCATCGACGCCGATCTGTCTGCGGGCAAGGTCACGGTTGGGGGCGGAGCCAACCCTGAGGTGGATACGCTGATTTCGATTGAAAACCTCGAAGGCACAGCCTTTAACGACACCATCCTCGGCAGCAGCGCCGATAACAAGCTCATTGGCAACGATGGCAATGACAGCATTGTGGGTGGTGCAGGCAACGACACCCTGATCGGTGGCGCAGGTGCAGATACGCTTTACGGCGGCACAGGCAACGATGTGTTGTGGCTGGACATCACCGACACCAAAGTGGACGGTGGCAGTGAAGTCACGGCTTCTTCAAACCTGCCCAGCATCAGCGGAACTTCGGCCGACGAAGTGTTGCATGGCGTGTCCAACGCCTACATAGATATTGGTAGCAAGCGCTTTGTGGAAGGCACGGGTGTTTTGACCCATTTGACATCGGGTCAGGCTCCCACCAACGTTGTGGAAGGCCACAACGCCGCCAAAGCAACAGTGCACCTAGGGACGGTGAGTTACGAAGCCCTTTCAGCGGGCGCAACCACCTTGACCTCCGCCTCGGCCATCAGTTTTGCCGATGCCACCCACATCAATGTGGGCGGCACGCAGTTTGTGGCCACGGGCACGGGCAACCCCGCACCGGTTTTCACCCAAGCCACCTACGCACACATCACTATTGGCAGCGTTCAATTCACTGCAGCACAGGCGGGTGCACTGCCCGTGGGGGGGGGTTATGTGGTGGATTCGTTCAGCAACGGGACAGCGCCTGCAGGCTCCTCAGCGACGGCAGCCCAATTGGTGCTGAAAAACGGAGCGAGCACTTGGACATTCGTGGCCAATGCTGCTGAGGCGACAACGCTGAATACCGCAGCAGGCGACTATTGGTTAAGCCCGTCTGACACGGGTAGCTTTGTGCCCAGTAGTTACACCAACGGTACGGTGTCCACCAAAGCGTTGATCACCATTGGTGGCGTGCAGTTTGAGGCCACACAAGTAGGTGTTTTGTCGCTTGGTACGGGGACTCATATCACCAGCTTTGCCGAAGGCACAAGCATCAGCGGGACGGATACCAAAGCGCAGATCACCCTCAACAGTGGTGGCGTGGCCACGACGTTCACGGCGGTTACCGCGGGTGCGACGACCTTGGCGCTCATCGTTGGCGAGGTTTGGGCCTCTCCCTTCAGCTACAGCAGCTACAGCAACGGCGATAACGCCAAGTTGAGTGTGTCTGGCATTGACTTCACAGCCGCCACCAATGGTTTGGTGACTTACAACGGCGTGACCGATGTTCATAACTTCGCAATTGGCACTTCGGGTACGCCTGCCAGCTTGACGATTGGCAGCACCACCTTCAATGCCAGCGCCAACGGTGTGCAAGAAACCAGCTTGGTCAACGGCCTGGACGACAGCTACGGCTCGTTTGACTACGGCGGTTTGCATTTCACAGCTTCTACGCTGGGGCTGACCACGATTGGCAATGCCACCGTGAGCGGGGGCAACATCACCGACGCTGAGCCGTCTCAGATTGACGGCAAATCCGGCTCCGACATCTTGTACGCAGGCACGCATGGCGACACCTTGGTGTTTGACTCGGCCGACGCTTCGGTGGTGGGTGGTGCGGGCACTGACACGCTGTTGGTGAAAACCACGAGCGCAGACTTCACTTCGGGCAGCTTGCCGGTGATTTCAAACATCGAGGTGCTCAAACTGGGTGCCACGGGTGCACAGCTTGTGAAGCTGAACGCAGCCAGTGTGTACAACATGAGCGTGCCAGATGCTTCTAACGCCTTGAACAGAACACTCAATGTGCTGCTGGGGCATGAAGACACGTTGCAAATGAGCGGTTCTTGGACCTACGCCAACAACGCGTACACCGCGACGTACACCGATGCCAATTCGGTCAACCACACGGTCACCGTGAATGTGACCTACACCAACGACAGTGACACCTTGGTGGTGGCCGATGCGAGCGTGGACTTCAACGCGTTGTCCAACGTGACCAATGTGGAAGTGATTGACCTGAGCTACGCAGGCGCTGGTGCAGGCGTGGGCAACAGCATTTCTCTGAGCAAGCAAGCGGTGTTGAACCTCACCGACAGCAATGGCACCTTGCGGGTTCATGGCGAACGCGGCGACAGCGTGATCCTCTCTTCTTCGGACAACTGGACCAAGGGCACCAGCTTGGGCGGCGCTACCGCTTACAGCACAGGCTCGGGCTCCAGCGCGGTGACGGTCTGGATTGACGATGTGCTGCAACTTGGCGGCGACAGCGGCTCGTTGTTGGGCGCCTTGCGTCCCAGCAATTACACCGCCGCAGCCACACTCAGCGGCTCGACCGTGGCAGGGGCTATCTCGTTGTTGGACTTCGCCGACATGACCAATGCGGCGACGATCAATCTCGCTTCTAACTCAGCGACCGTGGCGGCGGGCATTGCAGACACCCTCAGCAACATCGACTGGGTGCATGCAGGCTCAGGGGCCGACACGATCTACGGCAGCGCAGTGGCAGAACGCATTGAAGGCGGCGCTGGCAACGATTACCTGCGCGGTGGCGCTGGTTTGGACACCCTCATTGGCGGGGCCGGTACCGACACCGTGGACTATCTGGACTACACCAGCAGCAACCTCAACGTGAGTTTGCTCAACGGCTGGGGCAAAGACACAGCGGGTAACACGCTCGATGTGCTGTACCAAATCGAAAACGTCAACACCTATGGTGGCAACGACACCGTGCAAGGCGACGTGTTTGGCAACACCTTGAGTGTGGGCGCAGGCAACGACTCGGTGCAAGGCTGGGAAGGCAACGACCTGATTTACGGTGGCAGCGGCGCTGATACCTTGGATGGCGGCTACGGCGAAGACCAGATCTACGGCGAAGCCGACAACGATTCGATCATCGGCTGGGCAGGCAACGACACCTTGGTGGGTGGCAGCGGCGCAGACTACGTTGCAGGTGGGGATGGCAGCGACTTCATCGTTGGCAGCGATGTGTCGGGAACGACGACCTACAACGCTTCTGTGACAGACTCTGGCGACACCCTAGATGGTGGCGCGGGCAACGACACCATTTTGGGTGGCTACGGCAATGACCTCTTATTGGGCGGTGACGGCGGTGATTACCTAGGCTATATCGCTTGGTCTTTGTACAACCTGAACGGTGCACCTTACACCACCTATTTCAACAACTCCGAATACGGTGACGACACCATGGACGGTGGCGCTGGCAACGACTACATCGCCGGTGGCTACGGCGCGGACAGTTTGCGCGGCGGCGACGGCAATGACGAACTGCGAGGCCATGGCAACTTTGATGACAGCGCAGACGGCAACGACACCCTAGACGGCGGCGCAGGCAACGACATACTGCATGGCGACTACGGCAACGACTCGTTGGCTGGCGGCGATGGCAACGATTGGCTCGAAGGCGGCTGGGGCAACGACACCTTTGTGGGCGGTCCCGGTAACGACACCATCTATGGTTTCACCGACTACCAGCCGTACATCAATGCCTACGGTGTGACCGAACTCAATGAAGTCGATACCGTGGACTACAGCGCTTCCACCTACTCGGTGCAAGCCAACATCGGCAGTGTGGCTGTTGCGGTGGGTAACACCACGCTGGCGGCTGGCACTGCGGTGGATGGGTATTACCAATCCACCGACTTGCTGTACCAAATTGAAAACCTCATTGGTGGCGCAAGCAACGACATCTTGGTCGGCTCGGTGTATGCCAACACCTTGATGGGCAGTTCAGGTGACGACACCATTTATGGCGGCGAAGGCATTGACGCCCTGTACGGCGACACCGCCGCAGGCACAACCGTTGGCACTGACAATGACGTGTTCTTCCTCGACTTGAATGACAGCTTGGTAGACGGCGGCCGCGGCTATGACACCTTGTACACCCGCTACGTCAACACCGATTTGACCAGCGGCAGCAACCGCGTGGTGCTGAGCAATATTGAAGCGGTCGACCTCAGTGCCAACGCCTCGGGCGTGGGTAACACCTTGGTGCTCAATGCCACCAAGGTGCTGGCCATGACCGACAGCAACCACACCCTGCACATTGAGGGTGAAGTGGGTGACAGCGTTTTGTTCAAGACCGAGACTGGCGTCACATGGGCCGAGGTCACCACCGACAACGCGTCGTACAAAAAATACGCCAGCACAGGCGCAGCCGCCACGGCTTATGTGTATGTGCACAACAACGTCAGCACCGATGTGTTGCGCGGCAACCCTGCTGTGGCCGAAACCCTCTCGGCCGACAACGACTTGATTTATGGCGTCACCCTGACCAATGGCAACAGCAGCATGGTGGACTATGCCGATCAACTGGGCGCGGTGCGGGTCAACCTCTCGGCCAATCGCTACAACGGCGTGGCTTCGCATACAGCGGTCTTGACCGCCAGCGGCACGACCGTGGTGGACACCTTGGCCGAAGAAGGCAGCACGGGCCTGAGCACGATTGAATGGGTCAAAACTGGCGCAGGCGACGACTGGCTCATTGGCTCCAGCGTGGCCAACCGCTTGGAAGGCGGCATTGGCAATGATTGGCTGCAAGGCGGACAGGGCAATGACACCTTGGTGGGTGGCATTGGCAACGACACCGCCGACTTCTCAGACGCTACCGCAGGCGTGACCGTCGTGTTGAATGGCGATGCACAAGGTACGGCCACCTCCAGCGACACCGGTTCAGACCTGCTCTACAGCATTGAAAACGTGCTGGGCAGCAGCTATGCCGACAACATCAAGGCCAACGACAGCAACGCCAACTGGTTTGACGGCGGGGCAGGTGCAGACACCATCTTGGCCGGCGCAGGCAACGATGTGGTGGTTTTCGACGCCCAAGACACCAGCGTGGACGGCGGCGCAGGCACAGACACCTTGTGGATTCGCGATGCCACAGTCAACCTGGCTTCTGCCTCCGCCACCAACTGGACTGGCTTTGAAGTCTTGGACATGCGCGGCAGCAATGGCACCGCCTTGACCTTGGATTTGGCAGCCACCGTGCACCACATGGCGGCCAGCGGCAGCACAGTGACCGTGCTGGCCGATGCCCAAGACGTGATTGACTTGGCGGTGATGAGCAGCAGCGCTGGTGCATGGAGCGCCGGTGCCGATGTGGTCAGCAATGGCAGCATCTATCACACATGGACGTCTTCTGGCACCGTCGATACGGCAGCCAGCAGCATGACCGTGCGCGTGTCTTCCGAAGCGACGGTGCGACTGGTCGGCACATCGGGTGCAGAGACGGTGTTGGGCACCGCAGGCAATGACTTGATGACAGGCTTCGGCGGTAACGACAGCGTGTTTGGCGGGGTAGGCAACGACACCTTGCTCAGCGACGCAGGCAACGACACCTTGTCAGGCGGCGACGGTGACGATTTGGTGGACTACAGCGCCTTGGGCGCAGCCGTGTCGGTCAACCTGACCACGGGCGTGGCCTTGGCCGATGGCACCGACAGCTTGTCCGGCATTGAACGCGTGCAAGCCACGGCCTATGACGACACCTTGGTTGGCTCTGCCACCGATGATGTGTTCTATGCAGGCGCAGGCAATGACAGCATTGACGCTGCCGCAGGCGACGACAAAATCTATGCAGGCGACGGCGCTGACAGCCTCTTGGGCGGCGCAGGCAGCGACTGGCTCGATGGCGGCGCAGGCAACGACACCTTGGATGGTGGCGCCGATGCCGACGTCTTGCTGGGTGGCGATGGCAACGATGTGCTCATTTTTGATGCGGCCGACAGCCTCATCGACGGAGGCACAGGCGTTGACACCTTGCTCGCCAGCAGCGACAGCAACTTTGCGCTTAACTTTGTGCATGACAGCATGCCCAAGTTTGACGGCATTGAGGTGCTCGACGTCAGCAACAACACTGGCTATGCCACGTTGACCTTTGATCTCAACAGCGTGCGTCAAATGTCCGCCAGCTCCGACCAGCTTTGGGTCAAGCTCGACGGCGAAGACACCGTGCGCTTGGAAGATTTTGCGAACTGGACCACCCAGACCGTTGGTACCAATGATGTGATTTACAGCCAAGACGGCGCGCGTTTGCGCATCACCGGTGTGGCTTCGAGTCATGTCATCAATGCCACTCCCAGCGGTTCTGGCACCACCTACAACGGCAGCACCAGCAGCGATGCTTTGACTGGGGCGAGCAGCAACGACAGCTTTGTGCCCGGCAGCGGCTCAGACACCATCAACGGTGGCGCAGGCTCAGGCGACCAAGTGATCTATGCCCCGCAAATTCGCGTGGATACCATCAGCTTTAACAGCCGCACCTTTGACTTGGCCAACAACAGCTATTTGGTGGCCGTGGGTGACGTCAACCACGACGGTTTGATGGACTTCGCCATGACCGATGCGGGCAGCAGTAGCACCAGCACCTATAGCTGGAACCGTTATTTCAATACGTCATCCAACGTCAACGGCTGGTGGTACAACGGCTACGCCACGCAAACCCTGGCGACCAACACTTACAGCACAGGCGATGTGTACATCGTGTACGGCCAAGCCGGTGGTTTGGGTAGTTTGCAAATTGATGCCGCACAAGACCCCTCTGGCAGCAACGCCGCCTATGTCCGCCTGACCAGCAACGCTTCAGCAGGCGAGGGCTTTGGCAGTTCCCTGGGCGCATTGGGTGACTACAACGGTGACGGCGTGGCCGACCTGATGGTGGGCGCGAGCAACGCCAGCAACACCATGACCTTCACCCAAGGCAATGACAACTTGGCCAATTACGCTTACACCTCAAGCTATGGTGCGGGGTCTTCCACGTATTACGTCACGTCGGTCAATACGGCCTCGTTTACCCCAGACAGTTGGTCGACCTCGAACGAAGGCCGACAGTACTTGTTCTTAGGGGGCAACGGAACTTTGGTGGATCGCATCTCCGGTGGCGTGACCACCACGACTGTTGCCAGCAATGCCACCGATGCCTCGGGTCAGGCCAATGCCTTGCCAAGCACCTACGGGTATGACAACCCAAGCGTTTGGAACGATTGGTATTGGGCTTACCGGAATACCGGCATCGCCTCCAACGGCACCTACACGCCTCCCACTGCTACCGATATTCCCGGCATGAATGCCACCTACACCTACAACACCAGCTCGACTGCGGCCGATGCGGTGTACGTGGGCACGGCAGGAAGCAAGCTTGGTTCAGGCTGGCGTCCTGTGGGCATGGGCGACGTCAACGGCGACGGCTATGACGACTTCATCAATGGCGGCTCAGGCCAGTTGTATTTCGGTCAGGCCAATGTCGGCGCGGGCTTTAACAACGCGACCAGCAGCCTTGGCACCTCGGTGTCTTTGGGCAGCGGCGTGACCACGGTGTACAGCAGTGAAGCGTTTGATCGCATCACGGCGGTGGGCGACTTGAACGGTGACGGCTTCCAAGACATCATGGTGTCGGTGCGCAATGCGGCAGGGGTTTACTACGACAACTTGTCGTACACCACAAAGTACGACACCGCCTATGACACCAACTATGTGGTCTACGGTCAGTCAGGCACGTGGACCGCACCCACCACCTGGGCCAGCAGCGCGGCGGCCAGCGGCACGCCTGCGATCACCAAGATTACGCCAGAGACCAGCTACCTCATCAATGGCACCTACAACAAGCTGGGCGACATCAACGGTGACGGCTACGACGACTTGTTGATCTCTGGCTATGGCAGCTCACGCGACCCGTCTGACTACAACTACAAAGACAACGGTGGCGCTTACGTGGTGTTTGGCTCGGCTTCTATGCCCAATGGTCAAGATCTGAGCTTGGCCAATTTGGCGGCCAGCGGCAAGGGTTTCCGCATCACCGGCGGTGTGGACATGGAGCACATCGGCGCGGGCAGCGTCATTGGTGTGGGAGACATGAACGGCGACGGCTTGAACGACTTCATCTTGCAAGCGCCTGGTGACAACGAGGCCAGCAATGCACAAGCCAATGCCCAAGGCTCGTCGTATTTGATCTTCGGTCGCACCGGCGGCTGGGCCGACTTCAACTTGCTGGAAATGCAAGACTACGGCATCCAGTTGCTGCGCTCGGGCTCCGGTGACGATGCGTATGTGGCGGGCAACAACGTCAACTGGTCTTCCACCCCTGGTAACTTTGGCTCGGGCCTGTGGTCGTCTGTGGGTGACTTGAACGGTGACGGCTTGTCCGACGCGGTGCTGACCAATAGCAGCAACATGATGATCTTCTACGGCAACGCCGCGTTGACAGGGGATAGCAACATCGCCGTGCAAACCGTGGCAGGCACGGGCGGCGAGCTGCTCACGGCCAATGCCATTTCTACGCCAGACAACATCCATGCGGCAGACCGACTCATCGGCAATGCCGGTAATGACACCTTGGTGGGTAACGGTGGCTGGGATGTGCTGATTGGTGGCGCGGGCGACGACTTGATCAAAGTGGCGGACAACAGCTTCTTCAAGATCGATGGCGGGACCGGTGTGGATACTTTGGAATTCACGGCCAACACCACCATGGACTTCACCGCTTTGCGCAACGACTTGGTCGAGGGCATTGAAATCTTCAAACTGGGCAACGGCAACCAGAACATCAAATTAAACAATACCGATGTTCTGTCGATCACTGGTGACGCGAATACCGCAATCAATGAAACCAGTTATCAGAAAGGACATGTGCTTGTCATTGCCGGTTCGGGAACCGACAGCGCCACCAACAACGACTCTGTGACGTTGGAGGGCGGCTGGGTGGCCAAGACCGATGTACTGCACGTCAACGGCTACGGCACACAGAGCTTCTCTGTGTACCAACATGGCTCAGACAACCTGTACGTTGCCATCTCGGATGCGATTGATGCGAATCACAAGCACGTCAGCTAAATATGAAGAAGGACTTTCTTGGGACCCCCAACGAAAAGGGGGGGCGATCCTGGCTTGGCCTTGAATGGCTGAGTCAACTGTCGACCTCCGGCTCCACACGCGCTTGGTTACGCGTGGATAAAGAATACCTTCGGAGTAAAAAGCAAGAGGTTGGCGACGCGCTGAAGCTGGCAGGCCAAGAAGCCCGCAAAGGCGCGAAGTGGGGCTGGCACTTTGTGACCGACCCCGATCTCAAGGCTGAGAGCAACTTGCAAAGCTTGCCCGACGCGCAAGCTCAGCAAGATTGGCTACGCGAGCTTTTGTGGCCTTATCGCCAAGCTTATCGGCAGGCATTGGCGTTGTCGTTTGCCATCAACATCTTGGGGCTGTTTGCTGCGGTGTTTTCCATGCAGGTGTATGACCATGTGGTGGGCCATGCGGGGTACTCCACGTTGGCGGCACTGGTCATTGGCATGGCCATTGCCATTGTCATGGACCATGCGTTTCGGGCAGGTCGTTCCTTGCTGCTGCAACGCATTGGTGCGCGCATTGAGGTGCAAATGGCCCGTGAGACTTTGCAACGTATGCTCAATTTGCCCACTTTGGCGCTTGAAGGCCGCTCGGCGGGTTTTTGGCAGGCTGTTTACCGTGATGTTGAAATCGTTCGTGCCACTTGTTCGGGTGCGACGGCCATGTTGATGGTCGACTTACCCTTTATGTTGCTGTCTTTGGTGGTGATTGCCATCTTGGCGTTGCCTTTGCTGCCCGTAGCGTTGTTGACCATTGCCGCTTTTGTGGCCTTGGCTTGGCGCTCGGGGCAAGTGACCCGTGGGGCCACCGAGACTGAGCGTGAACAACTGGTCAGTCGCGACATGGTGCTCAACGAATTGGCTAGCGTGCGTTTGAGCCTGAAGGCACTGGGCGCCCGCGAGTCGGTCAACCGCCGCTGGGAAGACCACTATGCCCGCTGGATGAACGAGTCTTTGGCCCGCAGCCGCGAGGCCGACCACTACCGCGAACTGGCCCATGCCATGTCCACTGGCAACTCGGTGTTGACTACCAGCTTGGGCGCATTAGCCATCTTGAACCAGCTCATCAGTATGGGCTCCTTGATCGCTACCAATATGTTGGCTGGTCGCATGGTTTCGCCCTTGATTCAATTGGTCGGGCAGTGGCGCACTTTTGGACAGTTCCGTGCTGCAAAAAAACGCTTGGATGCCTTGTTTGCGTTGCCTGAAGACCGATGCGAAAGCGTGATTTCTCTAGAGCGCCCCAAAGGTGCGATGCGCTTGGAGGGTGTGACGTTCAAGTTTCCCCAAGCCGAAAACCCTTTGTTGCAGCCCATTTCGGGGGAGATTGGTCCCTGCGGCTTGCACGCGATTGTGGGCCCCAATGGCAGCGGCAAAACCACCTTGCTCAAAATCTTGCGTGGCTTGTACCCCGCCAGCGAAGGCCGCGTGTTGATTGACGGCGCGGACTTGCACCAGTTCACCCAAGTCGAGCTGGCGCAACGCATTGGCTATTTGTCCCAAACCAATCAGTTGTTGTCCACCTCTATCCGCGACAACATTGCATTGGCTAATCCCGATGCCACGGACGAGCAAATCATCCGTGCGGCGCAGCGCTCGTGCGCGCACAACTTCATCATTGACTTGCCTGAAGGCTACGCCACGCAGGTGGGCGAGGGCGCGCAGCGCTTTTCGGCAGGGCAAACCAAGCGCATCGCGATTGCCCAAGCCTTGCTCAACGACCCGCCGGTGCTGTTGCTAGACGAGCCCACGGCCGAGTTGGACCGCGATTCAGAGTTGCACTTTGTCCAAACCCTCAAAGAGCTGGCGCGAGACCACACCGTCATCGTTGTCACCCACAGCCCCTTCTTGTTGAGCCATTGCAACGGCATTTTGGTGATGAATAAAGGCAAATTGGTGGCCGCAGGGCCTGCCTCCGATATCTTGCCCAAGCTCGGTATGAATGTTGCTAAGTAATGGGTGATATGTCAAAAAATTCTCAACACATCAGCCTAGATCGGGTTTTAAACGACCTTGGCGAGCCGCGATGGCGGGCGACCCAGCGTCGTCTTTTGGCGTTCTTTTTGATTATTTTTTTATGGACTCTGATTGGCCGTGTTGACCGTGTGGTGACCGCACCGGGTAAGGTCATTCCGTATGACAAGGTCAAAGTCATTCAGCACTTGGAGGGCGGCATCATCAAAGAAATCGTGGTGCGTGAGAGCCAAGAGGTGAAGGCGGGTGACGCGCTGGTGTACCTTGATCTCGCCACGAGTGGTATCAACAGTGGTGAGATGAATGCCAGGATGGCGTCCCTCAAACTGGCCAAGCTTCGTTTAGAAGCAGATGCTGTGGGGGCCGAGCCTGCATGGCCAGAAGATTTGGCGGCGAAATTTCCTAATTTGATTGAAGTGGAAATGAACAATTTCCAAAGCAAGCGGGATGAAAGACGCAACTCGCTCCAAGCCTTTGACAATGTCGTGACGCAAAACCGTCAAAAGCTGGCTGAATCTCGTGAACGCTTGGTGGCACTTGAAGCAAGTTTCAAAATTGCTAAACAAGAGGTGGCAATTTCTGCTGATCTTGTAAAAGATAAGTTGACATCGCAGCTTGAGCATTTTCAACGTCAAACGAATTACGAAAGACTCAGTGGTGATATTGCATCCTTGCGCCAGTCCATCACAGGTTTGCAGGCTGGCATTAACGAGTCTGTGGCGCGTCGTCAACAAGAAGAGGCTCGCTTTAACCGAGAGGCTGCCAATGAAGCCGCTGAGATGGAACGAAAGATGGCCAGTCTGTCTGAAGAGCTGACCCGTGCCAATGATCAAGAGGACAGGTCTGTCATTCGCGCACCAATCGATGGGGTGGTGAAAAACGTCCGGTTTCAAACTGCAGGTAACGTGGTCAAGCCAGGTGAGCCGATCATGGAAGTGGTGCCGCTGAAGGACCAATTGGTGATTGAGGTCAAGCTCAGTCCAAGCGATCGTGGCTATATCAATATGAAACAGGATGCGTTGGTCAAGATATCAACGTATGACTACCTGCGCTATGGTGGTTTGGATGGGACCGTGACGGGTATTGCCGCAGACACGGACCTAGGCCGTAACGAAGAGCAGTTCTACCGAGTCATTGTGAGTACAGATAAATCATGGCTTGGCAGCAAGCAAGGTCAATACCCAATCACGCCAGGCATGGTAGGTGAGGTGGATATCAAGGTAGATACGCAATCCATCATGTGGGCGCTACTTAAGCCAGTTTTGAAGCTTAAAGCGGATGCATTTAAGGAAATTTGAGAGAGTTCATATGAAAAAGCACATTATTTCGGTCGCTGTGGCCTGTCTTGGATCTCAATTACATGCATCTGAATTGCAGTCAGAGTTGATTTACTTGCGTGATAACCATCCGATGTTGCGAGCAACAAGTTTTGCTTTAACTGCGGCTGAAAAGCGTGAAACGGCGGCCAAGGCTGGTTGGTATCCGAAGTTAGACATCGCAGTTGAGAGTGGTCCAGAAAAAATCACGACTACGCCTTATGCATCGGGGCAGCCAAGTCCGACGCCACAGGCGACTGATTTGCAACGTAAAAAACAAGCTGTCACGGTTACCCAAAACCTGTTCAATGGCGGAAAGACGCTTGCCACGACCAATGTGGCCAAGATTGAGCGTCAAATGAAAGACTCAGATCGCAGTGCGACCTCGCAAGAGGTTTTGCTAGAGGCAATCACGGCCTATTTGAACGTATTGAAGAACCAAATGTTGATTAGTCTGAGCGAAATCAACGAAGAGACGACAAAACGCCAATTAGAGATGGAAAAGCAACGCGTTGAGCGTGGCGGCGGCATTATTGTTGATGAGCTGCAAGCCGCTACACGCTTACAAATTGTGCGTGAGCGTCGCGTGGTTTATGAGCAAGGTATGCGCGATGCCGTATCAAGTTATGAGCAGGTGTTTGGCAAAACTCCTGAAATAAAGCAGTTTCAAGATATCGCCATCATTAAGAGTCGCATGCCGACATCAGTTGATGTGGCGATTGAAGATGCCTCCAACAATAACCCAAGACTTTTGGCCGCACGACTGGCCACTGAGCGCTCTTATCGGTTAATTGGCATGGAAAACGCAGGCTTCATGCCTAACATCGACTTAGTCGGGACTCATAACCGGGAGCGTGATTCGGGACAACTCTATCGTAAAGAAGAAGATTCTATTTTGGTCAAGTTGAACTGGAACCTTTTTTCGGGACGAGAAACTGTCAGTAGAGCTCAGGCAGCAGCTTACGATTACAGAGAAAGTGCTGAAAAAGAAAAGAACGTTGACAACAAGACCAAAGAATCTGTTCGTGTGGCTTGGAACCAGTACAAAAAAGGTTTAGAACGTTTGGAGTTACTCGATCAAGCCGTCAAGACATCTCAAGGTGTTATGAAGGGACGAAAGAAGTTACGCGATGCAGGTAAAGAGACTGCTTTAGCAGTTTTGGATTCTGAAGTTGAACACTTTGGATTGCTGGCCAATAAGGTCAACGCCATGATTGATGCCAAGATGGGTAGCTATCGCTTGCTTAGCGCTGTGGGTAAATTGGATATTGAGTCACTCAATTTAGATCAAGGGCTCTTCGAAATACCTGTTCAGTCAATTGATAAAGCAGTGAAAGAGCTTGTAGGCGATGAGTTGTTAGTACGATGAAAATTCTATTTATCCATCAAAACTTTCCTGGGCAGTTTGTCCACTTAGGTCCAGCCCTCGTCAAGGCCGGGCATGAGGTGCACGCCTTGGTTCTTAAAAAAGAAGCGCCTGCTGAGTGGTCTGGCGTACAAATTCACACGTACCAGCCGACCAAAGGCACGGCTCCTGGTGTGCACCCTTGGGCTCTGGATATGGAGACGAAGATCATTCGTGCTGAGTCCGTTTTCAGAAAATGCTTAGAACTTAAGGATCAGGGCTTTAGACCTGACGCCATAGTTGCCCACCCTGGTTGGGGCGAGAGCCTGTTCGTCAAGGATGTCTGGCCAGACACAAAATTGGGACTGTATTGCGAGTTGAATTATTCGGAAAAAGGCAATGACGTCGGCTTTGATCCGGAGTTTGCGAGCACTGATCCCGGAGATTCCTGTCGTCTGCGCATTAAAAACATCAACAATGTGATGCATTTTGATATTGCAGATGCGGTAATTTCGCCTACAAACTTTCAGGCAGACACTTATCCTTGGCCCTTCAGGGGCAAGATCAAGGTCATGCACGATGGCATTGACACAAAAATTATTGCTCCAAATGAGTTGGCCTCATTCAAACTGCCCAATGGGCGTGCATTAAGCCGTAAAGATGAAGTCATTACTTTCGCAAATAGGAATTTAGAGCCATACAGGGGCTACCACGTGTTTATGAGGTCTTTGCCAAGGCTTTTGAAAGAGCGCCCCAATGCACAAGTCGTCATCATTGGCGGGGAGGGAGTGAGCTACGGCAAGCCGCCGCCAGGTAAGACAACCTGGAAACAAATCCTAATTGACGAGGTAAAGCCCCAAATTGATGATGCCGATTGGGCTCGAGTTCACTTTGTTGGTAACTTACCTCATAACCATTTTGTGAGCTTGCTGCAAGTTAGCACGGTTCATGTGTACCTCACTTATCCCTTTGTGGCGAGTTGGAGTTTGCTTGAGGCAATGAGCGTGGGGTGTGCGATCGTAGGAAGTGATACAGATCCCGTTAAAGAGTTCATTGAACATGACAAAAACGGACTTATTACTCCATTCTTTGATCAAGAGGCGCTCGTTGGCAACATCGTCAAGTTGCTAGATGCCCCAGATTTGCGTCAAAAGTTTGCGCAAGAGGCTCGCAAGAAGATTCAGTTCTATTACGACTTGCACTCCATTTGCTTACCCAAGCTAATCAAATGGGTTGAGTTTCTATCTCATGTACGGAGCTAAATGATGAAGCGTCATATATACCTAGCGATGACTACATTAGTACTTGCGCAAGGAAGTGCCAACGCGGGTGGTTTTTCTCCTGATGCCGGCAGCATGCTTGCGAATACACAAAGCAGTCTGAGTGCGCACACAGAAAAACAACTTGAAGGTTTTCCTCTGGAATATCAACCCAAGCTGCGCTGGACTGATGACTTTAGTGTTCAAGTGGATGCCGTCGTTATTGAGGGAAATACATTGATGCCGGTTGGAAAGTTGCAAGTAGCCGTCAAAGGCTATGTGGGTAAACGTCTGATGGTTAATAAGCTTTCAGCGGTCAGCGCAACTGTCACTAAAGCTTACCGAGATGCGGGGTTTAGAGTCAAAGCATACATACCAGAACAAACGTTCTCACATGGCCGCTTAGTCGTCCAAGTCATTGAAGCTGGTTCAACCCGATAGAGATTTTTTTAAAAGCTAAAGAAAACTTAGGTCGTGTCGATTACTCGTCATGCATATTGGCATGGGAAGTGCTTTTCCCTTGTCAGTAAGAGTACTGACCTATGAAAAAACTATTCGCCTCACTGATTGTTTCTGCCTCTGTTGCAGGTGTTTACTTTGCTTGGGACGATATAAATGCGCTCGTTAATCCAGAGGTGGATGCTGTAGCGCAGCCAGAAACGCCTGTTTCTGAAGAGGAGCTCGATGAGCAAGAGGCTGAGGCTCCTGCTGAGTCACAGGTTATTCAGAGCTTGAGCAAGCCCACTGAACCTACACCGGTGCCTACTCTGCAGGCTCCTAGACCTCAAAAGACAGTTAAAACGTCGGATGCCAAGTTGATGATCCGAGAAATTAAATTTGATGGCGTCACGGCTTTCAGCGCTGAAGAGCTTCAAGGGGTGGTCAGTGAATTTATTGATCAAGAACTCACATTGGACCAAGCGGTTGCAATGCCAGCCAAGATTTCAAATTACTACCAAGCGCATAATTTGGTCGCTCGTGCAACATTAGTTGGTTCGCTAGCGAGCGGCGGGGTAGTCAAAATTGGCGTCATTGAAACCAAAGTCAAACAAAGTCAGCTCGACAACGATCTTCGTGCAATGACGGCCGTAGCGAGTGAGCCAGTCCCCCAAAAACCAAGTCAAGAACTTTCGACTGTTGTTAGTGCGCCTGAGACAAAGACCCAGACTGCTGCATCCAATGTTGCAAAGTTGGAGGTGCGTGAAGATACCTCTGTGGTTGCTCGATTCGAGCAAATGTCCCCAACCATCGCTCTACCAGAAGTGAAACAAGCTCCTCAAAGCTTGGACGAGGAAACCGACTTTATTCTGAAACGTTATGCAAAAAAATCTCGTCAATACGAACTTTTAGTAGATAACTATGGATACGAAGCCACCGGAAGTCGTCGCGTTGGGGTCGGGCTTGTTTGGGATGATGCACTTTCTACAGGTGACAAACTTTCCCTCCAGGGCTTGAAAAGCCAAGGTAGCCATTATTTGCAAGCTGCATACGAGTGGGCAACTGGTATTGAGGGGCTTAAGCTCGGGGCTCGTGTGTCTGATCTGAGTTTTGATGTTGTTAATGGTCTTCAGACTGCGGCAACACTTAGTGGGGATGCCTTGAAAAAGGGCGTTTACGTTGCCTACGATTTGGTGAGTGCTCCCAGTGAGTCAAGCTCAATTGGCCTTCGATACGACACTAAAAAAATCAATACTACAGCCGCCAACTTCGCTGATTCTGCTTATTACGATACGAAAGTCATGGGCATTGAGTTCAAAGGTTTTGAACGTGAAATGGCCCCGGGCGGAGCTGTGTTCACCTATGACGCGACGCTTTCTAAAGGTGATGTGAACATGAACGGCTCGCCGAATCAAGCCGCAGATCTCGCGGGTGAGCAAACCTATGGCGCGTTCTCAAAGTTACGTTTTGCAGGGTCGGTGTTACAGCCTTTGGGAGATACCAACTCTGTATTTTTCGGTTTGACAATTCAGCGTGCCAACAAAAACTTGGACGCATCTGAGAAGATGTATCTTGGTGGTCCACTTGGTGTGCGAGCCTACGGCGTAGGCGAGGGTGTAGGTAGTGATGGCGAGTTGATGGCTCTTGAGTTCAGACAAAGATTAGGACTGAAGACCACATTGTCAGAGTTTTACGATATTGGGCACATCCGTGCATGGCACAACGGTAATGCACCAGGTGCACCTGCCAACAACGCGGCTATCCTGCGCGGATATGGATTTAGCCTAACTCAGAAGTTTGACTCAGGCATCACTCTCAAAGGTACGTGGGCACAACGCGCAGGTCAAGATCCAGATACTGCAGTCATGCCACGTGGTCATGATGGCCATTACGATCGCAATCGTTTCTGGTTATCGTTAGAGTCTCGCTTTTAATCGATGAGACCCTATGAAGCTTCCGAGTCTGTTGATCGCAGCAGCTTTTGCTGCACCTCTTTATAGTTATGCGAATGACTTGGTGCCTTTTGATCAAGTGCGCGCCAAATATCAAAGGTATAAAGATCCTACGCGGCTTTCTTATTTGTTCAATCGGTGTGCTGCATTGCAGTTAAATGTCGCTGCTTTATTAGAACGAAAAAGACAAAAAAAAGGGGCTCAAGATTTTGAGGCTCTAGCTCAGCATTACATGGTCCTCTCTGAAGCGAATGAAAGAGAAATCGATAAAAAACGTGGCCTCAATAGCAAAGAAACCATGAAAACCGTTAGCCGCAATGTCGCTAATGTCTCGGAACTATACGCTAAGCGTATGAAAAATAACTACACCAATAGAGGTGACTACATCGTAGGGGATGCACAGCTTGAATCAGAGTTGACTGAATGCAATCTTCCCGATGTGTTCAAGAAAACGGCCATTGCTAATTAAGTAAGTTACAGCGCTACTATGCTTGTGTAGCGTCTAGTTGTTCATGTTTTGGGGTGGATTCATGCGTCATTCGATTGTTTGCTTCGGTGCTTTGTCCATTTTGAGCACTTCTGTATGGACTCAAACCATTCCCGATGCCGGCTCTCTGATGCGTCAAAACGAGCAGTCGATTAAATTCGAGCAAATGCAGCGTAACGCGCAACGTCGCGAGTCATACCCACCAGCAATGGCCTTCACTGAGGCTACTGTAGTAACAGCAACACAAATCAAATTTTTGGGCGCTAAGCTATTGGGCAATGAGCAACTTCAAGGCGTGGTGCAGCCGTTTTTAAATCGTCCATTGAATCCGAACGACTTAGGGCATTTGACAGATGCGGTTGCAAACGCTTACCGCCGTTCTGGATGGTTAGTTCGTGTGTACATACCCCAGCAAGACCTTTCTCAATCTGAGTTAAATATTCAAATCCTTGAGAATATGCCGTCTAGCGGACGATAACGCCTACAAACCCCTACAAAACCGTCAAAAATCGGAAAGGCACGGAACTTGCATTAAGACAACCCCTATGGTTGTTTTATTGCTCGTTTTGTGAAATTAACACGGTCGCGAATCATTCCTGCGATTGCGTTCCTGTGCCTTTTGGCTGGGTCGTTGGAAATCTACGACCCTGTGTTGCCCAAAGTCGCAGGCCCCATCCTGCGCGCGATCGAAGAGAAAACCCAGCTGCCCGTCACCGATTGGGCCGAGGCCATCACCGGTCAACCCGTGGCCAAACCCGCACAACCACGCGGTCTGGTCGATGCGGCGATGGAAAAAGTGCTTGAGAACAAGCAAGTCGAACAAGCCGCCACCGCGCTCATCACCCTCAAGCACATTCAGTTTGAAGGCGTCACCATCTTGGGCGATATGGAGCTCAAAGGGATTGTTGAGCCCTTCCTCAACACCCCCATGACTTACGAGCAAATGCTCGAAATCGGCATGGTGGTCGAGAACTATTACCGTAAAAACAACTACCTCGCACGCGCCATTCTGCCCCCACAAGACATGACCGACGGGCTGTTGACTGTTGAAGTCATTGAATCCGTTTTCTCCAAAGTCGAAATCGAGCAAGAGCTCGAAGACCTGCCCAATACCCAAGGCCACGTCACCGCGCTCATTGAAGCGCAGCAAAAAACGGGCGAGCCTTTGAACACCAAGTCGCTTGACCGTGCTTTGGCCTTGGCCAACGACATTCCCGGCATGAGCGCCCAAGGCTCCTTGCGCCAAGGCCGCGACGCGGGCGAAACCGAGCTGCTGCTCAAGCTTTACCAAGGCCGCACCCGCCAGGCGGAACTCAACATCGACAACGCTGGCTCGCGTTCAACCGGTGTCATCCGCTTGATGGCGACCCTCAACTGGTTCAACCCCGGCGACATGGCTGACCTGCTCAACGTCGTCGCTGTCCATACCCGTGGCAGCGACTACGCCCGTCTGGCCTATAGCGTGCCAGTTGGGACAGACGGTTGGCGCATGGGCGTGAACGCCTCGGCCATGAACTATGAGGTCGTCATTGGCGACCAAGGCATGGTGGGCGCCGTGGGCCGCGCGGTCACGCAGGGCATGGAGTGGCTCTACCCCTTGCTGCGAGCGGATGACCGCAGCGCGACTGTGACCCTCACCGCAGACACCAAAACCTTCCAAAACACCTCTGCCCAAGGCTTGGTCATGTCTGACTATGCGGCGAAGGTCTTGGCTGCACAAGTTTCTGGGTTTTACCGCGACCTCAATCCAGGTGGTGGTTCCGGCACGTATTCCATTCAGTTGTCGCATGGCAATATCAATTTGGATGGCTCGCTTAGCCAGCAAACCGACAAAAACACCGTCCAAACCGAAGGCGACTTCAACAAAATTCGCCTGAACGGTACTTGGCAGCAAGCCATCACCACCAAAACCTCGGCCTTTGTGTCTTACACAGGTCAGTTGAGCGACAAAAACCTCGACTCCTCAGAAAAGATGCAGCTCGGCGGCATGAACGGCGTGCGCGCCTATCCCACGGGCGAGGGCTCGGGCTCAGACGGCCAGTTGATTCAACTCGAACTGCGCCATCAGCTTGAAAACGGCATCAACCTGGCCACCTTCTATGACTGGGGTCAAGTTTGGCTGCAGCACGACCCCAACTACCCAGGTGGGCCGCAACATAACCTCAATACCTACAAAGGTTTCGGTGCCAGCATTGGGTACACCACCGAAGACGGGGTAAACATCAAGGCCACATGGGCTCGCAAGGTTGGCAACAACCCCAATCCCAACCCCGTCAATGGCAACGACATGGATGGCACTCGAGACCGCAATCGCTACTGGTTGCAAGTCAGCTTGCCTTTTTAACGCGTGGCAGCTTCACGCGTGAAAGACACTTTCTCAAGAAACCAGCCGCCATTCCGAATCGGAATGGCTATGCCGCGCCTTGGTCAAACACGCCCCTTCGAAACCGACGTTTCCCAACGTCTGGGCGCCAAGCCGCGTGTACATATAGGTAGGTTGGCGTTGCTTCTAGGGGCGGCGGGCTTGTTCTCGATGCCGGTGTTGCCACAAACCACGGCATCCATCATCTCGGCCAACCAGTTGCCCACAGGCGCGCAGGTCACGGCGGGGCAGGCCAGTGTCAGCCAATCGGGCAACACCCTCAACGTCAACCAAACCAGCCAACGCGCTGTGGTGGACTGGACGAGCTTTAACGTTGGCCAAGATGCCACGGTCAACTTCCAGCAACCCAACGCGCAATCGGCCACGCTCAACCGCGTGCTGGACACACAGCCCAGCCAGATTCTGGGCCGCATCACCGCGCCTGGCTCGGTGGTGTTGGTCAACCCGCAAGGCGTGTACTTTGGCAAGACATCCACCGTGGACGTGGGTGGCTTGGTCGCCACCACGCACACCGCCGCCGCCCAAGAGTTCATGGACGGGCAAATCAAACTCACCCGCAACGGCGCCACAGGCAAGGTTGAAAACGAGGGCGAAATCCGCGCTGCGCTGGGCGGCTACGTGGCCATGCTCGCGCCTGATGTGCGCAACAATGGCGTCATCGTGGCCAACCTGGGCACCGTCGCCATGGCCGCAGGTGAAACCTTTGAGCTTAAATTCGATGGCAACGGGGCCCTGAGCCGCGTGGTCGTCACTGCCGCCGCCATCAACACCTTGGTGGAAAACAAAAGCGCCATCAAAGCGCCCGGCGGCCTCATCATCTTGTCGGCCCAGGCCGCGAGCCGCTTGCAAACCGGCGTCATCAACAACACCGGCACCATTGAAGCCACTCGTTTGGTCAACCGCGCGGGCCGCATCTTGCTTGAGGCCACCACCAGCATCTTCAACAGCGGCACCATCTCGGCAGCCGACACCGTGGCCAGCACAGCGGCAAACTCTGTCCCTTCCAGCGGCAGCGTGGTGGCAGAACTTGGCCGCATCCAAATCAACACCGACACCTTCACCCAAACCACCACTGGTTTGCTCGACGTATCGGCTGTGGCAGCCCAAGCCGGCAACATCGACATCGTGGCCGCGCAGGCCATCGCCGTCAGTGGCCGCATCTTTGCGAACGGCGTGGTGACCGACCCCGCGCACATCGTGGCCAACGCCTTGGGCGGCAACATCCATCTACAAGCCTCACGCCGTGTAGACCTCACCACCGCCGTGCTCGACGCCTCGGGCGAAGGCGGGGCGGGGCGCATTCACATTCAGGCCGATGGCGTACCCGCGCCCGCGCCGGTTGACCCAGCCAACCAAACCCCAAGCCAACCTCTACAAGGTGCGGTGCTCTTGAGCAGCCGCACCGTCTTGCGTGCCAACAGCAACCGCGCCCAAGCCGGCCGCGTGGAAGTGGAGGGCGACGACATCACCCTCGACACCGGCACCCTTATTGAAGCCAAAGGCGCAGCCGGAGGCGGCACCGTGCTCGTGGGCGGCGACTGGCAAGGCAGCGGCACCCTGCGCCAAGCCACCACCGTGGCCATGAGCGCCGACAGCACCATTGACGCCAGCGCCACCGACGTGGGCAATGGCGGCAAAGTGGTACTTTGGAGTGACGTGCACAACGCCAGCTCGGTGACGACGGTCAACGGCATGATCAACGCCAAAGGTGGCGTGAATGGCGGCGACGGTGGGCAGGTAGAGACTTCGGGGCATGTGTTGAATGTGGATGGCATCACCGTCTCCACCAAAACCACGTTAGGTAAAGACGGTCTTTGGCTGCTTGACCCTTACGACCTGTGGATTCGTGACCCTTCGTGGACGGGCTATAACTATTCGGAGTCGGGAACCACAACCTATACGGCACGTCAGGCCACTCTGTCGGGAGAGGTCAAGGTTTCTGGTGCTGCCACAACTTCTTATGGTGGCGGTACCAGTTCGCTTCGAACCGACACCATCGTCAACGCACTGGCCAACGGTAACGTGACTGTTCTAGCGTCGGGTTTGATTGATGCGTCGGGTTGGAGTGCGCAGGGAACTGCAAACTATTACATCAACTCAAACTCAAGCAACAAACTCTCGCTGCAAGCGGGTGACAGCATTTGGATAGCGGACAAAATCAATCTACCCTCCGGTACGTTGGAACTGCTGGCAGGCACCACCGTCACGCAAGCCGCCTCGGCGTCTATCACTGCCAGCACCTTGATATTGGGTAAATCCAATGTCAGCGGGGCGAATAGCTATGCAACACCGCCAACGGTCGATCTGACAGCGGCAAGCAATTCGATCGCCAACTTGCAAGGCAGTAACCTTAGTTCATTAAGTTTTTCAAATACCAAATCATTCGCAGTTAACGCGAATGGAATCAGTTCGACAGGCGCTGTCACCCTTAAATCTACAGGGGATATTTCGCTCAACGGTGCATTGACGACAACAGCCAGCACGGGGCATATCTCCTTGATTGCTGACACAGAAAAAGACGGTGCAGGCGTCGTCATCGTCAGCAGCAACATCACCACCAGCGGCGGCAACCTGTCGTTTGGTGACGGCAGCACCATCAATTTTGGCGGTGTCACCACGCAAGTGGGCGGTGATGTCTATGTGCAGGGCTCAAGCATGGTCACTTGGAGTACCGGTGGTGGCCGAATCACGGTCAATGGCCAAACATTGATCGGCAATTCACAAGGCTTGTCAGTTAATAGCGGGGGGGGCAACATCACCTTCAATGGCAGCATTGACTCGGCCAACCAGTACACCGGCGTCTACGTGAGCGCAGGCATCAACTGGGACACAGCGCTCTCGCAAGCCAAATCGGGCACGGGCACCAATGCGGGTGACACCTATTTGGCCACCATCACATCCCGGCTTGAAAATGCGGTGGCGAGCCAATCAGTCAGCTACAACATGGCCTGGTTGGGTGCGCGTCGTGTTACAGGCATCGGCAGCGACAGCCTGTGGCGCTGGGTGGCTGGACCCGAGGCCTTGATGGACAACGGCAAAGGTTTGGCGTTTTCAACACAGTCAGCAAGTGGCGGCGCAACCTCTTACAACGGCTATTTCAACAACTGGAACTCAGGAGAGCCCAACAATGCTGGCTCTTCCACAGGACTAGCGGGTGAGGGGGAGTCCACCTTGCAGTTCACAGGTAGCTTGGGTAAGTGGAATGATTTACCCAAGTCCACCTACAACCTGAACTATTACGTCAAAGAAACTAATGCAACACCCAGCGCCTTGACCATCAATGCAGGGGCCGGTGCTGTATCGGTCAGTGGTTCCATTGGCGCTAACAAAGCGCTGTCTTCTTTGTCTGTCACCAGTGGTAGCACAGCCACCGTGACCGGCTCATCTATCACGACCACGGGCGCTCAAAGCTTCAGCGATGGCCTTAGCGTCACCAGCAGTGGCAGTTTGTCGATCAGTGGCAGCAGTGTCACGGTTGCCAAGTCGGTGGCCTTATCAGGCACAACTGTTAGCCTGAATGCGAACCTGGCGACCACCGATACATCCCTAGGCGATGTGAGCATCACGGGAACAGGTTTGACAGGCGCAGGCAATCTCGGGCTTGCGGCGGGACGTGCCTTGACGGTCACGCAATCTGGTGCGTCGGTCTACAGCGGCATGATTTCAGGCACCGGTGCTACGTTGACCAAACTGGGGACAGGTGCTTTCAACCTCACCAACGAAAACACCTATACAGGTGGTACCACGTTGAGCGCAGGTACCTTGGGTATTTACAGCAATACGGCTCTAGGCACAGGCTTGGTGACAGCTGCCAACGGCACAACCCTTATGTTTGGCCGCGTGGTGACCAACTTTGGCAACAACGTCACCCTCAGTGGCAACGTAACGTTTGACCTCGACACTGCAGTTGAGTACTTGCTAGTTGGTGGCGGCGGCGGCGGTGGTACACGCCATGCTGGTGGTGGCGGTGCGGGTGGCTTTCTCACAGGCTCGTCAGATGTAGCAGCTGGAAGTTATGCCGTGACTGTGGGGGCCGGTGGCGTGGGGGCAAATTCTTCCACATCGACAGCCCCCACCAACGGTGGCAATAGTACTTTGGGCTTTGTTGCTACGACGGCTTACGGTGGCGGAAGTGGCGCTGGGTACCTCTGGACTGCAACATCGGGTGGCTCTGGTGGTGGTAGCAATTGGGATGGTGCGTCTGCAGGCACTGGCACGGCGGGGCAAGGTAACTCAGGTGGCCTCGGTGTGAGCTGTTCCGGCTGCGATGGCGGCTGGGCTGGTGGCGGTGGCGGCGGTGCTGGTGGTGCTGGTAGCAACGCCACACGGACGACCACGACCGATGCCGCATCAGGCAACGGTGGCGTCGGCTTGGCATCCTCCATCACGGGTACTTCGGTCTACTATGCTGGCGGCGGCGGCGGTGCCTTGAGCGATAACGCATCAGGCAGCGCAGGTTTAGGTGGCCTCGGTGGTGGTGGTAATGGTGGCAAGGCCACAACTGGCACGAACGGCCAAGCGAATACCGGCGGCGGTGGTGGTGGTGGTGGTCATAACAATGCAGGTAACTTTGCTGGCGGCGCGGGTGGCTCAGGCATTGCCATCGTCCGCTACCTAGGTAGCAGCGCAGGCACAGGCGGCACGGTCACAACAGGCAGCGGAACTGCAACGGGCTACACGTTGCACACTTTCACCAGCACAGGCTCAAGCACCCTGACGCTCAATGCCATCAATGTTCAACTCAGCGGCAATATCGGTGGCTCCGGCGCCATGGTGGCCAACGCCACGGGCGGTAAGTTCAACCTCACGGGCACCAACTCCTATTCAGGCAACACCACCATCAGTGGCGGCACCTTTCAAATTAGCGGTGCAGGTTCTTTGGGCTCGGGCAGCTATGCCGGCACCATTGCCAATGCCGGTAGCTTTTTGTATTCGTCTTCTGCCAACCAGACTTTGTCTGGTGCCATCACGGGCGTAGGGGGATTACAAAAAGACACCAGCAGCGCGTCCACGCTGACGCTATCCGGCATCAGTGGCTACACCGGCGCGACCAACGTGTACGCAGGTACGTTGAAAATTACGGGTTCTATTTACTGTGGCACATGTGTGGGTGGCTCGGGTGTCGCAGACACGGCCAGCGCCATTACAACCGTCAACACAGGTGGTACTTTAGAACTCACCAATTGGAACTGGCTCGGTAGTTTTGGGGATCGTTACTTCACTTCGACCGCCCTGGTCATTGACGGCGGCACACTGCGCTATTCAGGTGGCAACACCACAAACTCAGGTGGCTACTCACGCGGCTTCACCGTCGGAAGTTCGGGGGCTACGTTCGAGTCAGCAACAGCTGGTAACACTTGGTATCTGGTTGACGGGACGTCCTCGAGCGCTGCTTACAAGTCTGTTTTTAACGGTAACGTGACCTTTGCAGGGGCCGGGGATTTCAATTTCAGCCATATCGTTAGCGGCGCACGAACGCTGACCAAAAATGGCTCTGGTACTTTGACGCTCAGCGGTGCCAACACCTATACCAGTGGCACCAACATCAACGCGGGCACGCTCAACGTGGGCAGTAGCGGGGCGTTGGGCTCATCGGGCACCATCAGCTTTGGTGGCGGTACGCTGCAATACAGTGCTTCCAACACCACTGACTACTCCGCACGCGTCAGCACCGCGGCCAACCAAGCCTATAGCATCGATACCAACGGCCAAAGCGTGACGTGGACCACCGGCCTGACCAGCTCGGGTGGCAGCCTGACCAAGCTTGGCACCGGCACCTTGACATTGAGCGGTGCTCAAACCTACACAGGCGCCACCGCACTGACTGGCAGTTTGATCTTTCAAAACAATGCGCTACCCACCACCTCGGGCTTTAGCGGTACTGGTGCGCTCACCATTGCGCCATCCACCAGTTTTACAACTGCCTTCAAACCCAGCTATACCTTCCCCAGCACCCTCACAGGTCTGACCATTGGCAAATCTGGCAACACGGCCGACATTGCCATTCCGGGGTCTTTAAGCGTGGCAGGCTCAGTCAGCCTGTATGGCGGCAACGTGTTTTTGCCAGGCGACTTAACGTCCACCGCCGGTGGCAACTTGCTGCTGCAAGGCACGGCTGATGTCACCTTGGTGGGCAACGCCAGCACCACAGGCACCTTCAGCGCCACAGCGGGCGCGGCCAACAGCTTTGTGATGGGCATGAACTATGGCACGGGCGTGGGCTCCACCATCACCGCCAATGGCGGCGTCACGCTCAATGCTGGCACCAGTTATTTGGCAGGCAACATCACCACCGTGGGCACGGGCATTACCGTCACAGGTAATGTGCAAGTAGCCAACACAAGCGCAGACCCCGTGGCCAACCCCGTCACCTTCAACTCGGGTGGTGGGGCCATCAGCCTCACTGGCGGCACCGTGTCTGGCTACAGCGGCTTGGTGGCCGACTATGCCTTGTTGAGCTTGAACAAAGGCAAAGCGCTCACAGGCACAGGCGCTGTCATGAGCAACATCAGCGGCACAGACTACTTGCTGTACACCTTCAGCGGCACGGGCAACAACACCTTCTACACCCCGTATGGGGTAACGGCGGTCGAATACCTGCTGGTTGGCGGCGGCGGCGGTAGCGGCGGCGGTGTCAATACCCAATACTCCGGCGGTAACGGCGGCGGCGGCGGTGTGTATGAATCCACCCTCACGGGCTTAACTGCTTTCCAAAACTTAGCTGTGACTGTGGGTGCCGCAGGCACACAAGTCAGCAACGGCAGCATTACCAATGGCGGCAAGGGCGGCGACTCAGGACTCAATGACATTTGGGTCGGCGGCGGTGCTGGTGGTGGTGCTGGTGGTAGTGCTGGTGGCACGGGTACAGGTAACAACAACGTTGCAGTGGCTGGCCGTACCTATGTAGCTGGCGGCGGCGGCGGCGGCGGCGGCGGTAACTACAGTGGTGCAGGCGGAGCTGGTGGCACCGGTACGGCATACACAGGAACTGCTGGCTTAAATGGCTCATCAGTCTATGCATATACCGGTGGTCGCGGTGGCGCTGCCGGAGGCGGCGGTGTGTCGAGCCTCACAGGCACGTCGATCACGTATGGTGCAGGTTACAGCACCAGCAATACACCGGGCAACTCTGGCATAAGCGCAAACTGGACCGGCGCGATCGCCCCCAAAAATGGCTTGGTCGCCATTCGCTACACCACGACCGGAGCCAGTCGTACTGCCGGTACCACCCTCAAGCTGGCATCTGGCGCAGGCGCTTTGACGTTCAGCTCCAACGCCTCGGGCCTGAGCAACCTCTGGGTGGATGCCAGTAGCAACAACACCTTATCCAACATCATTTCAGGCTCGGGCAGCTTCACCAAGTCCGGCACGGGCACCCTCACACTCAGCGGCGTCAATACCTTCACCGGTGGCAGCACTGTGTCGGCGGGCACCCTAAAGGTCGGTAACGCGGCAGGCTTGGGCGGCTCTGCGAGCACGGTGTCCGTCACAAGCGGCGCTGTGCTCGACTTGAACGGCCAAACCGTGGCCAACACCAACCCGCTCACTTTGAACGGTACCGGCATCAGCGCCGGTGGCGCATTGATCAACAGTTCAGCCACCGCAGCCAGCTATGCAGGCACTGTGGCTTTGGCCACTGCGTCGTCTGTCAACACCACAGGCAACATCACGCTCAGTGGCGTCATCAGCGGTAGCAATGGTTTGACCAAGCTAGGCGCAGGCAAGTTGATCCTCGCAGGCACCAACACGTACACAGGCGACACCACCATCAGCGCAGGCACTTTGCAGTTGGGCAACGGTGGCACCACGGGCACACTGACGACCAACAACAACATCAGCATTGCCAGCAACGCCACCTTGGCGTTTAGTTACGGCGCTGATACCACCGCGTCTTACAACATCAGTGGCTCGGGTGGGATTCAAGTGTTGGGTGGTATCGGTACCCTGTTTAGTAACTTTTTAACGACCACGCCTGCCACCATTGCCACCAACAGCACAGTGGCTGAAGTGCTCTACAGGTTGTCTGGTGGCCATCAAAGCGGCGGGTCGATCAGTGGCGCAGCGATATCAGGTATTTACGTCAAAAACTTCGACCCGCTGACCAATACCGCCACGTTTCAAGTCCAACAGTATGAAATTAATGGCGGGTATTCGTACACAAAAACAGTGTTTGTCAAACTCACGCAGTCTGGCACCAACGTTCAAGCAGCGATTGACACTGGTACAGGACACACCAGTGGTGCGGCGTATTCGAACAACGGAACCAACATTTTGGGCACCGACATGTCCAGCGGCTACAACAGCATGCCCTGGGTGAGTACGAGCGGTGGAGGCGGATATGGCGTTGATGCGCTCTACGGCGTTGGCAAGCTCACCCTCACAGGCACCAACACTTACACCGGTGGCACCACGCTCAGTGCCACCACCACCAGCGTGACGACGGGCAACAACCAATACGCCCAAACCTCTTTAGGTACCTTGCAAATCAACGGCAGTTTTGCCAGTGCTGTCACCAACAACGGTTTGCTCATCTACAACCCCACCGCCGCTCAAAGCTGGGCAGCGTCTATGTCGGGCAGTGGCTACTTCATCAAGAACGGCACCAGCACACTCACGCTGACGGGCGATGCCACCTTTACCGGCACAGCTGTGGTCAACGCTGGCAGCTTGATGGCGGGCACGGGCGGCACGGTGGGTGGTTTGGGTGCGGCCAGCAATATTTACTTGCCTTATGCAGGTACAGCCAATAACTACACCGTCAACCGCAGCGACAACCTGAGCATGGCCGCCTTGGTCAAAGGCGTTGGCACGTTTGAAAAAATGGGGACCAACACCCTCACGCTCACTAACAGTAGGCCTAACGCGGTATTCACTATCGACGGTGGCACGCTGGTCATAGAAAACGATGCACCCACCGTGGCGGGCACCTACAACGGGCCGGGTTTGCTCACCATTCAATCGGCCAGCAACAGTTTCAGCTCGGCTTATACCTTGTCGGGCATGACCTTTGGTAGCGGTGCAAACGCCTTGGGTGGGTTGACGGTGGGCAAGACCACCAACACACAGGGCATCAACCTCAACGGCAACATCACCACCACTGGCTCCATTAATGTGTACGGTGGCAGCATTACCCAAGCGGCGGGCGTGAGCGTGCTGTCCAATGGCGGCAACATTACCTACACCGCCAGCGGTGGCAGCTACACCGCTGGTGATGATCGTGCCATTCTGCTCGGGGCCTCCAGCGGTAGCCGTTCAGTCATTAATGCAGGTGGCGGCAACATCAGCTTGTCAGGTAGCTGGGTCACCACGGGTGTAGCAGGTGGCGGGGACTATGCCACTTGGATATTTGGCACCGACATCAAAACATCGGGGGCGGGCACCATCAGCATCGTCGGTGACGCAACCAATACCACCACCACCTTGTCGACCTATGGTCTGAACATGGGCAACGCCACCTTGATTCAAAGCGAAACAGGGGCTATCACCCTCACAGGCACTGGCTCCAAAGCCTCGACCAATTCGCGAGGTGTGGTGGACGATGGTTCGGCCCTCAAAGTGTTGTCAGCCTCGGGCGCCATCACCCTCAAAGACTTGTCACCCACTGGCCTGACAGGCACCTACACCGGCTTGTACCTCTATCCCATCAGCACAGCCCACCTCTATTTGGGCTCAGATGGCAGCACGGTGTTATCGGGCACGTCTACTGCTAGCTCATCCAACGTCACGATTCAGGCGGACAAAGCCAGCTTCATTGCCAACGGCAGTTATAAAACCAACCTCATCACATCGGGTGCTGTGGTGGTCGAATCGGTGGGCAGTACCTTCACTGCGGCACTAGATGCCACATCCTTGAATATCTCAGGCAGTCCATCCAGCGTGCGTTTTGGCAAAACCACGAATACGGGTAACGTCACGCTAGGCAGTGCCATCACGGCGGCAGGCCCCATTACCGTGTATGGCGGCGACATCACACTCAAGACCAACCTCACCAGCACCCTGGCTGGCTCGGCCATCAAGCTGTTGGCCACAGGCACCATCACCAGCAACACGGCATCTAACACCATCACCACCAACGGCGGTGATGTGTTGTTGTCCAGCGATACCGATGGCAACGACTCAGGAAAAATTTACTCAGGCAATGGCTTGACCATTGACACCCGCACCGGCTTGACCGGTGCCAAGAGCAACGCGGGCACGGGCGGCGGAGCCATCACGCTCGCGGGTGGTGACCAAGCCGGTTCGGGCTATGCAGTTGGCGTGTCTTCAACCGATGCTGGCGGCATTGCGGTGGACAACGGCATGTGGTTTTACTCGGGCGGTGGCAACATCACCATGCGAGGCAAGAGCTGGAATGGCGCTGTGGGCACCGGTTATCAGGCGTGGGGCATCGGCTTTTGGAGCGGTGCCACGAGCTTGGTGGCCGACAGCGGTGTGGGCAAGATTTACCTGGAAGGTATCAGCCGATCCTCTGGTACTAGCTCTTACAAGATAGGTATCGCGACCAACTACGCGGTTGACTTGAAGTCTGCGTATGCAGGCGCAGATGCCATCAAGCTGATTGGCACTAGCACCACCTCCGCGGGTGGCTGGAACCACGGCGTGGATTTGGGAACGACCAACGAATCCAGTACAGCTGCGACGTACCAAAAAATTGTGGCCAGTGGTGTGGGCGGCGGTATTTCGATCATCGGCACGGGCAATGAGTGGGCTGTATTGATTCGCAATGGCACTCAGATCCTGGCCAACGGCGGACCGATCAACATCAAGGCGGGTGGTCTAGGTGCTGGCGGCACGGGATCGGGTTTGTATCTGCGCAATGGTTCTACACAATGGTGGGGTTCTGCTGCGGGTAGTGCTGTGGCCTCAAGCAGCAGTAATTTGCTGATTGAGTTTGATACCTACGACTTCGCTTGGTACCCCAATTTCGCCACCACGGGCACGGTTACATGGCAGTCAACAGGCTCCAGCTTTACGCGGAGCGTTGACACCAACTGGTTTGCATGGAACACCAACGGCCAAACCATGAGCGGTTTGACGATTGGCAAGACCACCAATACCCAAGCGGTTGGCATCTCGACCACCGGCATCACGGCGAATGGCCCAATT
>Ga0228699_1000225_pt1 | contig 49370 bp, 47 predicted proteins | sample McNCre217_Aug_MG_FD_178016 | JGI IMG/M metagenome (GOLD analysis project Ga0228699, IMG submission 178016) | Freshwater microbial communities from McNutts Creek, Athens, Georgia, United States - 2-17_Aug_MG | ecosystem: Environmental > Aquatic > Freshwater > Creek | place: USA: Georgia... | reverse complement strand
GCCCTTGGCCAGGCGAGCCATGTGCTCCAAGATGACCGGCTCGAGTTGCGCCCTGTTCGACGGCGGCTGAGGCAGCGTCCAGCCTGCGCCACTGAAGCCCATCGACATCAGCCCGCGCTTGAGGGCGCTCTTGCGGCGCGTCATGGGCGGCAAAAACTCATCGAGCGTCCAGTACTCGGGCAGCACCTGAGGTTGGTACGACATGCCGAGTGACTGGCACCAATCCTGCCATTTGAAATCGAGGATGTGCCCGTAGGCCTTGATGGGCACCCAAGGCACCCGCATCGCATCGGCAACGATGGCGGCATGCATGGCATCGGCCAGGACAAGCTTGGAACGGTTGATCAGCTGCAGGTTTTCATGGATTTCACCAGCAGGATCGAGGTAGGTGATGCCCAGTTGCTTGCAAATGCCCCGCCAATCTCCGTTGAATGCACTGACCTGGTGGGGCATGAAGCTGATCAGGTCTCGCTGCTCACACCGCGGCACCATGTTGGCGAGCAAGATCGCAGGATCGGTGATGCCCCGGTCCTCGGGCAGATTCAAGGCCTGGGCCGACAGCGGGCCACGCACAAACAGGAAATCCCAATCGCCATTGAGCTTGGCGGGCTGGTGGTAGCCCACCCCAGCACCAAACACGCGCTTGAAGCCATCGGCAGGCGCACGGCTGTTGATCAAGGTGCCAATGCCCACCAGGTAGTCACCCTGGCCATCGAACATGCTGGGCGTGAGCTGGTAAAAAATCCAAGGGTTGAGGTCGTCGCCAAAATTCCCGAGTGAGTCTTTGTAATAAAAGAGTTTCATGCTGCTGCGAAATCACAAGCCAAGGACGCTGTTGTACACCCGCATGGTCTCGGTGGCGCAGCGGCGAGGCGCAAATCGGGCGCTGAAGTCATCGGCCATCTCTTGAACGCTGGGCCCAACTTGGGCAGGGCGGCAGGCCTTGAGGGCCTGTTCCAACTGCTGCGCCATCGAGACCACATCGTTGGGCTGATAGAGGAAGCCTTCTGAGCCTGCACGCACGATTTCAGGCACGGCACCGTGCGCCGGACCGACAAATATCCGCCCCGCAGCCAAGGCCTCCAGCATCACCAAGCCCAAGGGCTCGGGCGACGTCGACGCAGAGACCACCACGTCAAACTGAGGCAACAGCGACACCAGGTCGTCGACGCGCCCCATGAAGATGACCCGGTTGCTCAAGCCCAACGCAGGCACTTTCTTCCTCAGGATCTCGGCGTAAGAGGGGTCGCCCCGCTCTGGCGTGCCGCCCACGATCAGGCAGGTGACGTCGTCGGGGAGGCTCATGCGGGCCACGGCCTCGATGAATTGCCCCTGCCCTTTCCACGGCACCAGCATCCCGACCATCACCACCAGGCGCTGTCCGGCCGGCAAACCCAGCTGGCGGCGCACATCGCGTTCGGCTCCAGGTGCGAGGTGCACATCGGGCACGGAAACCGAGTCGTAGACCTGCCTCACGCGGTCGGCGGGCACGCCCTGCCGAAACAACTCGACCGCCAACCACCTCGACACCGGCACAAATGCATCCGCCCCGCCCAACAGCGCGCCTTTGGGGCCGACATGCTGGAGTTCACCGCGCACATGCTGCACATAGCGCTTGTTCAGCGCTTTGGCCACCCACATGGCCTCGCGGTTGGCGCCTGGGTCATTGTTGCCGTGGATGATGTCAGGCTGGAGCTTGCGGGCATAGGCCCACAACCTGATCAAGTAGGGCCAGCGGTTGAAGACATCATCGGCTCGACCCACGGCAAATTTGAGGGGCTTGGCCAAGCTGGCTGGCCAATGCCGTTGGTCGATTTGTCGGGTGAGCTTGCGCGCGTCGAACACACGGTCGCTGAGTTCACGCATGGCGACCGTGGCAGGCAATTCCCGCAATCCGTCTTGCTCCAGGTTGCTGACCACGACGTAGCTGACCTGCTTCGGGTCGCTGCCCTCGATCAGGTTGCGTGCAGCCACCACAGCTCCGCCAAACCCAGCACCATTCTCGACCAAAAGGACTTTCAACGGGCTGTGGCGCGGCTGCGTGCCTTGCTCCCGCCTAGAGGAAAAATAGTTGCGCATCATCTGCGCACGCATCTTGGTCTGCCCTGGCCCCCATGGGGTGAAGCGGGGGATCTCATAGCGAGAGACGCCCACCCGCGCGGCACCGGCGCCCGTGGTCACCGCATGGGCATACCCGGCTTCTTGGACCATGCGCACATGCGCTGCAGTGAAATCTGCACCGGGGCGGCCATTGGGGTAGGCGAACGCATCCACCTGGCAACCCAGGATGTCTTGCAGATCGGCTTTGGCCGACATGATTTCCCGCCTGGCCACCTCTTCGCTGCACATCGACAAGATGGGGTGTGTGCGCGTGTGAGCGCCGATGCCAAAGCCCTGCTGGTGAATGGCCTTCAACTGGTCAACGCTCATGGTGAGCGGGGACTTGATCGTGCCCCCCAGGTGCGACAACACCAAATCCAGCATGGCCTCGCGTCGGTCGATGGGCTGGTACTTGAGCAAAGATTCAAGCTGACGGTAGGCCTCTTTGCGTTGAGGCACCGTGACCAACTCAAGCTGCGGGATGCCCAACTCGCGCAGTGAAAGGGTGCCCAGCACGCACGAGGTCAAGGCGCTGGCCAGGCGCTCGTGCCAGTTGGCCAGGCCCTCAAACTGCCCCGTCGTGATGTAGAAGGTGGCGTGCATGTTCCGGCGGCGCAACTCGGGCGCAACACCCTCCAGCCAGCTCGCATACCCATCGTCGAAGGTCAAGCACGCCGCATGGGGCGGCAAGCGCCCCCGCTCCAAGGCCGACACGGCATCCCCCAGCGGGATGACATTGAAATGTGCGTCGACGAAGTCGAGCAGTTTCACGAAATCAGGAAAGGGCACGTCGGGCGGCAATTCCTGGGCATGCGTGGGCACCCCATGGAAGGCGAGCACCGTGAGCCGCCCACGGCTCATCTGCCGGACGCCGAATCGGAGCAATGCGTCCAGCATCGTTCAAGGCTCCTGCATGCTCGCGCGGTCAACGCGCTGCGGGTAGCGCAGCGACGTCCACAGCACCTGCTGGAGTGTCACGATGTAATACGGCAGTTCGTAATATGCCAAGCTCAAAGCTGCGCCACCCACCAAATAGACCACCATGCTGGCGCTCAGCAAATTTGAAAGCTCAATCGCCCAACCCAGCTCTTGTGGATTTTTGCCTGCCAGCCGTCTGATTCTGATCCAGTTGTAGAACGGACTGAACATGAGTGCCAAAAAGAGCATCAAGCCCAGGAAACCCAGGTCTCCCAACACCTCGAAGTAAATGCTGTGACTGGCCGCGGGATAGCCCGTATCGGGTGTTTCAACAAACCCGAGCAAGCCGGGCTTGTAGCGGAATTGCTCATAAATCGAGGGTGCCTGGCCCGCATGATAGCCGCCCCCCAAGAGCGGGTTTTCGACCGCGATGGCACTGGCGCGCTTCCACGCCGTGACCCGCCCCATGAACGACTGGTCTTGGTCGGCCGATTTGATGGTGTCCATGCGCTCGAACCATTTGTCCGATGCCATCAACGGCACCATGATCCCCAGCGCCAGGGCCATCAGGATGCCGGCCATTCGCCGCTTGCTCATCATGATGATCCAGCCGCCCATGGCGATGGCCGACAGCAGCGCCCCCCGTGAATTGGTTGCCAGCACTGCCAAAAAGGTGATCAGGAACGCACCCGCTGTGGCGGCACGGGTGATCTTGGCTTTGGCAAACCGGAACACGTACATGAGCAGCGGCATCGCCATCAGCAACAGGGCTGCGTAGTGGTTGTTGTCGCCGAACTTGGCGATCCCAGTGGCGTTGTGGCTACCGCCACTGGCGATGAACTTCAACCCATCCACAAAGCCGTGGAAGCACATGCCCATGGCCAGCAGCATCACAAAGATGTTGATGCGACGTCTGTTGAACACAAACAGCGGCATCAACAGGCACAGCAGGATCGTCTTGACCACATTGGAGAAGATGATCCAGTTGTGCGCCAGTCCTGGGTAGGCGAAGGTGGCGCTCAGCAAGCCATGCAGCGCAATCAGGCCCATGATGACGAACACCCCGCCACCGTGGTACTTGATGTTGGCACGCGATGCAGGTGAGGCCAGTTTGACCAGCGTGATGATGGCGAATGTCTGCGCCAGCGGGATGCCGGAGACAAAGCCATAGGTGTAGCTCTGCAAAGCGATCAGGCCTGCCCAGGTCCACAGCATGAACGCGACGTACACGTTCGACATCGCCAGGGGCACATACAGGATCAGGAAGGCCAGCGCCAGGTAGTCACGCATGCCTCATTTGCCCTTTTTGGGATCGGCCGGGGCCGAGGCGTCCATGTTGGCCTTGAATTCGAAGATGAACAAGGTCGGTTTGGACTTGGGCCCACGGTCCGTCAGGCGCTTGGCCTGGATCAGGAGCAACAGGATGAACACCAACATGACCAGCATGAGGAGCGCCTCAACCATGTCGCGCCCCCCGGTCGGCCACCAGTCGGCGGAAGATCGCCAATTGGCCTTGCGTGGTGGCGTCCCAGCTGAAGCGCTCTGCGTAACGCCTGGTGTCGGCCTTGGCCGGCATCTGCGCGCACAACCGGCCCCAAGCCTGTGCGAGGTCTGCGGCGGAGCGCTCAGGCATGAGGACCCCCGCCTCTGGGCAGGACACCACTTCAGGCGTCCCCCAGATGCTGGTGGCGATCACGGGGGTGCCGCAGGCCATGGACTCCAGCAGCACATTGGCCCAGCCTTCTCGGCTGGAGCACAGCAGTGACACGTCGGCCGCGCTGTACCACCACCTCAAGTCATCTTGGGGCTGCACCCCGATGAAATGCACACGGTCGGCCAGTTGCAGTCGCTGCGCTTGCTGCATGAGCTTCTGACGGTCCTCGCCATCCCCCACCAGCAGCAACTCGACACCTGGCATGCGGGTCAACGCGTCGATGGCGATGTACTGCCCCTTGCGCTCGATCAGGTGCCCCACGGCCACCATGTAGGTGGCTTCGGCCCGCAGGCCCAGGCGCGCACGGGCCTGCTGCTTGTCTTCGGGACGGAAGCGAACCAGGTCCACGCCATTGCTCAAGGTGTGCAGCTTGCTGGTGTCGGCTCCGAGCTCGCCCAAGCGGTCCATCAGCGCCCGACACACGCCGATCGATGCTTGTGCCGCGTCGGCCGTGCGCACGATCAACGAGCGGGGCCAGGCATGCTCGGGAATGAGGTTGAGGTCGGTGCCGCGCGCCGTGACCACGAACGGCTTGCCCAGCCAGCGCGCCAGCAGCATGGCGGCCACCCCATCGGGGTAATAGTAGTGGGCATCGATCAGGTCGAAATCGAAGCCTTCAGCGATGAGCTTCTTCACCGTGGGCAAGGCCCCCAGCGCCAGGGTGTACGGCGCGATGTTCATGCCGACCTTGGGTGGCAGGAAATAGCGCGGGTGATGCACATCCAAGCCGTTGCGGGCTTCTGCGCCCGGCGTGGCAGCGAACTTGGCGTAATCGCCGAACCGTGGGGAGCGCAGGGGAAACCACGGCACGGGTGCGACCACCTTGGCCTTGACCTGCCCGGACTTGATCAATTCCCGCAGCCGCGTCTCCACGAAGATGCCGTGGATAGGCCGAACGCTGCTGGGGTACAGCGTCGAGAACAACAACACCTTCATGGTCGACTGGCCCACCCTGCACTGCCGACGGGTTCAGCGCCAGACGCCGCGGGTGTCGATGACCACCTTGTCCTTGATCAGTTCGCGATCAATTTCAAGGAACTCGGCGTGGTCCACCAGCAGCAGCAAGATGTCCGCTTGCTGCAGGGCAGCCTTCAGGTCGATCAGGGGCACAGGCGACTTGCCGGCCTCGACATTCGGATCGCAGGCCAGCACCTTGCCGATGTTGGCAGCTTGGAGCTCCAGCGCGATCTCGAGCGACGGCGACTCGCGCATGTCGTCGATGTTGGCCTTGAAGGTCAGCCCCATGCACACGATGACGGGGTCTTTGAAGCGTTCGGCCTTGGCCTTGACGCGGTCGATCACCCAATGCGGCTTGTGATCGTTCACCTCGCGCGCGGTGCGGATGAGGCGAGCGGTCTCTGGCGCACTCGACACAATGAACCAGGGATCCACGGCGATGCAATGTCCGCCCACGCCCGGCCCTGGTTGCAGGATGTTGACGCGCGGATGGCGGTTGGCCAAGGAGATGGTTTCCCAGACGTTGATGCCCAACTTGTCGCAGATCAGCGAGAGCTCGTTGGCGAAAGCGATGTTGACGTCGCGGAACGAGTTCTCGACGAGCTTGGACAGCTCGGCCGTGCGGCTGTCGGTCTCGAGGATGGCGCCGTTGCAGAAAGTCTTGTAGAGCGCTTTGGCCTTGGCCACCGCGGCCTTGCTGGTGCCGCCGATGATGCGGTCGTTGTCCACCAGTTCACGCAAGATGTGCCCCGGCAGCACGCGCTCCGGGCAGTGGGCGGCGTGCACCTTGCCGGCCAACTCAGGCCGCATTTCGCACACGATGCGCTCGATCAGCTCGGTGGTACCCACCGGCGAGGTGGACTCCAAGATGATGAGGTTGTCGGGGCGCAGGTAAGGCACGATGGCCCGGGTGGCCGATTCGACAAACGACAGGTCAGGTGCCTTCGGGTTGTCGCCCTCGGGTTTGAAGGGTGTGGGCACCGCGATGATGAAGGTGTCGCCCTCTTCAGGCACGAGCGAAGCCCGCAGGTTGCCGCTGTTGACGGCCGATCGCACCAGGATGTCGAGGTCTGGCTCGATGATGTGGATGCGACCGGAGTTGATGGTGTTGACGGCCGATTCATTGACATCGACACCCACCACCGTGTGGCCCTTGGTGGCCAACATGGACGCCGTGGGCAGGCCGATGTAGCCCAGACCCATGACAACGATTTTTTGCAACTCGCGAGCCATCACACGCTCCTTTGAATGTTCTCGAAACAACCGACGATGCGGCTCACTGCCTGACCGTCACCATAGGGATTATGGGCTTTGGACATGCGGGAATAGGCCTGCTCGTCTTGCAACAGGGTCTCGCACTCGGAGACGATGGCCGCACGCGACGTCCCCACCAATTTGACCGTTCCTGCAGAGACGGCTTCCGGACGCTCCGTGGTGTCGCGCATCACCAGCACCGGCTTGCCCAGCGAGGGCGCCTCTTCCTGCACCCCACCCGAATCGGTGATGATCAGGTGAGAGCGGTCCATCAGGTAGACAAAGGGCAGGTAGTCAACCGGCTCGATCAGGTGCACGTTCTTCAAGCCCCGGGCGGCCAGGATGTCGTTGACCGGCTGGCGGACGTTGGGATTGAGGTGGACCGGGTAGAGCACTTCGACGTCGGGGTGACGCTCGGCAATGTCGGCCAAGGCCAGACAGATGTTCTGAAAGCCTTCACCAAAGTTCTCTCGACGGTGCCCGGTGACCAGGATCAACTTCTTGGCTGGGTCGAGGAAGCCAAAGCGTTCGTCAAGCGACGTGCGCAAGCTGCCTTGCTGACGCAGCTTGTCCACCACGTCCAGCAAGGCGTCGATCACGGTGTTGCCGGTGACATGGATCGAGTGCTCGGGCACACCTTCGGCCAGCAGGTTGGCCTTGGCGACCTCTGTGGGGGCAAAGTGCAGATCGGCCACGCGGCCGGTCACCATGCGGTTGATCTCTTCAGGGAATGGCGCCAGCTTGTTGCCCGTGCGCAGGCCAGCCTCCACGTGCGCCACGGGGATGCGGGCATAGAACGCCGCGAGGCTGGTGGCCAAGGTGGTGGTGGTGTCGCCGTGCACGAGCACCCAATCAGGCTGCTCCTGGGCCAGCACCGGCCGCAGCCCCAACAGGATGTTGGACGTCACGTCATACAGGTCCTGCCCGGGCTTCATGATGTCCAGATCATGGTCCGGCGTGATGTCGAACAGGCGCAGCACCTGATCCAGCATCTGGCGGTGTTGCGCCGTCACGCACACGAGGGTCTGGACCCCCGGGGTCTGCTGCAGCCGCTTCACGAGCGGCGCCATCTTGATCGCTTCGGGGCGCGTCCCGAACACCAGCATCAGTTTCATCGATTCACTCCTTGCCTTGCGGGCGCCGACTTGCACCACTTGAGGTGCACAGCCGGGGCCATCATGCTTTCTTGTTGCGGGACGTCAGGGCCTCATAGGGCTTGACGTAGTTGGCCACGCTGTTGCGCCAGTTGCGCACAGACTCCACGAACGCACGCCCCTGGCGACGCACCGCGGGCCACTCGTCTTGACGAGACAAGACCGACAGCACCACGCGCGTCAGGGCCGCCCGGTCGTCAGCCTGGAACAGCCAACCCGTGCGACCGTCTTCGACCAACTCACGGTGCCCACCCACGTTGGAGGCGACGAAGAGGTGCCCTTGGGCCATGGCCTCCAGCGGCTTGAGCGGGGTGACCAGTTCGGTCAGGCGCATGGCGTGGCGCGGGTAGGCCAGCAGGTGCACCAGGTCGTAGTAACGGTTGACCTCGGCGTGCGGCACGCGGCCGGTGAAGACCACGTGGTTCTCCAGGCCCAAGGCCTTGACCTGTGCCTTGAGCGCCGCATCCTGCGGCCCACCGCCCACCAGCAGCAGACACACATCGGGCCGCTGAGCACGGATGTCAGGCAAGGCCGCGACCAACAGGTCCAGCCCCTCGTAGGCGTAGAACGACCCGATGAAGCCCAGCACCGTCTTGCCCGTCAGGCCCCACTTGGCCTGCAAGGCGGGATCGGGCGCCTGCGCCAGCTGGAAGTTGTCGACGTCCACGGCGTTGGGGATCACGGTGACTTTGCCCGCATCAATGCCTCGGGCCACGATGTCGGCGCGCAGGCCTTCGCAAATGGTGAAGACATGGGCGGCCTTGCGGATCGCGTGCGTCTCCATCGCCCGGGTGAGGCGGTAGCGCACGCTGCCTTCCTGCGTGGTGCCGTGATCAACGGCGGCGTCCTCCCAGAACGCGCGGATTTCGTAGACCACCGGGATGCCCAGCTCGGCGCCCACCTTGAGGGCCGGCAAGGCATTGAGCACCGGCGAGTGCGCGTGGATGATGTCGGGGCGCACCTCACGGGCCACCTCGCGCAGGCGCTGAGCCAAGGCGGACATCAGACTGAACTCGCTCAGCACAGGCAGGTCATGCCCCCACGCGGTGGATGCAGCGGTTCGGTGGAAAGTCAGGCCATCCACGGTTTCGACCGCTGCAGCCGTCTTGCCTTGTTTGGGCGAGGTGACGTGATGGGTTTCCCATCCGCGTGCGCGCTGCTCCCTCAACAAGGCCGCAGTGCGGAAGGTGTAGCCGCTGTGCAGCGGGATGGAGTGATCAAGCACATGCAAGACACGCATGGTCAGGAACCTTGAAACAGTTGATCGTAATGCGCCACCATGCTGTCGACGCTGAAGTGTGCGCAGGCCTGCTGCCGGGCCGCATCGCCCTGGGCCTTGGCCTGCGCCGGGTACTCGACCTGACGCTGCAGGGCATCAGCCAAGGCTTGGGGTTGCCCAGGCGGCACCAGGGTGCCTGAGGCGCCATGCAGCAGCAGATCCGGGGTGCCGCCCACGGCCGTGGCCACGGACGGCAAGCCACACGCCATGGCTTCTTGCAGGGTGCACGAGGTGCCCTCGGCATCGGAGGGCAAGACGAAGCAATCCAATGACTGCAGGATGTCGGCGATGTCGCTGCGCGCGCCAGGCAACCACGCACGGTCGCTCAGCCCGGCTTGCGACAAGATGGCCTCGACCTCGGTGCGCAAGGGGCCATCGCCCACCATCACCAACCGTGCACGCGCACTGCTGGCGGGCGATTGCTGCACCCACTGCACAAAGGCACGGGCCAGCATGGGCTGGTTCTTGACCGTTTGCATGCGCCCCACGGTGCCGAAGAGCCAGTGCTCACCGGGCACGAAAGGACAGCCGGCAGGCACCGGCCGTTGGGCGGGGGCCGGACGAAACACGGACGTGTCCACGCCGTTGGCAATCAGGCTGCGTCGGTGCGCCGGCACGCCAATGGCGCGGGCCAGGTAGGCATCGAGGTCTTTGGAGACGGCGATGTGGTGGCTGACGAAGGGCTTGTAGACCTTGCGCAGGCGCTGGAACTTGACGTTGCGGCCATCGGGATCGTGCGCATCCCAGCCATGCTCGGCATGGATGCGCCGCGGCACGCCCGCGGCCCAGGCGATGGGCACCACTTCGAGTGCCGCCAGGTTGCAGGTGTGGACCACGTCCGGTCGCCAGCGGCGCATCTCTCTGAACAGCCGCGGATACAACGGGATGGCATGCCCCGGAGGCTTGTGCAGCGACACCAGCTCGACGCCAGGCGTGCGGATGCGCTGTGCGAACTCGCCCATGTCGGTGAGCGACAGCAACAGGTGCTCGTAGCGGTCCACCGGCAGGCGATTGATCAGCTGCACGATGACGTTTTCCAGCCCGCCCACATGGAAGCTGTAGACGATGTGCATGACCCGGGTGCGGCGTGCGCTCATGCGTGCTCTCCGCGCCATTGGGCCTGCATTGCCGCTGGCCAGGTAAGGCACCAGTACACCCAGCTCTTGGGGTGCACGGCGACATGGCTGAGGGCCTGACTGAAACAGCGGTGCGCCCAAGCCAGCTGGCGGCTCCAGAACAGGAGGTAGCCGTGACCAAAGGCAATCGCATGCAACCGCCGGCGCATCGTGGCCTCAGACACGCTGCGACCGTCGGGCCCCGTCAGGCCATGTTGAGACACGGCACGCTGCACCAGCAGGTACTCGGCGTTGACGGGGCGAGGCCGCTGGGTGATGGAGTGCGGGTGGATGCGGTACCAGGCCAGCGACTGGTCGAGCTGAGCCATGCGGTGGTCACGCGAGGCGCGCAACCAGAACTCGTAGTCGGATCCGGTGGCCCATTGCTCGTCAAAGCCCGACATGGCAACCATCATCGAGCGGCGCACCAGCGCCGTGATGATGTGCACATGGCTTTCTTGCAGCAAGTCGGCGTACAGCCAACCGTGCAAGTGCGTGGTGGCACCAGGCGCTGCTTGTGACTGAGCACGGCCCACCGCCTGCTCATGGTCGGCAGCGGTGGGCGGTTGCGGCCAGCTGTTGCTGCCATCTGCAGGCGCCCACCGGTCGAAGCGACCGAAGACTACATCGACGTCAGGATGCGCCTGCAGGTACGCCACTTGGGCCAACAACTTGCCGGGCAGCCACACGTCGTCTGCATCAATGAAGGCGATCAACTCACCCTTGGCGTGGCGCCATGCCAGGTTGCGTGCGGCAGCTGGGCCTTGCTTGCGTTGCTGCAACACGGTGATGCGGTCACCCCAGCGCTGCAAGCGGGCCAGGGTGTCATCGGTCGAGCCATCGTCCACGACGATCACTTCCAAGGCCTCGTAGCCTTGCCAGAACACGCTCTCGAGGGCAGCGTCCACCGTCGCGCCGGCATTGTGAGCCGGCACGATCACGCTGACCAGGGGACGTGGACTCATGCCTTCTCCCCGGCGGAGACCCGCAGGAAGGCGTCGAACATGATGAGCGACCACAGCACGTCGCTGTGGTCACGCTGACCCGCCTTGTGCTGCGAGACCATGTTGCGCAGCACCGGCTCACGGAAGAAGCCGCTGTCGAGCATGCGCGCGCTCAGCACAGAGTCGCTCATGCGTTGCGCCAGCGGGCCGCGCAGCCACTTGGCCAGAGGCACCGAGAAGCCCATCTTGGGTCGGTACAACACGTCGTGAGGCAACAGGGGCTCGAACGCCTTCTTGAAGACGTACTTGCCCTCCCCGCCCTGGATCTTGTGTGCACTCGGCAGGGTGGCCAGCCATTCGATGAGCTCGTGGTCCATCAGGGGCTCGCGCACCTCCAAAGAGTGCGCCATGCTCGCACGGTCCACCTTGGTGTTGATGTCACCCACCAACCAGGTCTTGTAGTCGAGGTACTGGATGAGGGCCAGCGGGTCATCGGTGTGGGCCTTGAGCGCCTGCTCACGGAACAGGTCCACCGACTGGTAGCCCCCCAGCTGTCGCTGCAGACCGTCGGACAAGAGCAGGCGGCGCTCGTCTGCGCGCAAGCGAGACATGCTGTGGTGATACGCCTCGGCAGCATCCATGGCCAAGGCCTGGAAGGTGGTCTTGGCGCGGAACACGCGTGGGGCCCAGTCGAGCTTGGGATACATGCGCCCCAAGGGCCCGAACAACGCGCGACGCACCCCCAGCGGCACGGCCGAGCGGGCCTGCTCTTCCGCCAGGTGCATGCGGTAGCGGCGGTAGCCCCCCAGGCTCTCGTCCCCGCCGTCACCCGACAGGGCGACGGTCACGTGCTTGCGCGCCATCTGGCAGACCCGGTAAGTGGGCAAGGCGGAGGAGTCGGCGTAGGGCTCGTCGTACAGGTGAGCCAAGGTGTCGATCAGCCCGAAGTCATCGGTGCCGACGATCTCCAGGCGGTGATCGGTTTGGTAGCGGTCGGCCACCATCTGGGCAAAGGCCGACTCGTTGAACTGAGGGTCTTCAAAACCAATGGCACAGGTGCGCACAGGCGTTGGCGACCAGCCCGCCATGGCCGCCACCACCGCGCTCGAGTCCACCCCACCGGAGAGGAAGGCACCCAGCGGCACATCGGCGATCATGCGCAGCCGCACCGACTCCTTCACGCGTTCGCGCAGCTCGTCTTGCGCGTCGGCGGACGAGATCTGCCGATCCAGGGTGAACTGGACGTCCCAATAGGACTGCGACTGGGGCAACCCACCCTGGCCACGGCGCCAGGTCAGGGTGTGCCCTGCCGGCAACTTGTGGGCCCCGGCGTAGATGCAACGGGGATCGGGGACGTAGCCCAGCGCAAAGTAGTCTTCCACCGCCCGGGGGTCGATGCGGCGGTCGAAGGCCGGGTGGGCCGTGACCACCTTGAGCTCGGAGCCGAACACCAGCGTGCCGTCGCCCAGCAAGGCGTAGTGCAAGGGCTTGACGCCCATGCGGTCGCGCGCCATGAACAGCGTTTGCTTCGGCCGATCCCAAATGGCGAAGGCAAACATGCCCCGCAAGCGGTGCACGCACTCGGGGCCCCAGGCCTCCCAGGCATGAACGATGACCTCGGTGTCGCTGTGGGTGCGGAAGACGTGGCCCAAGGCCTTGAGTTCGGCGGCCAGCGACTGGAAGTTGTAAATCTCGCCATTGAAGACGATGCCCACGCTGCCGTCTTCATTGAACAAGGGCTGCTGCCCTGTGGCCAGGTCGATGACGGACAGGCGACGGTGCCCCAGCACGAGGCCGGGCTCCACATGCAGGTCGGCCTCATCCGGCCCCCGGTGTGCTTGGATGTCGTTGATGCGCTGGGCCAAGGCGCGGTCAAAGTCGCGCTGGCCCTGGGTGTCGAACAAACCGGAGATACCGCACATGGCTCAATTCCGTCCCTGGGTCGAGACCAGCGCGCCCATGAGCGCGGCCCCTTGTGTCTGCATGAAGGCTGTGAGCACTGCGCGCGCTTGCGGCCCATCTTGGGTGTACACCGTGATCAAGGCCCCGTCGTCGCCCTGCGCTTTGAGCAGCTGCATGGCACCGGCCCATTTCGCGCGGATCGGTGAGCCGACCCAACGGCCATCCACCCAATACAGCTGCCAAGCTCGCAAACGACGACCTTCGGCCGTCAGGCGCTCACGCGAGCGCAATTGCTCTTCACGCACCGACAGCGTTTGGCCCTGCGTCTGCAGCCCCACCTGCTCGATCTCCACCGGCATCCAGTGCGTGTTCGACTCACTGGTCAGCACATGGCTGGAGCTCACCAGTTTGCGTTGTGCCCCCTGCAGGCGGAAGTAATGGACGTGCACGCCCACGATGTCGCCTGCGGGAGATGCCAGGGCCACATGAGCCTGAGCGCTGGCATCGTCATATTCCGGCGACCACGCGAAGGGGAACGCGCTCGCCCGCCAGCCGGCAGCCGGAGCCCAGGATTGGACCGCGACAGGCTGGCGCGACACGCTGTGCTGCAGCAGCGGCAAGGCCTGCGCGGCACCAAGCACCATCACGGCGGACACGGCTGGCACCAGCCAGGCGGACCAGGTGCCCGCACCCATGTCCGTGCCAACCGCTGCTTCAGGCGAGCGCTCAACCTGGACCAGCGGGTCGTGCCAACGGCTGCCGATCCAGAACAGGAGCATCAGCACCAGGGCGAAGAAGAACCAGCCGTAGATCAGGTGATCAACGCCCGTGGCAATGGTGTTGTTGGAGTAATGCCCCAGCAGCACGATGATGTAGGCACGCAACCAATTGGCGACCAGGGCCATGCTCACCGACAAGGCCAGGAAAGCGACCCGCAACCACGTGCTGCGGAAATACAGGTAGCCATACAGGCAGCCAGCCATCACCGAGGCCACCATGTAGCGGATGCCGCTGCAGGCCTCGGCCACCGACCACGAGCCCGAGGGGATGACGAAATGCAGCCCCTCGCGGTAGACGGGAATACCCGTCCAGCGCACGGCCAACACCGTGAAATCAGCCGTCCAGTCCATCAACTGGGGCAGCATGAAGTCACCGAACGGCACGGCCAACAAGAGGAACAGCAAGGGGAATGCCCATGGCCGGGCGGCGCGCCATCCCACGCAGGCCGGCACCACCGCGATCAACATCCCTGCCACGGCGAATTGCATGGCGGCATTGACGGCCAGCAGGCGACCGGCGACCCACAGCATCGCGCACAGGGCCAAGGCCAGCAAACCCGTGAAACCTGCAGCAGGCGCGCGTGCCCACACCTCATCACGCCGCCGCCACATGAGCCACAAGGTGATGGGAGGCACGAACCAGCCGTGCGCGTAAGAGTTGGAGCGCTCCCAGACGTCCACGATGTCCATGGCGGTCTGGTGGTACACCCCCAGGACCAAGCCCCACAAGAGCAGGCATGCGATCAGCGGCAAGCGCCAGCGGCGCGGCACAACATCGCTCATCGGGCCCCCACCTGTTCGAGCCAGCCGTCGAGGCGCCCCAAATGGGCCTGCCAGCTGTAGTGCGACAACACGAAGTTCCGGGCCTCGGCGCCATCGCGGCGGGCTGCAGCGGGGTCGTTCAGCCACGCCAGCGTGGCCCGAACCTGAGCTTCGGCCTCGGCTTCGCCCACCAGCCCTTGGGCCGCGCTGGCACCAATCGCCTCCGCGCAGCCGGGCACGGTCACCACTGGCTGCCCCATCGCCATGGCTTCCAGGATCTTGTTCTGGATGCCTCGCGCCACGCGCAACGGGGCCACCACGGCACGAGCGTGCTGCAGGTACGGCCGCACGTCGGGCACCGTGCCGGTGACCTCCACATGCGGCCCTGCCAGCGCGCGCACCTTGTCGGTGGGGTTGCGCCCCACGATGTAGAAGCGAACCTGCGGATGCGTCGCTCGCAAGCGAGGCAGCATCTGTTCGGCAAACCAGGTCACGCCATCGACATTGGGCCAGTAGTCCATCGCGCCCGTGAACACCACCGGCCACTCTTGTGCCCCGAAGGGGTTGGCGAGCGCAGGATCCGGGCAGAAGAAGTCGGCATCCACGCCGTTGCTGATCGGCTGCACACGGTCGGCCACCTCGGGCGCCGCCTGCTGGAACAGCGCCGTCTCATTGGGCGTGACGAAAAAGGACTGCACCGCCTGGGCCGCCACCTCGCGTTCGTAGGCCAGCAGGCGCGCGCCCTCGCGGCGGTACAGCCACGACATCGGCCAGCGGTGCTCGGGCGCGTACTGGGTCCACTTGGTGGAATCGACGTCGACAAAATCGACCAGCATGGGCAAGTCGGGCAAGCAAGGCGTCGCAAACTGCGCCATGGCCCCCGAGAACACCACCGATGCGTGCAAGCGGTGCTGCGCCCTCACCTGCTGGATCCACTGGTGCATGCCCGCGCGGCGATAGAAAGCCACGGACAGCGCCTCGTGACGCAACAAGCCTTGCAAGCTGGCCACCTTGCCCCACCGGGCATCGATGCGCTCGATGTGCAGGTCAGGACAGATGGCCTGCAGGGCCGCCACGTGGGCCTCGTCCTCAGGGTCGTCGATGAAGGTCCCCAGGAACACCCGATGCTTTTGCTGAAGATGCTTCAGCAAATGGTAGGAGCGCACCTTGTCGCCCTTGTTGGGCGGGTACGGCATCCGGTGGACCAGGTACAGGACATTCGCCATCTCAGCCCAGGTTCCTCACGATGAAAGGCCCCAGGAAGTTGGCCAGACCGATGGGCATCTTGCGCCACGTGTCGATCATCAAGCTGTACTTGGCGTTGTTGGGGTTGTTCTGAGGGATGCTCTCGCGCTTGTAGAGGCAGTACTCGTAGTACAGCGGCGTGGGCTCGAAACCCCAGTTCTTCTTGAACGAGTACGAACCGGTGCCCTGCTTGCTGCGGCCGTAGTCAAACACCTTCAGGCCCCGGGCACAGGCCCGGCGCATGAGCTCCCAGTACTTGAAGTCGTTGCCGGCCAGGTCACGCGCGGCAACGGCATCGCCCGCGTAGTACGGCAGAACTTCGTCGCGGAAGTAAAAGCTCATCACGCTGCTGATCGGCTGGCCTTCTGGGTCGCACACCGTCAGCACCTCGCAGTCGGCACCGAAGGTGTCCATCAGCGCCTGGAAGTACTTCTTGGGCATCGCCGGCGTACCGTGGCGGTGCACGTTGTCGGCATACAGCGCGAAGAAGCGATCGGCGTTGGGGTCGATGTGCGAGGTGAGGTTGTTCTTGATGCCCTTGCGCACCATGGCCCGCTGCTTGCGCGGGATGGCCAGCATGTTGGCCTCTTCTTCCGGCAGGATGTCCTTGCGGAAGGTCACATAGAGGTCTTGCAAGGGCCAGTCGTCATGCTGACGCACGGTGTTGCGGAACTCGAGGTGATCGACCCCCAGCTTCTTGGCCAGGGCCTGAGCATGCACTTCCAGGGCTTGCTGGGCCACCGGGTTGGACGCCAGCACGCCGCCGTACACCCCAAAGGGCAAACTGGTCAGCGCGTTGCCGAACAACAAGCTTTTGACATGCCCCAGAGGCAGCACACCATGGATCTGCCCGCCAGACTGCACCAGCAGGTAGTGGGTCTTGTGCTTGAACACCCCACGGATGATGTCCTGCCAGGCAGCACGGTGGAAGAACGTGCCCTGCGGATGCGCCAGCACATAGGCATCCCAGCGCGCCGCCAGAGCGGCATCACCGGGTTGCAGAACGTCGATGGAGTAGGAAGTGGGTTCAGACAAGCGCGGCCTCCCGCTGGCGCTCAGGCAGGAAGATCTCGTCCATGCGACCCCACTTGAAGTCACCCAGCAGGCGATCGAGTCGCTGCGGCATGCGCGGGATGTTGACGTAGTGCCTGAAGCCAGACTTCAGGTCGATGCCCGCCACGCGCGGCTGGCCAGCATCGATCTCCCAAGGATGAAAATAGAACACGGCGGATTGCTGCTCTTTGTCGTTGACTTGTTGCAGCATCCAACGCGACAGGGCGTAGGGAAAGAGCCGGAAGTAACCCCCGCCGCTCGAAGGCAGGTTGCGGTTGAACATCCGCAAGGTGGTCGGCGGCACCTCGATCAGCCCGGGTGAGGTGGCATAGGCGAAACGCGGGGCGTCAGGCATGCCGTAGTGATCGTGCGCAATCGGGTAGATGCTGGAGCTGTAGCGGTGCCCGGTGGCCACCAGCACGTCGAGCGCCCAGAGGTTGTCTTGCCCGATCGAGAAACTCGGCGCGCGGTAGCCCAGCACGGCCTGCCCCGTCAGGTCTTCGAGCAAGCCTTTGGCGCGGGTCACGTCGTCGGTGAAGGCCTGGCGCGAGAGGTCGCTGGCGCGCTCGTGGCCATAGCCATGGCTGGCCACTTCGTGCCCGGCTGTGGCAATCGCCTTGACCATCTGCGGGTAGCGCTCGGCGATCCAGCCCAGGGTGAAGAAGGTCGCACGGGTCTGGTGTGACGCGAGCAGGGCCAGGATCTGCTCGATGTTGCGCTCGACGCGGCACTCCATCCGCTCCCACGCATCACGCTGGATGTAGGGTGCGAAGGCCGAGACTTGGAAGTAGTCCTCCACATCGACAGTGAAGGCGTTGACGACGTCAGTGCGGGGTGGCGACATGGTGGACGACTGGGGTCAAGCGAGGTGTGGAGGCGAAGACAGGTGAAGACACAGCGGACCGTGTCAGAACTGGTACACCAAGCCCGCCGCCAATGAGGTCTCTTCATAAGGCAGCAAAGAGCCGGTAGACCGTGTGCGGCGCAAGGTGAAATTGCCCACCATCTGGCTTGTGAGTGCACTGCCCAGGGTGAGCGCTGCGCTTTGAGACCCGTTGGAGGCCACCGATGCGCCCAAGCCCGTGACACGTTGCTGAGCCAGTGTCAGCGACAGGTTGTCGCGTGGCGTGAGGCGATGCCCCCACGCGACAGTCCAACCCTGAGATTGGGTGTCTGCAACGGTGTTGAGGGCGGCCAGAGACAGGCCAGCCTGCCCGCGCAGTTGGCGGCTCCAGGATTGCATCAGTGACAGCGTCAGCGAGTCTCGCGTCCAGTTGGTGACCCAAGCCAACTGCTGCATGCGCTGGACGCGGGCGCCTGAGGAGAGGTAGGTCTGCTGGACCAAGGTGTCGCCGGACAGGCCACGGCTTTGCAGGAAGGATTGCACCAACTGCGCGCGCGCAACCGGGTCCTCTTCAAGCTGCGCGAAGGCGCTGTTGAGCAGTTGGTTGAGCGTGCCCAAGGTACCGACCGTCGTGGTGGTCGGCAACAGCGAGAGCGATTGCGCATCAGAGAAGCGCAACACCGAGCGCCGCCACCGCTGCTCGAAGCTCACGGCATGGTCGGTACCGTACGCATGGAGGTTGCGGCTGGCCGAGAACCGGGTGAACGCATCTGGCGTCCAGTCCATGCCCCAACCACTCTGGCCGTGGCTGCCCGCCGTGGTCAAGGTGGCGTTGTTGCTCTCGACGCCGCCTTTGACATAGAGCTGCAGGTGGGCATCAAAGGTGTACCCGAGTTGAGCCGACGCCGATCGCAAGTCCACCTCAGGCCGAGGACCGTGGTAGAGCACGTGCTGGCTGCTGCCGTCCACAGCCCAGGTGAGCCCACCGCCCAAGCGCTGGGACAGCCTCAGGCTACCCGTCTGGCTCAAGGTGTCGGCGATGGTCGGCGTGCGCGTCATCACACCTGTGGCGTTGTAGCGCGCCAGCAGGTCGATGTCTTGAGGCAGGCGCGTCTGGACATAAGGTGAGAGCACACCGGTGAAGGTCTGCGTCTGGTTGTCGCGCTGCAGGGACGACACCACCTGCTGCCCCTGCTCGGACACGATCTGGCGCGAGGCGACCGCAGACAGGTCCAGAAACACCTTCTGGTCGACCAGCTCGGCTTTGCCTTGTGCATTCAGCGTGTGCTGCAAGGTCGAGCGGTTGGGCCCGCGCGCGCGCTCGATGTCCGACAGGTTGTAGTCCAAGAAGCCCTTGAGCGCGGCCCGGTTGGCCACCACCCGCAAACCCGGCGAGACCGTCAACGAACCGTCAGACTGTCTGCCATCCGTACCGGCGGTGCTGCGGTCCGCCACCAGACCTTGGACGGACAAGCGGGGGGACACCCACAGCGTCGGTCGGCTGCCGTCAGACACCTGCGCCAGCGAGGGCAGCGCGCACAGCGCCAGCCCACTCAGCACGCAGGCGCGCCCAGGGCGAATCCAGCGCGAACGCACGGTCATGCATGGCCCTCTGCGGACGCGGCGGTCGGGGTCGCCGCGGCGCCAGCTTCACCGCCGCTGTTGTTGTAGCCATAGCCATAGCCGTAGCCATAGCCGTAGGCATCCTGACCGTTGCCACCACGCGCCTGATTGAGCACCATGAGCTTGACCGGGCAACCGGAGATGGTTGACAAGGCATGGCGAACCTGCGACTGCAGGGTCTTCTCAGCCTGCACCACCATCACGATCTGACCCATGTGGGTGGCCAGCACGCGCGACTCGGTGGTGAGCAACAACGGAGGCGAATCGAAAATGATCAGGCGATCGCTGTAGCGCCGGCCCATCTCTTGGACCAGCCGGCTCATGGCGGAGCTGGCCAACAACTCGGTGGCACTGGCGCGCGGCGAACCGCTGGGCAACAGGGTCAGGTTGTCGATGTTCGTGCGCAGCAAGACATCCTGGACATCAGTCTGTTCCTCGGTGAGGAGGTCCAGCAGGCCGCGTCCAGGCGGCAAGCCCAGCATGTTCATGATCGATGGCCGCGCCACGTCAGCGTCGACCAGCATCACGGTGTAATCGACCTCCATGGCCAGGCTCAAGGCCAAGTTGATGGCCGTGAAACTCTTGCCTTCTCCCGGCATCGAGCTGGTGACCATGATCAGGTTGGCCTGATCCACCCGCACGGCCCCTCGACCGCGCACGTTGTCGAGCAGCGGCCGCTTGATGACCCGGAACTGATCGGCCACGATGGAGCGGGGCGCATTGGGCGTCACGAGCCCAGAACGCGTGAGGCGATCGAAATCGATCTCGACCCCGCGCGTGTGGGAATGCTTAGTTTGCTCGGCCGAGAAACGCGGCAAGGACGGCTCCACGGCCGGCGTAGCCACCGCCGCGGGCGCGGCCGGTGCAGCAGCGGCGGGTGCGGCAGCGGCTGGTGCGGGTGCGGTCACCTGTGGTGCAGCCTGGGCAGGCGTTTCAGCGGCCATGTCGTCGGGCACATGGAGTCCCGCGCGCCGCAATTGCTCGAGGCGCTGAACCGCCTTCTCGATGGAACTGGACATGTGCTTTACCCCATCACGCCTGAGCGATAGGCCAAGAAGGCGATCCCTGCAACGTACAAAACGATCAGTGCGATGAAGGCTGCCAGGAACCGCTTGAGGCTGCGGCGCTCTTTGCGTCGCACCTCATCGCTGATCACCAACTGCACGACACCCAGCAGGGGCAACTCGGTCACCGCATTCAAGGATGCAGCGTCGAAGAACACAGGGCGCAATTGGCTCAGCAAGAAGGCCACGCCACCGCCGATTGCCAACGCAACGACCAAGACACCAGGCAACAACAATGCACGGTTCGGGGCAACGGGCGTGTTGATCGCCCGGGGGGGGTCGATCACGCGGAAATCGGCCACGCTGGAAGACGACTCGAGCTCGCTGGACATGTTGGCCGACTCACGGCGGGCGACCAGGTCGTTGTAGTTCTTCTTGTGGATCTCGTAATCGCGGTTGAGCTGTGCGAGCTCAGACTCCATCTCGGGCGCGAGCTTGACCACCTCACGCAGCTTGGCCAGACGGCCCGCATACTCGGCCACGCGCGCGCGCAGGCCAGCGGCTTGCACTTCCGCGGCGGCCAATGAGCGGCTGAGCTCTTGCACCGCGGGAGAGGACTCCACTGCGGGGTCAGCCACCTTGCCGGCAGAGGCCTTCTTCTCGGCGACTTCCTTGCGCTTTTGGTCTTCCAGCTCTTTGAGCAAGCGGCGGCCGTTGAGCACGTCAGGGTGCTCTTCGGTGTAGCGCTGCAGCAAGGTGTCGAGTTGGCGCTTCTGGGCGTCGATGCGGGCATCGATCTCAGGCGTCAGGATGGGGGCAGCGAACGATGCGTTCGACGAGGTGCTGCCATTGCGGGCCAGCTCAAGCTGGCGGCGCGCGGCATCCCGCGCACTTTCGGCTTCACGCAGCTGCAGTTGCGCTTGTGTGAGGTCATTGGACACCGCAGCCAGACGCTGGGCAGAATCGCCTTCGCCATTGAGCTGGATGTCCAGGTTCTTGAGCTTGAATTCCTTGAGCCGGGTCTCAGCTTCGGTCAGTTTGACCTCGTAAGCCTTGATCTGCTCGTCCAGGAAGCGGCGTGCCGAGTCGGAATCGGTGCGCGACGCGCCCAGGCTGGACTCGACGAAGATCGTCAGCAGCGCCTGAACGACGCGCTGCGCTCGCTCGGGCGAAGTGTCCCGGTAAGACAAGGTGTACAGGTTGTCCTTGCCCGCAGTCTTGACCTGGATGGCTGCGGTGACCTTGTCAATCAGGTCATCGCGGTCGTTCTTGTTCTTGACCGCCAAATCCAGGTCAGCGGCACGCACCAGGCGCTCCATCGTCGGGCGACTGATGAGCGTGCGGCTGAGCATCTGCACCTGCTGCTCGACATTGGGTTGAACCGCCAAGCCCGTCATCAAGGGACGCAGGATGGATTCGGTGTCAACGTGAACGCGCGCCGATGCTTCGTACTTGTCTTGCATCAACACCACGCCCAGGGCACCCAAACCGGCAGCCCCCCACGCGACCGCCATGCCGATGTGCCGGTACTTCCACATGCCGCGTAGGATCGCGGCCACCTGTTTGATCAGATCATCCATGCTTGCTCCGGGGCCCTCGCCAACCACGAGAAGTGGCGAGCCAGGCGAGATTCAACGACCAATCAGAACCAGCCTTGCGGGATGATCAGGATGTCGCCTGGGCGCATTTCGACGTTGGCCGACATGTCACCCTTTTTGACCAGGTCCTTGAGACGCAAGGCATAGCGCTTGTTGTCTTCGGTGGTGCGCACCAGGGTGGCGGCGTTGCCGTCGGCAAAATCGGTCAGGCCGCCGACGGCGATGAGCACATCCAGCACCGACATCTTGTTGCGGAAAGGCAATGCCTGGGGCTTGGCCGCCTCGCCCACGACGCGCACTTGCTCGCTGTAGGGGCCCACGAAGTTGGTGACGATCACGGTGACGACCGGATCACGCACGTACTTGGCCAATGCCTTTTCAATGTCACGGGCCACTTGGTTCGAGGTCTTGCCTTGGGCCGCCATTTCATCGACCAGGGGGGCCGAAATCTTGCCGTCCGGACGCACGGGCACGGACATGGACAACTCGGGGTTGCGCCACACAGTGATGTTCAGCGCATCACCGGGGCCGATCACGTAATCGTAATTGGGCGTGGCCGCAGCCGCAGGCGCGGCGGGCTGACTGGATGCACAGCCGACAAGCAAGGCCACCGACAGGAGCGACAGCGGGGCCAGCAGGGCTCGCCCGATGGCAAAAAAGAATGACTTCGTCGCCTTCAAGATGACCTCCAGTCCAGATTGATATGTAAGCAATGAATACAAACGGGAGACTGTAGCGCAAGCCAGCATGCGAAAAGATGGCCAGTGCCGACCCAACCCGGGGATAACCCCCGAAGTGCATGCCCACAAAAGCGTGTGCCCAGCGGGGTCTTCGGCGCAAATGCGAAAAACTTGACGTTTTGTCGCGTCTGGCCCAAAGCTTTGCCGTGGCCCCGGCCGCTCTGGCGCCATCACAGGTGAGCGAACTCCTCGGTCGGTTGGGGCGCTGCCGCAGCCATGCCCGCCAGCCAGGTGTCGAGCGCCAGGCTCACTTCGCGGACGACCTGTTCGCGCGGCTCATCGGGTGCGCTTTGACGGAACAGCCGCAGGCTGTCGTACCAAGGGCTGCACGCCCCGTCGATCAGCCAACGCCAACACGTGTCATGGCGGTTGATGACCCAGACCGGTTTGCCCAGGGCGCCGGCGACGTGCACGGTCGATGTGTCCACCGCGATCACCAAGTCCAACTGGCTGATGATGGCCGCAGTGTCGGCAAAGTCCTTGACCTCGCCCATCAGGTCCACCATGTCGGGGCCGTGCCAGCCCTGCCGCTGGAGGCTGTGCCACTCGGCGATGGCCTCCTTGCCCTTTTGCAGGCTGTACCACGTGATGCCTGGCCTGTTGAGGCCGGCCAGGGCTCGCAGAGGGATGTTGCGCCGCGCGTTCACCTGTGCCATCTCAGGCTGATCAGGCCTCAGGCCGCCAGCCCACACCAGGCCGACGCGCGGACCGCGTCTGGGCCCCATGCGTTGCGCCCAACTCTGCTGCAGCGCAGCATCAACCGACAAGTAGCCCGACGCACCCGGCACATACCGGGGCGTGACACCCAAGGCACCTGGCAAGCTCATGATGGAGATGCGCAAATCGAAGGCCGGGACGGGTTGGTGCAGTGGCAACACCTTGACTTGCGGTCCAGCGAGGCAACCCAGCAGACGCGCTAGTTCGGACGGCACGTGCAAGATCACCTGAGCGCCCAGCGCCACCAGTTGTGGCACGTGTCGGCAAAACTGCACCACGTCGCCCAAGCCCTGCTCGGGGTGAATCAGCAATGTTTTGCCTTCCAGTGGGCAGCGACCGTCCCACAACGGTCGGTCCGATGCGGGCAGCTTGCCTGCCAGCACACCGCGCCAGCGCTCCTCCAGCAAGGCCCAGCCCTCACGCCACTGTCCATAGAGGAGGTGCAGGTAGGCCTGGTTCCAGGCGACGACCGGGTCCGGGGTGATGGCCTGCGATCGGCGGAAGCTGGCCAAGGCCTCTTCAGGCTGACGCAGCCACATTTGAGCCAAGCCGAGGTTGGCGTGTGCGGCAGCGAGTTGGGGGTCGATGGCCAAGGCCTTGCGGGCCGTGGCCGCTGCCTCCACATGTCGCTGCTCTTGCAGCAGCACCATCGCGGCATTGGACATGGCCTTGGCCATGGTTGGCTCGATCGCCAGCGCACGGTCGAAGCTCACCATGGCCGCAGCGGGCTCGCCCCCCTCCAGCAAAGCGATGCCCAACTGGTTGTGCACCCGAGCATCATGGGGCGCGATGGCCAACGCACGTTGCAGGGCTTTGATCGCCTCGCCCCTGCGGCGCAGGGCACACAGGGCCGTGCCCCTGCGCAGGTGTGGCTCGACCTCATCCGGGGCCAGCTTGCTCGCCTGGTTGAATCGTCCAAGCGCAGCTTCGGGTTGATGGAGCCGCATGTGCGCCACGCCAGCACGCAACAAGGCGTGCACATGGCCAGCATCCCGGCGGAGCACCTCGTCGTATTGCGCAATCGACTCGGCATGGCGCCCCAACAGCCACAACACATCGGCATGGTCAGCGCGCATGGCCACCAAGCCAGGCAGGTGCCTCAACAGCCGCTGCTGCAAGGCCGCAGACCAGCGCAGGCGCAAGCGCTCTCGCCATGAATGGTTGACGGGGTCCGGCACCCACAAAGCGGGCGTGCGCGGCGCTGCGGCAGCAATCTTTACAGGATGGGTTGGGCGCATGGCAGGCTCGGCGGGCGAGGAATGAAAGCGCGTGCCACGCAGCATGGCACTGGCTCATCCTAGGGCGCAGCGCCCGACCGCATGCGCCAAAAGAAGGTGTGCAGTGTTTGGCATTTCATGGCTTGGCGGGCTGCGGCTGGCCGCCCCCCCCCCGGTGGCCCTCTTCCGGTTGAGCGGAAAGCCCAGATCCATGTCACTGGTCATTTGCTTTCCAGCCAACTTGCCACATGGGCAAGTGCTCACCCGCAGGTTTTTCCTGACACGGGTCAAGGCCGGCGGCGCACATCGCGAAAAAGCGCACAGCAATCAATCACTTGCGTGCGCAGGCCGGCGCCATGCAGCCCTGCATGGCGGTGGGCACAGGTCTTGAAGCTTCCACCCCACGAGGGGCGGCGGGCATGCCCCCCTGCCCCCCAACACGGAGACCCCGCGCGATGGAAACGTTCTACGAAGTGATGCGGCGCCAAGGCATTTCGCGCCGCAGTTTTCTCAAGTTCTGCTCCCTGACCGCGACCTCGCTGGGCCTGGGGCCCGCCTTCGTGCCGCAAATCGCCGAGGCGATGGAAACCAAGCCGCGCACGCCGGTGCTGTGGCTGCATGGCCTGGAGTGCACCTGCTGCTCCGAGAGCTTCATCCGCTCGGCGCACCCGCTGGCCAAGGACGTGGTGCTGTCGATGATCTCGCTGGACTACGACGACACGCTGATGGCGTCGGCCGGCCACCATGCCGAGGCCATCCTCGAAGAGATCATGGTGAAGTACAAGGGCAACTACATCTTGGCGGTAGAAGGCAACCCGCCGCTCAACCAAGATGGCATGAGCTGCATCATCGGCGGCCGCCCGTTCGTGGACCAGCTCAAGCATGTGGCCAAGGATGCCAAGGCCATCATCAGCTGGGGCTCGTGCGCGAGCTGGGGCTGCGTGCAGGCCGCCAAGCCCAACCCCACGCGGGCCACGCCGGTGCACCAGGTCATCACCGACAAGCCCATCATCAAGGTGCCGGGCTGCCCGCCCATTGCCGAGGTGATGACGGGCGTGATCACCTACATGCTGACGTTTGACCGCATCCCCGAGCTGGACCGCCAGGGCCGCCCGAAGATGTTCTACAGCCAGCGCATCCACGACAAGTGCTACCGCCGCCCGCACTTCGACGCCGGTCAGTTCGTCGAGGCCTTTGACGACGAGAGCGCGCGCAAGGGCTACTGCCTCTACAAGGTGGGCTGCAAGGGCCCGACCACTTACAACGCCTGCTCGACGGTGATGTGGAACGAGGGCACGAGCTTCCCGATCAAGTCGGGCCATGGCTGCATCGGCTGCTCGGAAGACGGCTTCTGGGACAAGGGCTCGTTCTACGACCGCCTCACCACCATCCACCAGTTCGGCGTGGAAGGCACGGCCGACCAGATCGGTGGCGGTGCCGCCGCCGTGGTGGGCGCTGGTGTGGCGGCGCACGCTGCCGTGTCGGCCCTCAAGCGCGCGGCGCAGGGCAACGGCGCATCGAACAACAGCCAGTCCTGATCAGGCGGAGCAGCATCCATGTCTTACGAAACCCAAGGCTACAAACTCGACAACAGCGGCCGCCGCATCGTGGTGGACCCGGTGACCCGCATCGAGGGCCACATGCGCTGCGAGGTCAACGTCGACAGCAACAACGTGATCCGCAACGCCGTGTCCACGGGCACGATGTGGCGAGGCCTCGAAGTGATCCTCAAAGGCCGCGACCCGCGCGATGCCTGGGCCTTTGTGGAGCGCATCTGCGGTGTGTGCACGGGCTGCCATGCGCTGACCTCGGTGCGCGCGGTGGAAGATGCCTTAGGGATCAAGATCCCGAAGAACGCGCACCTGATCCGCGAGATCATGGCCAAGACCCTGCAGGTGCACGACCACGCCGTGCACTTCTATCACCTGCATGCGCTGGACTGGGTGGACGTGGTGTCGGCGCTCAAGGCCGATCCGAAGAAGACGAGCGAGCTGCAGCAGCTGGTCTCGCCCTCGCACCCGCTGTCGTCGCCGGGCTACTTCCGCGACATCCAGAACCGCTTGAAGAAGTTCGTGGAGTCGGGCCAGCTCGGGCCCTTCATGAATGGCTACTGGGGCTCCAAGGCCTATGTGCTGCCGCCCGAGGCCAACCTGATGGCCGTGACGCACTACCTCGAAGCCCTGGACATGCAAAAGGAATGGGTGAAGGTGCACACCATCTTGGGCGGCAAGAACCCCCACCCCAATTACCTGGTGGGTGGCGTGCCGTGCGCGATCAACATCGATGGCACGGGCGCGGCCGGTGCACCGCTGAACATGGAGCGGCTGAACTTCATCGAGGCGCGCATCAACGAGATGGTGGAGTTCATGAAGAACGTCTACATCCCGGATGTGCTGGCCATTGGCACGATCTACAAGCAGGCCGGCTGGCTGTACGGCGGCGGACTGGCCGCCACCAATGTGGCCGACTACGGCACCTACGAGAAGGTGCCCTACGACTTCAGCACGCACCAGCTGCCGGGCGGTGTGATCCTCAATGGCAACTGGGATGAGATCCACCCGATCGACCCGCGCGACCCGGAACAGGTGCAGGAGTTCGTGGCCCACAGTTGGTACAAGTACGCCGACGAGGCCAAGGGCCTGCACCCGTGGGACGGCGTGACCGAGCCGAACTTCGAGCTGGGCGCCAAGACCAAGGGCAGCAAGACCAAGATCGAAGAGATCGACGAGAGCGCCAAGTACTCATGGATCAAGGCCCCGCGCTGGCGCGGCCACGCGGTGGAGGTGGGCCCGCTGTCGCGCTACATCCTGGCTTACGCCCATGCGAGCAAGGGCAACAAGTTCTGCCAGCGCCCCAAGGAGCAGCTGGAGCAGGCCGCGCAGGCGATCAACATCGACATCCCCAAAGCCCTGGGGCTGCCCGAGACGCAGTACACGCTCAAGCAGATGCTGCCCTCGACCATTGGCCGCACGCTGGCGCGCGCCCTGGAAGGCCAGTACTGCGCCGAGATGATGGTGGGCGACTACAAGGAGCTGATCGCCAACATCAAGGCGGGCGACACCAGCACCGCCAACGTCGAGAAGTGGGACCCGAGCACCTGGCCCAAGGAGGCCAAGGGCGTGGGCACGGTGGCCGCACCGCGCGGCATGCTGGGCCACTGGATCAAGATCAAGGACGGCAAGATCGAGAACTACCAGTGCGTGGTGCCCACGACCTGGAACGGCTCGCCGCGCGATGTGAAGGGCCAGATCGGCGCCTTTGAGGCCTCGCTGCTGAACACGCCGATGGTGAACCCGGAGCAGCCCGTCGAGATCCTGCGCACCCTGCACAGCTTCGACCCCTGCCTGGCCTGCTCGACCCACGTGATGAGCCCCGAAGGCCAAGAGCTGTGCACCGTCAAGGTCCGCTGATGCCCACCGCCCCACAAGGAAACCCCATGCAAGCGCACAAGATGACGTCGAAACTGAGCCTGGCGGTGAGCGCCGGGCTGATGCTGGCCTGCGGCGTGGCCGAGGCCCACCCCGGCCATGGCGGCCACGGCCTGAGTGCCGGCCTGATCCACCCCCTGGGGCTGGATCACCTGCTGGCCATGGTGGCCGTGGGCGCGTGGTCGACTCGGGCTTTGCCTGCGCGCCGCGCCGCGCTGGGCCCGCTGGTGTTCATGCTCAGCCTGTTGGCCGGCGCCCTGGTGGGCATGGCCACCGGTGCGATCGGCGGGGTCGAGCCCCTGGTGGCCACGAGCGTGGTGCTGTTGGGCCTGCTGTTGGCCGGCGGCCACCGTGGGTCGGTGTCGGGTGGCATGGCCTTGGTCGCCACCGCAGGCTTGGTGCATGGCCTGGCCCACGGTGCCGAATGGCCTGCGGCCACGTCGGCCCTGGCTTATGTCGTGGGCTTCTTGCTGAGCACGGCCGCGCTGCACGGCGCCGGCTTGTCGCTGGGCCTGGTGGCGCGCCGTGCCTCGCCCCGTGTGTGGCAACTGGCTGGGGCCCTGTTGGGGGCCTCGGGCCTGTGGCTGCTGGCCCGCTGACCCGACCGCACTTGGCCTTTCGCCTCGGGCCCGCATGGCCTGGGGCCCCATGTCCCGCGCACAGGAGCTTGCATGTCTGCTTCGACTTCTTCCGTCAGTGCCAGCCAGGCCGCCGATGACCGCGAGGTCCACTCGGGTCGCCAGACCACGTCGGTCTACGTCTACGAGGCACCTGTGCGCATCTGGCACTGGGTCAACGCCGCCGCCATCCTGGTGCTGGCGGTGACGGGATACTTCATCGGCTCGCCCCTGCCCACCATGCCGGGCGAAGCCAGTGTCCACTTCCTGATGGGCTACATCCGCTTCGCCCACTTCGCCGCAGGCTACGCACTGGGCATCGGCCTGCTGGGGCGCGCCTACTGGGCGATCGTGGGCAACCACCACGCCCGCGAGCTGTTCACGGTGCCGGTGTTCAGCGCCGAGTACTGGCGGGGCGTGGTGACCATGCTCAAGTGGTACACCTTCCTCATCCCCAACCCGGGCCGGTATGTGGGCCACAACCCCATGGCCCGCCTGATGATGTTCGTGGCCTTCTTGCTGGTCGCCACCTTCATGTGCGTGACCGGCTTTGCGCTGTATGGCGAAGGCGCGCAGCAAGGCTCGTGGGCCAGCAAGGTGTTTGGCTGGGTGATCCCGATGTTCGGCCAATCGCAGGACGTGCACACCTGGCACCACATGGGCATGTGGGCCTTGATCATCTTCATCGTGCTGCATGTGTATGCCGCCGTGCGCGAAGACATCATGGGTCGCCAGAGCATCATCAGCACGATGGTCTCGGGCTTCCGCACCTTCAAGGACTGACGGAGAGCCGGCCATGCACGCACAGCTGTTGGCCCGTTTGCAGGCCGCCGCCCGCCCCTGGCACTTGCCGCAAGGGGTGCCCCTGCGCGCACCGGAGCACCCCGGGCGCTTCCTGGAGCGCCAGTTCCTCAAGCCGCTGAGGCTCACGCAAGGGCAGGCCGCACGCTTGCTCGGCGTGTCGCGCCGCCGGCTCAACGAGATCGTGGTGGGGCGCCGCAGCCTCAGCCCCGACACGGCCTTGCGCTGCGCCCTGGCCTTTGGCCTGGACGCCAGCTTCTGGATGGCGCTGCAATCACGCTGGGACAGCTTCCAGGCCTGGAAGGCTTGGCGGGCCAACTGTGCCCAGCTCAGCCACGTGCAGCGTGCGGCCCCCATGCGCAACGCACCGCACACGCTGCCACGGCAGGCCGCTTCGGTGGCCGCTGTGGCCACCACGGCCCTGCCCGCTTCGGTCCTCGAAGCGCACTGACCCCACCTCTGCCATGACACCAGCCGCCCCTCACCCCATTGCGCCTGCCCGCGCCTGCCACCCGTCCAGTGACAGCGCCACCATCACGGTGCTGGGCATCGGCAACCTGCTGTGGGCCGACGAAGGCTTCGGCGTGCGTTGTGTCGAAGCCTTCCAGCAGCGCCACGAGCTGCCCGCACACGTCGAGCTGGTGGACGGCGGCACGCAAGGCCTCTACCTGATCCAACACGTACAGGCCTCGACCCACCTGCTGATCTTCGACGCCGTGGACTACGGCCTGCCCCCCGGCACCTTGAAGATCGTGGACGACGACGAGGTGCCGCGCTTCATGGGCGCCAAGAAGATGAGCCTGCACCAGACGGGCTTTCAGGAGGTGCTGATGCTGGTGCAGCTCACCGAGCGCTTTCCTCAGCACGTGCGTCTGATTGGCTGCCAGCCCGAGGTGATCGACGACTACGGCGGCAGCCTGAGCATGGTCGTCAAGGCCACGATGGACGCCGCGGTGGCCCTGGGGGCACAGACGCTGCGCGACTGGGGCGTGGACGTGCGCCCGCGCACCCGTCCCTTGTCGACCGCAGAGACCTTGACCGTCGACACCCTGGCCATGGCCGCTTACGAGGCGGGCCGCCCCGCCGCACGCGAGGCCTGTCGCGTGGGCGATGAGCGCTTCATGCCGGGCGGTACGGCCGCACGGGAAGGAGCCTGAGCCATGTGCATCGGCCTGCCCATGCAAGTGCGCAGCACCGAGCCGGGCCACGCCTGGGTGGAAGGGCGCGGCACCCGTCGGCGCGTGAACACCGCGCTGGTGGGCGAGCCCGCCGTGGGCGACTGGCTGCTGGTCTTTCTCGAAGGGGCCCGCGAGCCCCTGACGGCCGAGCGCGCCGCCGAAGTCAACGCCGCGCTCGACCTGATCGACGGCGCCATGGCCCACGGCCCCGCCGGCGTCGCCCCCTGGGGCGATCCGGGCTTTGCCCTGCCCTCGGCCATGAGCGCTGCCGATGTGGCGGCCCTGGCCGGCGGCACCACCCCATCCACCTGAACAAAGAAAGCCTCTCCATGACGACCGACACCCTCATCGCCACCCTTGCCGATGCCCACGCCTTGACGCCCACTGCAGCACCGCAGGCCCACCCCCTGCTGCAGCGCCTCGTGCGCGAACACCAGGCCGAATGGGTGACCCTGGCCGGCCTGAGCGCCTGGCAGCAAGCGGCCCCTGGCCACGCGGTGCTGCTGGTGGCGGGCGATGCGGTGCGCTTTCCCGAAGGCCTGGATGTGGCCGTGGTGCTGCCCGAGCTGGCCCGCAGCCTGGGCGCGAGCTGGCGCACCGGGATCGCGCTCGCCAGCGAAGAAGACGCCATCGCCAGCCGCTTCGGGGCCCAGCGCCGCCCCTCGCTGATCTTTTTGCGCGACGGCCGCTACGCCACCACGGTGTCGGGCATGCACGACTGGCCCGAGTTCGTGGCGCTGGTGCAAGCCGCACTGGTGCACCCCACTGGCCCCGCACCGCTGGCCATCCGGGCCGAAGGTGCTGGCGCATCCAGCTGCCACTGAGCCCTGCCACCTCTTGTCCATCCATCACAACGCCCCGCCGGAGACCTGTGCGATGAACCCCAGCACCAAGCCCTTCCCCATCCCCGTGCGCGCCGTGGGCCCGGGCAGCCAGCCGATCGAAGACGACCAGTTGGACTACCTGGTCATGCCCCAGGGCATGGAGACCTACCGCCCGCCGGTGCTGCCTGAACGCGAGGCCATGGCCGCGCGCGTGGGCGCCCAAGCGGCCCTCGCGGCCACGCTGGTGGCCCTGGAGCGCGCCGCACAGGGCCTGCCCTGCTCGCCCATCGACCTGAGCACCCTCAGCACCGGCGACCGCCAGTTGATCAACCAGGTCATGGGCGAAGGCGAGGTGAGCGTGCGTGTGCAAGACGGCGAGCACGAGTGGCTCGCGCAAGAGTCGGTGTTTGCCGGCGTGTGGCGGGTGATGCGCCAGCGTGGCGATGCGGTGCAGGTGGACCACATCGAAGTGGGGCGCATCCCGCTTGGGGTGCTGGAGGCTGCCGCTGCCCACGTGCCCCCAGCAGGGCAACGCCACATCAGCCTGCAGGCCCAGCCCGATGGGGGCTGGCCCGAAGGCGTGATGAACGCCCCCGCCGTGCTCAGCGAGCTCGAAGACCACATCCAAGACTGGAAGCCCGGCCAGCCCGCCCACGTCATCAACATGACCCTGCTGCCACTGAGCCCCGCAGACCTGGGCGTGATCGACCACGTGCTGGGCATGGGCGACATCCAGATCCTGTCGCGGGGCTACGGCAACTGCCGCATCTCGCACACGGCCCGCCCGCTGACCTGGCGGCTGAGTTACTACAACTCGCAAGACAGCCTCATCCTCGACACCATCGAGGTGACCGACCTGCCCGAGGTGGCCTGCGCCGCCCGCGAAGACCTGGAGGACTCGATGGAACGCCTGGCCGACATGCTGCAGTGGGTGCAAGGAGATTGATGTGAGCGGCGGGCGATTCGAAGGCAGCTACCTGGGCGACGTCAGCCGCCTGCCAGCAGAGGCTTGCCTGGAATGCAAGATCTGCTGGTGGGTGTACGACCCGCAGGTGGGCGACCCCGTGTGGCAAGTGCCGCCGGGCACGGCGTTCTCGGCCCTGCCGGCGCACTGGCGTTGCCCGCAATGCGATGGTGCCGCCGAGCAGTTCATGGTGGTGGACCCGGCATGAACGCGCCGCACACGCTCGCACACCTGGTGCCCCAAGGCCACGCTGCCACGCCGCATGAGGACGCGGCCTGCGGGTGGCCCGCCTGGACGCAGGCGTTGCAGGCCTGCTTTGAGCGGCACGCCCGCACGCGCATGGCGGGCTTGCCCATCTGCCACCCCGGCCTGTCGGTGCAAGCGGTGGGCTTCATGGCCTGGCCGCCGCAAGGCGCACCTGAGGCCCAGCCCCGAGGCTGGCTGGGCGTGTTGATCACGCCGTGGTTCATGAACCTGGTGTGGCGCGCCGATGCCGACGCGCCACACACGCCCGCGCAGCAGGCCGAAGCCCAGCACTGGCTGCAACTGCCGGTGGGCACCACGCGGCAGCTGAACGTGATCTCGGCCAGCCTGCCCTTCATCGGCACGCATGAACCTGAGCTGGGGCCGTTTGCCGTGTGCTCGCTGATGTCACCGATGTTTCACCTCGCCGACCAGGCCGCAGCGGTGGCGGCCGCCCAGGCGGTGATGGACACATTGCAGCAACAGGCCATGGCGGTGCTGCGCGAGCGGCAGGTGCAGGCCGCACAGCCCCAGCAACCCAGCCGCCGGGGCTTCCTGTTTGGGCGTGGGCACGCCCCTGCCACCCCACCATGAGCCCGCACGCCGCCTTGCACACCATGAACACCCCGGGCGACCTGGCCGGGCGGGTGGTGTGGCGCCCCGAAGGGCCCCATGCCGGCTTGCACAACCTGCGCCCCGACCTGGTGAGCCGACTGGCGGCCGGCCGGCTGGGCCATGACTGGCCGGCGCTGGTGTCGTCGCTGCTGTCGATGTGTGGCGAGGCCCACCGCCTCACCGCGCGGCTGGCGCTGGCGGCCGCACAAGGCCAGGCCAGCACCTGGAGCGACACCGATGCCCTGACCCTGCAAACTGAAACCGTGCGTGAACACCTGCGCCGCATGTGGCTGGACTGGCCACGGCTGTGGCCCACCCCGCAGCCGCCGGATGACCGGGCCCTGACGGCCCTGCACCGCGCACCCGTGCTGCAAGGCCCCGTGACACGCCTGATCGCCGACCCGCAGCAAGCCCAGCACACGCTGGTTGCCACGCAAGCGTGGGCCGCGAGCGAGGTGTTCGACCTCGGCTGCGAGGACTGGCTGCGCCAATGGCTGCAAGGTGGCGAGCCCTGGCTGGCCAACTGGTGCCGGCAGGCCCACACCTGGCCGGCCCGCTGGTTGCGCGATGTGCGCCCCTGGGCGCAAGACCTGTGCGTCCCACTGCGCCCCTGGCGGCCCGACGACCGCACCCACCTCAACCACGCGCACAACCCTGGCGGGTTGAGCGACCTGGCTGAGCGCCTGCGCACCCAGCCGGAAGCCACACGCCAGCCCAGCTGGCCAGGCCAGGACGCGGTGGAGACGGGCCCCTGGTGTCGCCTGCACGCGCCCACACCTCACCACGCGCCCCAAGGCCGCAGCCTGTGGTGGCGCCTGGCCGCGCGGCTGGCCGAGCTGGCACGCCTGCTCTTGCCCAGCGCCACCGCTGGCCTGGGCGCCACGGGCCGTGCGGTGCTGCACCACCAGGCACTGTCTCTGCCGGGGCACAGTGGCCTGGCCTGGGTGGAGATGGCGCGTGGCACGCTGCTACATTGGGTTCAGCTTGATCACGCCGGCCCCGAGGCCCGCCTGCTGGCCGCCCGGGTGCTGTCGCCGACCGAATGGAACTTCGCGGCCCAAGGCCCCGTCGCCCGCATGCTCCAAGGCCTGCCGCGGTCTGCGCACGATCCCCGCACCAGCCCGCTGGCCGCACTCGTGGTGGCCGCCTGGGACCCTTGCGTGCCCTTCGTCATCCTGAGCGATCACGACACCCCACCGCCCATGCCCGAGGAGCCCCACCATGCATGAACTGAGCCTGGCCGGCGGCATCTTGCAGCTCGTGGAAGACGTGGCGCGCCGCGAGGCCTTTGGCCGCCTCAAGGCCTTGCGCCTCGAAGCCGGCGCCTTGTCGGGCGTGGAGGTGCGCGCCCTGCGCTTCGCGCTCGACAGCCTGGCCCCTGGCACCGTGCTGGCCGGCGCCCGCATCGACATCGACGAGCCACCGGCCCAAGCCTGGTGCCTGGGCTGCAACCAAAGCGTGCCCATCCGCTCGCGCCTCGATGCCTGCCCCGCGTGCGGCAGCGTGCGCCTGCAGCCTACCTCGGGCACCGAGCTGCGCGTGGTGGACCTGCTGGTGGACGACGCCCCGCTGGCCACGCCTGACCCTGCGCCTGACCCTGCGCCTGCACCCGTACCTGCGACCGAGCCTGCAGACGCCGCGCTCGCGCCCCGCCCCTGATTGGAGAAGAGACCATGTGTGTTGTTTGCGGATGTTCCACCCCGGGTGCCGACGTGCACACCCCTGACCACGTTCACCCTCACGCGCACCTTCACGCGCACCCCCACGTGCACCCTCATTCGCACGACCCTGTGCATGACCACCATCCCGCTGTCGGCCAACCCCAGGTCGATGCCCAAACGGGCGACCTGCACTACGGCGCTGGCGCGGCCAAGGTGAGCGTGCCCGGCATGTCGGCCGAGCGGGCCATCCAGATCGAGACCGATGTGCTGGGCGCCAACCGCCGCGTGGCCCAGCGCAACCGCGCACACTTCTTTGCCCATGGCGTGACGGCGGTCAACCTGGTGTCCAGCCCGGGCTCGGGCAAGACCACGCTGCTGTGCGCCACCATCCGCCACCTGCAGGCCACCGCTCCTGCGCTGCCCGTGGCCGTGATCGAAGGTGACCAGCAAACCAGCGTCGATGCCGACCGCATCCGTGCCACCGGTGCCCCGGCCATCCAGGTCAACACCGGCAAGGGCTGCCACCTCGATGCGCCCATGGTGGCCGAGGCCTTCGAGCGCCTGCCACTGCATGGCGCGGCCCATGGACACGACCACGCGCACGACCACACGCACAACCAAGTGCACAGCCACACCCACCACCACGCAGAGAAGCTGCTGTTCATCGAGAACGTTGGCAACCTCGTGTGCCCCGCCATGTGGGACCTGGGCGAGGCAGCCAAGGTCGTCATCCTCTCGGTGACCGAAGGCGAAGACAAGCCACTGAAGTACCCCGACATGTTTGCGGCCGCCAAGCTGATGGTGCTCAACAAGATCGACCTGCTGCCTCACCTGAACTTCGACGTGGCCCGCTGCATCGAGCACGCCCGCCGCGTGAACCCGGGCATCGAGGTGCTGCAAGTGTCGGCCACAAGCGGCGCCGGCATGGCCGAATGGGCCCACTGGCTGCTGCACCAGGAGCCGCAGCTGTGAGCCCCACCCTGCACACGCAACTGCTGCCACAGGCCGCGCCACGCCGCGTGCTGGCCTTGGGCGCTTGGCTCAAGAACACGGCCAGCCGGCTCGATGGCGTGCACCTGCGCTGGTCGCCCCTGCATGGCGACCTGGCCGAGCCCGCCCAATGTGCCGCGCTCGAAGCCTCGGCCCGCGCCCTGCTGGCCGAAGGCCCGGTGGACGCCATTGCCCACGACCTGCACCCCGACTTCTACAGCACCCACCTGGCCCACCAGCTGGCGGCCGAGCTGGGGGTGCCGGCCATCGGCGTGCAACACCACCACGCGCACATCGCCGCGCTGCAGGCCGAACACGGCGTGACCGAACCCGTGGTGGGTCTGGCGCTCGATGGCGTGGGCCTGGGCACCGACGGCGTGGCCTGGGGCGGCGAGCTGCTGTGGACCGATGCCCACCGCTGGCGCCGCCTGGGCCACCTCACCCCGTTGCGCCTGGCTGGTGGCGACGTGGCCGCGCGCGAGCCCTGGCGCCTGGCCGCCGCCACGCTGCACCTGCTGGGCCAGGGCGATCAGATCGCCTCGCGCCTGCAGCGTCACCACAGTGCAGCGGGCCTGCAGGTGCTGGCCACCATGCTCGACAAGGGCCTCAACAGCCCCTGGGCCACGGGTGCCGGCCGCTGGTTCGATGCGGCCGCGGGCATCCTGGGCCTGGGTGAGCGCCAGGCCTTCGAGGCCCAGGCCGCCATCGCCCTCGAACAGGCCGCCACCCGCTGGCTGGCCGACCACACCCTGGTGGCGGATGCCGCCGACACGCCGGTGCGCGCCGATGGCCAGCTTGACCTGCTGCCGCTGATGCGCCGCCTGTGGGCCCTGAGCGACCGCACCGGCGTGCCCGCTGAAGACACGCTGGGCGAAGGCGCCGCGCGCTTCCACGTGAGCCTGGCCGATGGTCTCGCGCGCTGGGCCGTGCAGGCCGCCCATGCCCACGGCGTGCGCCATGTGGCCTGGGGCGGTGGCTGCTTCTACAACCGGCTGCTGGTGCAGCGCCTGCACGACCAACTGCAGCGCCTGTGCCGCGACGCCGGGCGCGAGCCCCTGCAGGTGCTGCAAGCCCAAGCCGTGTCGTGCGGCGATGCCGGACTGGCCATGGGCCAAGCCTGGGCCGCAGCCCATGCCCTCGCCCAGCCGCACGGTGCTGGCGCCACCACCATGCTCCCCTTGCCTTGAAGGACACCCACCATGTGCCTGGCCCTGCCCACCCGCATTGAAGAGAAACGCGATGGCGACGAAGCCCTGGTCAACCTCGGGGGCGTGCGCAAGCTCATCTCCATCGCCCTGGTGCCCGAAGCCCAGGTGGGCGACCACGTGATCGTGCACGTCGGCCACGCCATTGGCCTGCTCGATCCGCAAGAGGCCGAGAGGACGCTGGCGATGTTTGCCGAGGTCGCCCTCACAGCGGCCGCCACCCCCACCGGAGCCGCCACATGAAGTACGTCGACGAGTTCCGCGATGGCGACATCGCCCGCCAGATCGCCGCGCGCATCCATGCCGAGGCCAGGGCCGACCGCGTCTACCGCTTCATGGAGTTTTGCGGCGGCCACACCCATGCGCTGTCGCGCTATGGCGTGACCGAGCTGCTGCCACCACAAGTGCAAATGATCCACGGCCCCGGCTGCCCGGTGTGCGTGCTGCCGATCGGCCGCATCGACCTGGCCATCGAGCTGGCCCTGCACCGGGGCGCAATCGTCTGCACCTATGGCGACACCATGCGCGTGCCGGCCTCGCAAGGCCTGTCGCTGATCAAGGCCAAGGCCCGTGGCGGCGACATCCGCATGGTCTACTCGGCCGCCGATGCGCTCAAGCTCGCACAAGCCACGCCCGATCGCGAGGTGGTGTTCTTCGCCATCGGCTTCGAGACCACCACACCGCCCACGGCCCTGGTTGTGCAGCAGGCCGACCGGCTGGGCGTGCAGAACTTCAGCGTGCTGTGCTGCCATGTGCTCACGCCCGCTGCCGTCACCCACATCCTGGCTGCGCCCGATGCCCAGCGGGATGGCCGTGTCGAGCTCGATGGCTTCGTCGGCCCGGCGCACGTCAGCATCGTGATCGGCTCGCAGCCGTATGTGCCCTTTGCCGAAGGCTGGCACCAGCCGGTGGTGATCGCGGGCTTTGAGCCGCTCGATGTGATGCAGGCCATCCTGATGCTGATCCGCCAGGTCAACGAAGGCCGTGCCGAGGTGGAAAACGAGTTCACCCGCGCGGTCACGCCGCACGGCAACCTGGCGGCGCAGCGGCTGATGGACGAGGTCTTCGAGGTGCGCGACAGCTTCGAGTGGCGCGGCCTGGGCGAGGTGCCGCACAGCGCCTTGAAGCTGCGCGAGCGCTATGCCGCCTTCGATGCCGAGCGGCGCTTTGACCTGCACTACCAGCCGGTGCCAGACCACAAGGCTTGCGAGTGCGGCGCCATCTTGCGTGGCGTCAAACGCCCCACCGACTGCAAGCTCTTCGGCACCGTCTGCACGCCCGACAACCCGATGGGCTCGTGCATGGTGTCCAGCGAGGGCGCCTGCTCGGCCGAGTACGCCTACGGCCACGCCCGCCGCATCCCCATCCACGCGGCCTGAACCCACCACGGCCCCTCAAGCGCCACGCCAGTCCCCCACGAAAGCCCCAAGAAAGCCCAACATGGCCACCCGCCCCCGCTACATCCGCCCGCTGGACTTCAAGGCTGGCCGCATCGACATGAGCCACGGTGCCGGCGGCCGGGCTTCGGCCCAGCTGATCGAAGAGCTCTTCATGCCCGCCTTCGCCAACGAGTGGCTGGCACAGGGCCACGACGGCGCCACGTTCGCGCCGCCGCCCGAGCTGGCCCAAGGCGGCCAGCTGGTGATGGCCACCGATGCCCACGTGGTCTCGCCCATCTTCTTCCCCGGGGGTGACCTGGGCTGCCTGAGCGTGCACGGCACCATCAACGACGTGGCCATGAGCGGCGCGCGCCCGCTGTACCTGTCGGCCAGCTTCATCATCGAAGAGGGCTACCCCTTGAGCGATCTGCGCCGCCTGGTGCAGTCGATGGCGCAGGCCAGCCACGAGGCCGGCGTGCCCATCATCACGGGCGACACCAAGGTGGTGGAACAAGGCAAGGGCGATGGCGTCTTCATCAGCACCACCGGCGTGGGCGTGACCTACCCTGGCCTGCGCATCGACGGGCGTCAAGCGCAACCGGGCGACGTGGTGTTCGTCTCGGGCACGCTGGGTGACCACGGCGTGGCCGTGCTGTCGCAGCGCGAATCGCTGGCGTTCGAGACCACCATCTGCTCCGACACCGCCGCCCTGCACACCCTGGTGGCCGACCTGGTGGCCGCAGCCGGGCCCGGTCTGCATGTGCTGCGCGACCCCACACGCGGCGGGCTGGCCACCACGCTCAACGAGATCGCCCAGCAAAGCGGCTGCGGCATCCACATCGATGAACGGGCGCTGCCCGTGGCGCCCGAGGTGGAAGCGGCCTGCGAACTGCTGGGGCTGGACCCGCTGTATGTGGCCAACGAAGGCAAGTTGATCGCGATTTGTGCCCCTCAAGCTGCAGCCCGCGTGCAAGAGGCCTTGCTGGCCCACCCCTTGGGTCGGGGGGCGCAGCGCATCGGCGAGGTGGTGGCCGATGCGCAGTGTTTCGTTCAGATGCGCACACGCTTCGGGGGAACCCGCATGGTCGACTGGCTCACGGGCGAGCAACTCCCCCGCATTTGTTAAGGGATGGCCCAGGGGTGCCACACCCAGCGGGCTAACCCACTGACAAACGCGACTGTCGGATGCGTGGTCTTTCGCGGGATGGCGCCAAGTGCAAGCACCTGTCTTCAAAAGATAAGCTGCACTCAACGGTTCAGCATCCCGCCCCGTTGTTCTGTTGCTCAAGGATAAGAGACATGCAAGTTCTGAACGCCAACCAAATCAAGCAAGTCGCTGGCGCTGCCACCACCCCCAAGGACCCGGCGCTGGGCCTGTTCCCGCAAACCGGCATCAAGCTGATCGACGACATCCACAAGGGCGAATGGGCCCTGTACGGCAAGGTGCTGTTCGGCTGGCTGGTGAAGTGATCGGCTCACGTTGATCATCAGGAAGACGGCACCTCCGGGTGCCGTTTTTCATGGGGCATGCCCTAAACTCAAGGCATGAACGCCAACGAGTTGCCCCGTGTCTTGCTGGTGGACGATGAAGTGCGCTCCCAGGAGGCCATGCGCCGCACCCTGGACGAAGACTTCCGCATCTTCACCGCCAGCGATGCCGAACAGGCCCGTGCCACGTTGGAGCGCGAGCACATCGATGTGGTCCTGTGCGACCAGCGCATGCCTGGCCAATCCGGCATCGCGTTCCTCAAAGAGGTGCGACAACGCTGGCCGGACACCGTGCGCATCGTCATCTCGGGCTACACCGACTCGGACGACATCATCACCGGCATCAACGAAGCCGGCATCTACCAGTACATCCTCAAGCCGTGGGTGCCCGACCACCTGCTGGCCACGGTGCGCCAGGCGACCGAAAGCCGCACCCTGCAGCACACCTTGCAGCGGCTGGACCTCGACCTGCGGGCTGGCACCACCACGCTGCGCCAGCGCGCTGCCGACAAGCTGGCCACCGCGCGCGACCTGTTCAGTTTCACCCGCATCGAGGCCGCGCCGGGCAGCCCTGTCAACGAGGTGTGCACCATGGCCGCGCGCCTGGCCCGCTTCGACCTCAGCGTGCTGGTGCACGGCGAATCGGGCACGGGCAAAGAACTGCTGGCCCGCGCCATCCACTACGCCAGTGGTCGTGCGCAAGGCCCCTTCGTGGTCGAGAACTGCGCGGCCATCCCCGACACGCTGATCGAGTCTGAGCTGTACGGCCACAAGCGCGGCGCCTTCACCGGCGCCTACGAAGACCGCATGGGCCTGTTCCAGCGGGCAGACAAGGGCACCATCTTCCTCGATGAGATTGGCGAGACCTCACCGGCCTTCCAGGTCAAGCTGCTGCGCGTGCTGCAAGAAGGCGAGGTGCGGCCAGTGGGTGCGCCCAAGCCGATCGCCGTCGATGTGCGCGTGATCGCTGCCACCCACCGCGACCTCGAAGCCGATGTGCGCAGCGGCCGCTTCCGCGAAGACCTGTACTACCGCCTGGCCAATGTCACGCTGACCATGCCGGCCCTGCGCGACCGCCCGGCCGACATCGCCCTGGTGGCGCAACGCGTGCTGCGAGAGGTCACCACCGAGCTGGGCCTGGGGCCACTGCGCTTCACCGCCGAGGCCTTGGCCGCACTCCAGGCCTATGCCTGGCCCGGGAACATACGCGAGCTGCAAAACGAAATCACCCGAGCCGTGGCTTTGAGCGCGCCCCAGGTGGGGGCCGATGGCGTGGGCCTGATCGACGCCCATGCCTTCTCGCGCAAGGTGCTGCAGGGCCCGCTGGCGCCGCTGGACGGCGATGCCCACAGCGCAATGAGCCTGCCCCAAAGCGGCTCGCTGCAAGAGCGGCTCGACCACATCGAAGCAGCCATCCTGCGCGAAACCCTGCTGCGCCTGCGCTGGAACAAGACCCACGCGGCGCGCGAGCTGGGGCTGTCGCGCGTGGGCCTGCGGGCCAAGCTGCAGCGTTTCGGCCTCGAGCCCAAACTCGAAGTGGTCGGCGACGACGAGGCCCAGGCATGAGCCCTCGGCGCCCTGGTGAGCCCTTGAACGTGCTGTGGCTGCAATCCGGCGGCTGCGGCGGCTGCAGCATGTCGCTGCTGTGCGCCGACACGCCCGACCTCAACGCCACCTTGCAAGGCCTGGGGCTGAACCTGCTGTGGCACCCCTCGCTGAGCCTGGCCAGCGGCCAGGCCGTGTTGACCCTGCTCGACGACCTGGTGGATGGCCGCCAGCGCCTGGACCTGCTGTGCATCGAAGGCGCCGTGCTGCGCGGCCCGCATGGCAGCGGGCGCTTCCACATGCTGGCGGGCACGGGCCTGCCGATGATGAGCTGGATCGAGCGGCTGGCCAAGGTGGCCAAGCTCGTGGCGGCCGTAGGCAGCTGCGCCGCCTGGGGCGGCGTGAGCGCGGGGGGCGACAACCCCACCGAAGCTTGCGGCCTGCAGTACGAAGACCATCACCCCGGTGGCTGGCTGGGCGAGCACGCGCGCTGGCCAGGCGTGCAGGCCGATGCCGAACGCTGGCCCGTCATCAACATCGCCGGCTGCCCCACCCACCCGGGCTGGGTGCTCGACACCCTGGGCGCCCTGGCGCAAGGCGCGCTGCATCCGCATGACCTCGATGCCCTGGGCCGCCCGCGCTTTTACGCAGATCAACTGGTGCACCACGGCTGCTCGCGCAACGAGTACTACGAGTTCAAGGCCAGCGCCGAGGCCCCATCTGATCAAGGTTGCATGATGGAGCACCTGGGCTGCAAAGGCACCCAGGCCCATGCCGACTGCAACACGCGCCCCTGGAATGGCCAGGGCTCGTGCACACGCGGCGGCTACGCCTGCATCAGCTGCACCGAGCCTGGCTTCCAAAACCCCGGGCACGCCTTCGACCGCACGCCCAAGGTGGCCGGCATCCCCATCGGCCTGCCCACCGACATGCCCAAGGCCTGGTTCGTGGCCTTGGCCTCGCTGTCGAAGTCGGCCACACCGCGCCGCGTGAAGCACAACGCCACGGCCGACCACATCGTCGTGCCCCCGGCCATCCGCAAGACAGGACTGAAGTGAGCGCCGCCGAGCCCAACACCCGCCTGCTCGTGGGCCCCTTCAACCGCGTCGAGGGCGACCTCGAGGTGCTGCTGGACGTGCGCGAAGGCGCCGTGCAATCGGCCCGCGTCAACGCCACCATGTACCGCGGCTTTGAGACCCTGCTGCAGGGCAAGGCCCCGATGGATGCGCTGGTCTACGTGCCGCGCATCTGCGGCATCTGCTCGGTGTCGCAATCGGTGGCGGCCACCTACGCCTTGCGCGACGCCGCTGGCCCCCTGGCCGAGCCCATGCCCGCCAATGGGCAGCACGCCCTCAACCTGATGCTGGCCTGCGAGAACCTCGCCGACCACCTCACGCACTTCTACCTGTTCTTCATGCCCGACTTCACGCGCGAGGTCTACGCCCCGCGCGCCTGGCATGCCGCCGCCCAAGCCCGCTTCGCGCCGCTGCAAGGCCTGCATGCCCGCCAGGCCACGGCCGCACGCCAACGCTGGTTCCAGCTGCTGGGCACGCTGGGTGGCAAGTGGCCGCACACGCAGTCGATCGGCCCCGGGGGCAGCGCACGCCCGATCGACCTCTCAGAGCGCCTGCGCCTGCTGAGCTGGGTGCACGAGATGCGCCAGTTCCTCGAAACCACGCTGTTCGCCGCGCCGCTCGAAGCCATCGCCAGCCTCGACAGCGAGGCCGCGCTTCAGCAGTGGTGGCAGGCCGATGTCCCCGATGCAGGCGACCTGCGCCTGTTCCTGACCCTCGCCCACGACCTGCAGCTCGAGCGCCTGGGCGTGGGCCCCGGCGCGGCCTTCAGCCATGGCGCCTACCTGCAGCCCGATGGCGCCCACCTGTTGCCCGGCGGCGTGTGGCAGCCTGGCAGCCAGGCCGTGAGCCCGCTGCAGCCCCAAGCCATCACCGAAGACGCCACCCACGCGTGGCTGCAAGGCTCCCAGCCCCTGCACCCGGCGCAGGGCCACACGCAGCCCGATGCCGACAAGGCGGGCGCCTACACCTGGAACAAGGCTCCGCGCCTCGCCGGCCAGGTGATGGAGACCGGCGCCGTGGCCCGCCAGCTTTGCAGTGGCCAGCCCTTGGTGCGCGAGGCCGTGCAACGCAGCGGCCTCAACGTCTACACCCGCGTGCTGGCCCGCCTGATCGAGCTGGCCCGGGTGCTGCCCGAGATGACGCGCTGGCTGCAGGCCCTGCAGCCCGGCCAGCCCTGGCACGCGCCCTGCCCCCTGCCCGACGAGGGCGAAGGCGCAGGCCTGAGCGAGGCCGCACGCGGGGCCCTCGGCCACTGGCTGCGCATCGAGCAAGGCCAGCTGGCGCACTACCAAATCGTGGCGCCCACCTCGTGGAACTTCTCGCCGCGCGATGCCCAAGGCCAGCCCGGCGCGCTCGAACAGGCCCTGGTCGGCGCCCCGGTGCTGCCCGCAGAAGACACCCCCGTGGCCGTGCAGCACATCGTGCGCTCGTTCGACCCGTGCATGGTCTGCACCGTCCATTGAGGCCCAGGCATGCCGCCCTCACCACGCCCGCCCCTGCCCTCGCCACCCGATCTGAGCGAGCACCCTGCCGGCTTCGAAGACAGCGCTTGGGTCGACGTCATCCAGAAGATGGACGAGGTCTACCAACAGCTGCTGCAAGACGAGGTGGCGCTCGAAGAGAAGAACGCGCAGCTGGAGCAATCGCAGCAGTTCATCATGAGCCTGCTGTCGGCCATGAGCGACGTGCTGCTGGCCTGCGACGCGCGTGGCCGCATCGAGGAAACCAACGTCGCGCTGTGTGAGCTGGTGGGCCACAGCGATGCCGAACTGCGCGGCCGCCACGTGGCCGACTTGCTGGCCGATGGCGACAGCGTGCGCCACATCCAAGACATGCTCCAACGCGCACAAGGCGCCGGCGTGGCCGCCCCCATGGACCACAGCGTGATCGACATCAACCTGCGTGACGGCCAGGGCCAAGCCGTGCCCGTGGACCTCAACTGCACGCCCCGGCGCAACGCCCGGGGCCGCACCGTGGGCCTGGTGTTCGTGGGGCGCCCCATGGGCGAGATCAAGCGCGCCTACAAGCAGCTGCAGCACACCCACGAGGCGCTCAAGCAGGCCCAGGCCCAGCTGTTGCACTCCGAGAAAATGGCCTCACTGGGTCGCCTGGTGGCTGGCGTTGCGCACGAGCTCAACAACCCCATCAGCTTCGTGCTGGGCAACGTGCACGCGCTCAAGAAGTACACCGAGCGCATGGCCCAGTACCTCGAGGCCGTGCACCAGGGTATCAGCCCCGCCGAGCTGGCCGAGCTGCGCCAGCGTCTGCGCATCGACCACGCCCTGCACGACCTGCCCTCGCTCATCGAAGGCACCCTCGAAGGCGCGCAGCGCACCACGGTCATCGTCAACGGGCTCAAGCACTTCTCGGTGATGGACCGCGAAGAGCATGCCCCGGTCGACCTCAACGCCGTCATCGACCGGGCCATCCATTGGGTGCGCAAGGGCACGGCGCCCGATGTGCAGATCCACTGGCAACCCCAGGCCCCATGCTGGGTGATGGGCAGCGCTGGCCAGCTGCAGCAGGTGCTGATGAACCTCATCCAGAACGCCTACGACGCCGCCCGCACCTTGCCCGCGCCGCCGCAGTTGTGGATCAACCTGAGCCTAGATGCCCATTGGGCCAGCATCCAGGTGCGCGACAACGGCCCTGGCATCCCCACCGAACACCTCCCCCGCCTGTTCGACCCCTTCTTCACCACCAAGCCCGTGGGCCAGGGCACTGGCCTGGGCCTGTCGATCAGCTTCGGTGCGATCGAGCAGCATGGCGGTCGGCTCAGTGGTGGCAATGCACCGCAAGGCGGCGCCCTGTTCACGGTGCAGCTGCCGGCCTTGAACCCATCCGCCCCAGCCTGAGCCTGCCGGGCATCACTCGCTGCCCGCGGTGTCAAAGGCCTTGTCCGTGGCCACCACGCGGCGCACGCGCTCCACATAGACCGGGCTGCTCACCATGGCCGCATCGGGGCAGGCCGTGGCGCTGTTGCACGCGGTGGCTTCGATGGTGTAGACGGTCACGGTGCGCACGCCGCCTGTGCTGCTCTCGCCCTCGTTGTAGGTGGTCTGCGCACAGGTGATGCCCACGGTGAAGCCCAAGGTCGGTCGCAGGTTGATGCTCTTGCTGCCCGTGCCACAACTGCCGGCCCAGGTGCCATGCATGGCCTCGTTGAGCCCCCATTGCACGCCGGCATTGGCCGCCTGCAAGGCTTGGGCACCTTGCAACACCTGCGCCGATGCGGTCTGGGCGGCCCACCCCATTTTCACCACGGCGGCCGCGATCGACGACAGCACCACCAGCAAGATGAGGGCAGCCAGCGCCCCCAGGCCCTGCAAGCGGCGGCCGTTGACTTGAGCTGTGCGGGGCATGGTCATGGGACGTTGAGCACGTGTGAGCCCACCGACAGGTGGGTCTTCTCGCCATTGCGCATCAGGTCGATGTTCAGGCGCAAGTAGCCACTTTGTTGGGTGGCCCCCTGGTTGGCCGCGTACTCGAAGCTGCAGCCCGCCACCTGGGTGGCAATCACATCGGCCGTCGCCCCCGGCGCAGGGCAGGCCGTGGGGTAAGCCGCGTTGAAGCCATAGTGCTTGAGCCGGTACAGCGTGCCCGCGCCATTGCGGCCCGATGCATCGGTGCCCACGCCGCTGCAGACGTAGAACACGGCCTGCTCCGCATCGCGCACCACCTGAAATCGCCCGCCCAAGTAGCCCGCAGGCACCTGCAGGCTGTTGATGGTGATGCGGTGCTTGCCTTGCGTGGCCTGCGCACCCGACAAGGCGCTCACGCTGACGATGGCCGAGCGGTTGCTGCCCGCATAGACATCGTTCACGTTCTGGTTGTCGATCACCACCCAGTCGCCAGCGCTCACGCTCAGCAGCAGATCGGTCAGGCTGTCGAACACGGTGGTCGTGGTGCTGGTGTCGACCGCCGCTGAACACGTGGCACTGGGCGCACAATTCACGGCATTGTCGTTCTGCGTATCCGGGCGCATGCGGTAACGCCCGCCAGTCCAGGTGGGCACCATCTCAATGCATTGCGAGCCCGGTGTGCGCAGCGAATTGGGCACCGCACGGCGCACGTCTTGCACCATGCGCTGCAGGGCCACATCGGCCTGGTTGGCCACATCGCTGCGCAGCCGCACATCCGCATAGCCCATCAAGGCAGGCCGAACGGCATAGGTCAGCCCCACGGCCACGGCGCTGGCCACCACCATCACCACGATGAACTCGATGAGCGTGAAGCCGCTGTGCGGCTGGGTGCGCGGCATCATCAGTCTCCGTAGTCCGTGCGCCAGCCCACCAAGGTGAAGCTGTCTCGTCCGCGGCTCACCGTGACCTCGATGAACTTGGCGGCTGTGCCCGACAAGGTGCTGTTGGTCACCTTGATGCTCAAGGCGTACGCCGTCAAGTCGGCCACGGGCACGCCATCGACGGTGCAAATCTGGTGGCTCGCGGGGTAGTTGTTGTAGTCGCTCACGTCATTGAAGGTGTCGCGCGCACAGCCACTGGGTGCGGTGTTGGCCGCCACGTCGTAGGGCTTGAGTTGGATCTCCTCCATGAACTCCTCAGCCACGGCCAGCAACTGCTTGGTGATGAGCGGGTCGGTGCTGTGCGCCGGCACGATGGTGAACGCGGTGGCCAGGCCTGCCAGGGCCACGCCCAGCACCACGATGGCCACGGTCATCTCGATGAGGGTGAAGCCACGTTGACGCGGCACGCGTTCACTCCACATGACCCGTCTCTCCATGGATGGTGATGCTGGCTGCGCCGTTCATCGACACCGTGAAGGTGGCCGTGGTGGTGCCCGCGCCATCGGTGGTGACGCGCCCATCCGATTGAACGTACAAGACCCCGCTGGGCGACACGCTCGTGGCCACGGACTTGGCTGTCGAGGTGACGGCTGGGCCGCCCGATGGCCCGCTGAGGTCAAGGTTGCACGAGGTGGCCGGGTTGGCGCTGGCGATGCGCAAACTCACTGACTGGCTGGCCACGGTGATGCACACCAGGCGCCTGTGCGACACCGCACTGCTGCGGGCGTACTGCAAGGTGCTGACCACCTCGTCGTGCCAACCATCGAAGGTGGCATTGGCGAAGCTGCTGTAGCGCGGGATCGCATACGCCGCCAGGATGGCTGCGATCGCCATGACCACGATCATCTCGATCATGGTGAAGCCGCGTTCAGTATCGGTCCTGGACATGGATGATCTTCTGGGTCTCGGGCTTGAACACGCCAAACGACATGCGGGCCGATGGGTCCACACTGCCACTGCTGCAGCTGCCATTGGGCGAGCGCAGCCAGCTCAGCCCACCGATGGACGCGGTGGGGTGAGCGCCCATGCAGGCGTTGTCGACATTGGTGTCGCCCAGGTTGACGGCCACATCAACGGTGCCCGCAGCAGTGCCCGATCCGCTGGTCAGCGTGGGGGCCTGCAGCACCAGGTCAGCTGGCCACCGCTCATCACGACGTTTGCACCGACCGCTGTGGTCCAGGCGGTGCCCCCGGTCGCGGCAGCACCCTTGGCATCGAGGTAGTTCGAGCGGGCCACCGCCCCTGCCGGGATGATGGTGCAGCCGTTGTCCAGGGTGTTTTGAGCCCAGGCCTTGCCATTCCAGTACTGCACCTGCACGGGCACGACGAGGTTGCTCTTCTCGGAGCCGAAGGCGTTGGAGAGCTGCAGCCGGCCGCTGCGCAGGTTGATCACCCCCTCGGCATAGCCCGCAGAGCTGACGCCATCGCTGTCGGTGGCGCGGATGGTGAAAGCCGACGGCGCCGTGAGCTTGGCGGGGAAGGTGTAGGTGAAGGCGTTCTGCGTGGCGTGACCACCCGTGGCTGCGCCTGCGAAGGCGCTCGCCTGGATCAGGTAGTTGCTGAGGTTGCTCGTGCTGCCTGTGGTGCTGGAGAGGCTCACCGCGCGCGCTGCGTTGTAAGCGCTGGTGGCGTCTGATCCGTCGTAGTTCACCACGGCGGCATCCGAGGCGTTGTAGGCCGTCACGCTGACCGCCACGGGCTGCCCGCTGTACGTGAAGGTGGTGCAGGCATCGCTCGCCGTGGTCTTGAAGTGGTGCGGGATGAACGTGCCGGCTGCACCCGTGACCGCCGTGTTGGCCCCACCGTACACGATCAAGTAGCAGGCCTTGCCCACCCCCACGATGGGATCGGTGAAGTTGGCATTGGTGCAGGCCACGGCGCCCGTCTGGCCCGTCTTGAAGTTGAACAAGCCGTTGGCGCCATAGGCCACCACGGCGGTGGCGCCCGTGGGCACGGTGCAGGTGCCGTTCTCGCTCGCGCAACTCGTCCAACTGCCCTGTGTCGACCCGGCGGGCGATTTGGCGCTGCCCAGGTAGCTGCCGCTGGTCAGCCTGGCCGCCAGGTCGATCTTGCCCACATCGCCATAGCTCAGGTTGCCGCTGGTGGCGACGCCAGACGAGAAGCTGCCCAGCGTG
>Ga0228699_1000222_pt1 | contig 49654 bp, 44 predicted proteins | sample McNCre217_Aug_MG_FD_178016 | JGI IMG/M metagenome (GOLD analysis project Ga0228699, IMG submission 178016) | Freshwater microbial communities from McNutts Creek, Athens, Georgia, United States - 2-17_Aug_MG | ecosystem: Environmental > Aquatic > Freshwater > Creek | place: USA: Georgia... | reverse complement strand
CGCCGCGCGCGACGGCCCAGAACAACCGATGAAAACGAGTCACCCGATGAGCCACCCTGCGACTGACGTTTCCCCGAAGCCGACCGCGCCCGCGAACCCCCGCCGCCGTGCGCTGACCGGCATCGCCGCCGTGGCCGTGCTGGCTGGCGGTGGTTACGGCGCATGGTGGGCGCTGTACGCCCGCCACAGCGAGAGCACCGACAACGCCTACGTCCAGGCCCGCGTGGTGCAGGTCACTGCGTTGGCCGGCGGCACCGTCAAGGCGGTCGAGGCCGACGACACCGACCACGTCCGCGCCGGCCAGGTGCTGCTGCGGCTGGACGCCACCGACGCGAAGCTTGCGCTGGAGCAGGCCGAGGCCCAGCTCGCGCAGACCGTGCGCGAGGTGCGCCAGCTCTACACCGGCAACGACACGCTGGGCGCACAGGTCGCGCTGCGCGAAGCCGACCTCAAGCGTGTCCAGACCGACCTCGCCCGCGCCCAGGACGACGTGAACCGCCGCGCCAGCTTGGTGGAGAGCGGCGCGGTCGGCCGCGAGGAGTTCAACCACGTCACCGCGCAGCTCACCTCGGCGCGCAGCGTGGTCGCCGCGGCGAAATCCGCGCTGGACGCCGCGCGCGAGCAGCAGCGCAGCAACGGCATCCTCACCGACGGCAGCAGCGTCGAGGGGCAGCCGCAGGTGCAGCGTGCGGCAGGCAAGGTGCGCGAGGCGTGGATCGCGCTCAAGCGCACCGAGCTGCTCGCGCCCGTCGAGGGCCACATCGCGCGCCGCAGCGTGCAGCTCGGCCAGCGCGTGCAGCCGGGCACGCCGGTGATGTCGGTGGTCGATCTGCAGGGCGCCTGGGTCGATGCCAACTTCAAGGAAGGCCAGCTGCGCGTGCTGCGCCTGGGCCAGCCGGCCGAGCTGGTGGCCGATGTCTATGGCGACAAGGTGGTCTACCACGGCCGCATCGCCGGGCTGGGCGCGGGCACGGGCGCGGCGTTCTCGCTGCTGCCGGCGCAGAACGCCACCGGCAACTGGATCAAGGTGGTGCAGCGCGTGCCGGTGCGCATCGCGCTGGACCGGGCCGAGGTCGCTGCGCATCCGTTGCGCGTCGGGCTGTCGATGACCGTCACCGTGGACGTGGCCAAGCAGGACGGCGCCGTGCTGCCCGCCATCGCCCCGGCCGCGCACCCGGACCGCACCGAGGTCTATGACGGCCTGGCGCGCGAGGCCGAGGCCGACGTGCAGCGCATCATCGCCGCCAACCTCGGCCGCATCGGCGTGGCGGCCTCGACCGCCCGCAAGCCCGCATGAGCGCGCCGGCCACGGCCGCCAGCGCGGCACCGCCCCCGCCGCTCGAAGGTGGCCAGCTCGCGCTCGGCACGCTGGCGCTGTCGCTGGCGACGTTCATGAACGTGCTGGACTCGTCGATCGCCAACGTGTCGCTGCCGGCGATCGCGGGCGACCTGGGCGTCAGCCCGTCGCAGGGCACCTGGGTCATCACCAGCTTCGGCGTGGCCAACGCGATCTCGGTGCCGCTGACCGGCTGGCTGACGCAGCGCTTCGGCGCGGTGAAGCTGTTCACCTGGAGCGTGCTGCTGTTCGTGCTGGCGTCGTGGCTGTGCGGCTTCGCGCCGTCGCTGGAGGCGCTGATCGTGTTCCGCGTGATGCAGGGGCTGGTGGCCGGACCGATGATCCCGCTGTCGCAGACGCTGCTGCTGTCGAGCTACCCGCGCACCAAGGCCGGTACGGCGCTGGCGCTGTGGGGCATGACGACGCTGGTGGCGCCGGTGGTCGGGCCGCTGCTGGGCGGCTGGCTCACCGACCATGTGCATTGGGCGTGGATCTTCTACATCAACGTGCCGGTCGGGCTGCTCGCCGCGGGCATCACCTGGCGCATCTACCGCCACCGCGAGACGCCGACCCGGCAGCTGCCGATCGACACCGTCGGGCTGGCGCTGCTGGTGCTCTGGGTGGGCGCGCTGCAACTGATGCTCGACAAGGGGCATGAGCTTGACTGGTTCCACTCGCCGACCGTGGTCGCGCTGGCGGTGGTGGCGGCGTTCGGCTTCGCGGTCTTCGTCGCCTGGGAGCTGACGGACGCGCACCCGGTGGTCGACCTGCGGCTGTTCGCGCGGCCGAACTTCCTCTACGGTGCGCTGACGCTGTCGGTGGCTTACGGGCTGTTCTTCGGCAACATCGTGCTGCTGCCGATGTGGCTGCAGCAGTGGGTGGGCTACACCGCCACCTGGGCGGGCATGGCGATGGCGCCGGTGGGCGTGCTGGCGATCCTGCTGACGCCGCTGGTGGGCAAGAAGGTGGCGGTGTGGGATCCGCGCTGGATGGCGACCGGGGCGTTCGTGTGCTTCTCGCTGGTGCTGTGGCTGCGCAGCCGCTTCACGCTGCAGACCGACTTCGTCTCGATCCTGATCCCGACGGTGGTCCAGGGCGCGGCGCTGTCGTTCTTCTTCATCCCGCTGACGACGCTGACCTTGTCGGGGCTGGACCCGTCACGGGTGCCGGCCGCGGCGGGGCTGTCGAACTTCGTGCGCATCACGGCTGGCGCGATGGGCACCTCGGTGTCCACGACGGTGTGGCAGGACCGCGCGGTGATGCACCACGCCCACCTGGCCGAGCGGCTGAACGCGGGCGACCCGGTGACCGACGAGGCGCTGCGCTCGATCCAGTCCGGTGGCTTCAGCCTGGAGCAGACGCTCGCACAGATCGAGCGGCTCATCAGCCAGCAGGCCTACACCCGCGCGGCCGATGACGTGTTCCTGGTGTCGGCGGCGATCTTCCTGCTGCTGATCCCGCTGGTGTGGCGCACGGCGCGACCGGCGCGCCTTGGCCAGACGGCGGCGGTCGATGCGGGTGGGGCGCACTGACCCGGTGATCTCCGCCGGGACCTTGTGGTCATGGTGCTGCGTGCCGGACTTCAGGTTGGCGCGCTGACCGGCTGGATCATCGCCACCGGCTCCGGTGCGAGCAGCGTGCCCTGGCGCAGCCCGCGCACGGTGCCCATGCCGAGGCCGAACACCACCAGCGAGGTCAGCGCCAGCAGCATCGGCCCGAGAACGGCCAGCAGTCCGCCTGGCGTGGCGAGCTGCAGCGTCAGCCCGGCCAGCGCCGCCATCGGGAACGACAGCCCCCAGTGCGCGATCGTGAACGCCTGCGCGACGATGCGTTTGGCCAGCGTGGCTGCCCAGAGAAAGCTGAACAGCGCCATGCCCCAGAGCATCCAGCCCAGCACGGGCGGCGCGCCAAGCTGCAGCGCCGACAGCCCGATCACCGCCGGTGGTGCCACCAGGATGAAGACCGACGGCATCAGCCGCTCCGGCCACAGGCCCTGCACCGCGATGCGCACCACCAGCAGCGCCAGCACCAGCGGCCAGAACAGCACGCCGATGCCGAACTGCGCGGCCGCCCAGTCAGCATGGCCGAGCGTGACGCCGGCCAGCGGTGCCAGCACGTTGCCGACCACCGGGATGATCAGCGCGGGGGTCACCACGGGCCACTGCAGGCCGCCGGCCCTGTTGCCGTTCCACCAGCGGCTGACCACCCACAGCGTCACGCCGAGCTGGCCCAGGCTGCCGGCCCACCAGAGCGCGTTGGCGAGCGCGCCCGCGCCAGTCAGGCCGACCGCGACCGTGGCCAGCAGGACCAGCGAGACCGGCATCGTGGCCAGGAAGGTGTGGCGCACCGGGTGGGCGCGGTCGTCCCTCCAGGCGTCGGGATGGCGCTGCAGCCGCACGGCACTTGCGCCGGCCAGTGCCAGGAAGGCCAGCGCCGCGAGCCCGCCGAAGGCGATCGCGATGGGGCGGGTGACCTCGCCCATCAGCGGCGTGGCCCGCAGCCACGCCAGCGACAGGCCGCACAGCCCCATCACGATCGAGAACCAGGCGGGCGAGAGGAACTGGAGTGGAGGCTGCGTGGAGGCCATGGCGTGGGTCGGTGGGGGCATCAGTCGAAGGCGAGCGTGGTGGTACGGGCGACCGGGCCACCCGCCACGGACTGTACCGAGAGACGGCCGATCTCTGGCAATGCACCGTCCGTCCGGTTGCCGAATTCCGAAGAATTGACGGGCGTTCTGCGGGCACTTCGGATCACAGGGCGCGGACGGGATGCTGATACTTCAGCCAGCGTATTCCCGCGCATGCCGGGAACGCGTCGAGTCCTGTCGTCACGAGACCACCATGCCCCAATTCATCCGCAATCTTCGACTTTCGCGCAAATTTCTCCTGCTGAGTGCGGTCGCTGCAGGGGTGCTGCTGCTGCCGCTGTCGTACTCCGTGCGCAGCGTCGACCGGGCTCTGGCGCGCGACCAGTCCGAGCTGGCGGGAGTTGCGCCCTCGCGCGGGCTGTTGCGCGTGGTCCAGCTCACCCAGCAGCACCGCGGTCTGTCTGCCACGGTCCTGGGTGGCAAGACCGACCTCGAATCCCAGCGCAGCGCCCGCCAGGCCGAGACCGAGCAGGCGGTCCAGGCGTTCAATGCGCTGCTCCCCCAGATGGGCGAATCGCCGCTTCTGCGTGCGGAGTGGGAGCGGGTCGCGGGCGAATGGCGCGCGCTGGCCAAGGATGTGGCGGCCCGCAGCGTGACGGGGCCACAGAGTTTCGAGCGGCACACGGCGCTGATCGCGCATGCGCTGGAACTCCATGGCCGTGTGGTGGACGCGTCCGGACTGATGCTGGACGCCGATCCGGATGCGCACTTCCTCAATGTCGCGACCCTGGAAAAGGCCCCCGCGTTGTCCGAACTGCTCGGGCAGTTGCGGGCCATCGGCTCACAGGCGCTGGCCCGCCAGGACGTGACTCCCGACCAGAAGGCCCGCATGCTGGTCCTGGGCAATCTGGCGCAGCTGCAGTTGCGCGAGGTTTCGCTCAATCTGGAGAAGGCCTTCGCTCTGGATCCGGCCGCGAAGGTGCGGCTGACCGACAGTCTGGCCCGTGTCCAGACGGCGACTGCGGCGGCGCAGAAACTGATACAGGAGCAGATCGTGGAGGCCGCGACGCTGACCCTGGCTCCGGCCGACTACTTCAAGGCGATGACGGAATCGATCGACCGGGTCTACGGGCTGCAGCAGCAGGCCGGCGAGGTTCTTGAGGCGAAATTGACGGTGCGCATGCAGGACACTCGCCGGTTCGAGTGGCTGCTGGTCGGAAGCTGTCTGCTGCTGAGCGCGCTGGGGATGGCGCTGGGCCGCGCGGTGACACGCTCGATCTCGGAGGCGGTGGAGGCGGCGCGCGCCTCGGCCGTGCGCATTGCCGCCGGCGACCTGAGCAACGCACCACCGGCGACGTCCCGCGATGAACTGGGCGAACTGATGACGGCGATGGCGGCGATGCAGTCCTCGCTGATCCGGGTGGTGGGCAGCGTGCGCCAGAATGCGGACAGCGTGGCCACGGCCAGCGTCCAGATTGCCCAGGGCAATCTGGACCTGAGCGCCCGCACCGAGCAGCAGGCCAGCGCGCTGGAGCAAACGGCCGCCACGATGGACCAGCTCAACACGACCGTCAGCAACAACGCCAACAGTGCCCAGCAGGCCAATGCCCTGGCCCAGAGCGCCACCAGCATCGCGGTGCGCGGTGGCGAGATGGTGGGACAGGTCGTGGAGAAGATGGATGGCATCAGCACGGCGTCGCGCAAGATTTCCGAGATCATCGGCGTGATCGACGGCATCGCGTTCCAGACCAACATCCTGGCATTGAATGCTGCGGTGGAGGCTGCGCGGGCTGGCGAGCAGGGCCGTGGCTTCGCGGTGGTGGCGGGCGAGGTGCGCTCGCTGGCCCAGCGTTCCGCCGCTGCAGCCAGGGAGATCAAGAGTCTGATCAATACCAGCGTCGAGCGCGTCGAACAAGGCTCCGCGCTGGTCAACCAGACGGGCCGCACGGTCGACGACGTGGTGGGCGCCATCAAGCGCGTGAGCGAGATCGTGGCGCAGATCAGCGCGGCCAGTGCCGAGCAGAGTCTTGGTGTGCAGCAGGTCGGACAGGCCGTCAGCCAGATGGACCAGGTGACGCAGCAGAACGCGGCACTGGTCGAAGAGTCTGCGGCGGCAGCGGAAGGACTCAAGCAGCAGGCCCATGATCTGGTGCAGGCCGTGGCGCTGTTCAAGCTCGGGACGGCCGGTCCCGCGGGTGTGACGAGCACCGTGGCACATCTGCCGGTCGCGAACGACGCCTGGAGTGGTACCGAGCGCCGCGGCGAGGACCGGGCTGGCAATGTGACCCGTCCCGACTTTGTGCAGAAGGCGGCTCCCCAGTCGATCCTGCACCAGCCGGCATCTGCGGCACCGGTCGCCCCTGCGTCGCACGAAGCCGCGCCGGAGCGCACCGGCACGGATGACTGGGAGCGCTTCTGAGCCTCTGCATCGCTACAGAGACGCAGAATGGCCGTGCCACCGATCAGAAGAGTCGGTCGCACGCAGCACGAAGATGCTGTCGGCTCCAGAGGTGAACCGGCTCAAGCCTGCGGCGGTGCAGGAATTCCGGGATTTTGGCTACACCACGCCTACATGGCGACCGGCAAAGAAAAACGGGCTAGAGCCTTAAGCGTCTAACCCGTTGATTTCTTGCTGAATTTTGGTGGCCAAGGGCGGAATCGAACCACCGACACGCGGATTTTCAATCCGCTGCTCTACCAACTGAGCTACTTGGCCGTCAAGAGATATCTATTATGACACGTGATTTCCTGAGAGTGCAATAGATCCGGTGAAAAATTTCTTCAGGCTGTCCATCAAGCGGCGCCGCGCTTGTTGCGGCTGAGATCGACACCGAGCTGCTTGAGCTTGCGGTACAGGTGCGTGCGCTCCAGTCCGGTGCGCTCGGCCACGCGGGTCATGCTGCCGTTCTCGCGGGCGAGATGGAATTCGAAATAGGCCTTCTCGAACGCGTCGCGGGCTTCGCGCAGCGGGCGGTCCAGCAGGAAGATCTGCTCGGCCTGCGGGCCGCTGGCCATGGTGATGCCTTGTGCCGGGTGCGCGCCGTTGCCATTGGCCTGGCTGTGGGACGGTGCGGCGTAGTGGGCTGTTTCGATGGCAGGCAGGTAGTCCGTGCGCTCGATGCGCGCCAGTCCCTGGAGGCCCGTCTCGGATGCGCCGGTGCTGGTGGCCGGCGCCGCAGTGCGCGGGGCTGGCTTGGACAGCCCCTGCTCGACCGCGCGGAGCAGTTTCTGCAGCGTGATCGGTTTTTCCAGGAAGGCCATCGCGCCGTACTTGGTGGCTTCGACCGCGGTGTCGATGGTGCCGTGGCCGGACATCATGATCACCGGCATGTTGAGTTGCGAGCCGGTGCCCCATTCCTTGAGCAGGGTGATGCCATCCACATCGGGCATCCAGATGTCCAGCAGCACCAGATCGGGGCGCTGGCGTTCACGCAGGCTGCGGGCCTGAGCGGCGTTTTCGGCCAGCTCGACGCTGTGCCCTTCGTCGGTCAGGATTTCTTGCAGCAGGGCACGAATGCCCATTTCATCATCGACGACAAGAATATTGGCCATGGGTGATCAGGACGCGCTGACGTCGGCAGAGGGTGGGCGAGCCCACCGCGAGAAGGAAATGGACACCTGCGCCCCGGTTCGCGTCGGGCCGTGGGCAGCTTCCTGTGTTTCGTCGGACAAGTTGTTCAACCGGATCTTGGCGCCGTGTTCCTCGACGATCTTCTTGACCACCGCCAGCCCGAGACCCGTGCCGCGGGCTTTGGTGGTGACGTAAGGTTCGAACGCACGTTTCAGGATTTTTTCGGAGAAACCGGGGCCATTGTCTACCACCTTGAGCCGAATGGCACGTGCTGCGCCGTCTTCCAGCCGCGTGGCTTCGGTCGAGATGGTGACCTGTCCACCCGGCTGGTCGTCCACCGCGTCGAGCGCATTCTGGACCAGATTGTGGATGACTTGCCGCAACTGGCTCGCATCTCCTGCCAACGCCGGCAGATCGGGCGCCAGCTGGGCGTGGAGCCGGCCGCCTTCCTGCTGCACCGCGTACAGGCCGAGCACCTCGGTGACCAGCGCGTTCAGGTCGATCGGCAGCAGCTGGGCGGCCGGCAGGCGGGCGTAGTCGCGGAATTCGTTGACCAGCGTCTTCATGGACTGGACCTGCGCCACGATGGTGCCGACCGAGCGCACCAGCATCTGCTGGTCCGTGCCGGTCAGTTTCGCTTCGAGCTTGTGCTGCAGCCGTTCGGCCGACAGCTGGATCGGCGTGAGCGGATTCTTGATCTCGTGGGCGAGCCGCCGCGCGACCTCGGCCCAGGCGACGCTGCGCTGGGCCGAGACCACGTCGGTGATGTCGTCGAACACGATCAGGCGTGCGCCCTCGGGCAGCAGCGCGCCGCGCACCAGCAGGGTCTGGCCCGACTCGGCCTGCCCCAGCGCCAGGGCTTCCTGCCAGTGGCCGCGGCCGGCATCGCCATGCTCTCCGGCGTCCAGATCGGCGGCATGGGTCGAGAAGTGCTGGGCCACGGTGCGGGCGAAGTCCTCCAGGCCGGGCAACTGGTCGAGTGTCTTCTGGCCGGCCCAGGCGCTCGGTGCCACGCACAGGATGCGGGCCGCACCGGGGTTGACGGTGTTGATGGTGCCGTCGGCGTCGAAGACGATGACGCCGGAGGTGAGGTTGTCGAGGATGGTCTGCAGGTGGGTCTTGGCGCTTTCCACCTCGGCCAGGCTGCGCTGCACGAGGCCGCGCGCGTCGGCGAGCTGCTGCGTCATCACGGCGAAGGAGCGGGTCAGTCCGCCCAGTTCGTCGCGGGAGGCAAAGACCTCGGTCGGGCTCAGGTCGCCGCTGGCCACCTGGCGCACGCCCTCGGCCAGCATCACCAGCGGCCTGCCGAGCTGGTGGCCGAGGCCGGCGGCCATCAGCAGCGCACTGAACACACCGAGGATGAGCGTCAGCGTCAGCGTGCCGATGTACATCTTGCGCAGGCCGCCGCGGCCGAGGGCGCGCTGCTGGTACTCGCTGTAGGCGGTTTGCACGCGCAGGGCGTTGGCTGCCAGCTCCGGCGGCACGAGCTGGGTGACCTGCAGGTAGCGGTCCTCGCTGCCGAGGCTGAAGCTGTTGGACGGCATCCAGGCGATCGCCCGCACGCGCGCCTGGCTGGCGGACTTGTCCAGCGGGTCGGGCAGGGTGTCCGTGTCGAGGCCTTCGAGCTGGGCAAAGACGCGCAGGTTGCGCGCCTGGCGCATCATGGTGCCGGTCGGCCGGTCGGACAGCATCGCGGCCCCCACCATGCCGCCAGCCGACACGATCACCTGCCCGGTGGGCGACAGCAGCGCCACGCTCTGCACCGAGAGCTGCTCGCGCAGCCGCTCCAGCGTCAGCAGCTGGAGCCGGTCGGCGTTCTCGCTGGCGCTCTCTGCAGCCAGCCGCGTCTTGGTGGCAACGTCGTTGACCAGCAGCTGCAGCGTCGTGCGGCCGAGGTTGAGGCCGGATTCGAGCGCACCTTCGACCTTGACATCGAACCAGCTTTCGATGCTGCGCGAGACGAACTGGTAGGAGACGCCATAGATCAGCGCCCCCGGCAGCACGCCGACGAAGGCGAAGATGGCCGCTAACTTGAACAGCAGCTGGCTGCCGAACTTGCCGTGGCGCATGCGCCGCGCCAGGTGCGTCAGTGCGACCAGGATCACCAGCCCGAGGGCTGCGGCCACGCCGATGTTGACCCACAGCAGCCACTCGTAGTGGCGCTCGTAGAGCACGCGGTTGTTGGTGGCGATCGAGAGCAGGAAGGCCAGCACCAGCACGGTGCCGCCTACCGCCAGCAGGGCGATCAGCAGGGTCCAGCGCAGGGAACGGCGGCTCATGTCGGCAGGCTCAGTCGGGCAGGGCGATGGTACGCGCCACACCCAGTGTCCATTCCGGCTGGCTGCCGATGCCGATCTGCAGTGGCCGGGGCAGCTGCTCGGTGTCGAGCCTGTAGGTGAACTCGATGTAGCAGCGGTCCTCGTCGGCCGCGACCTGGTCGGCGATGCGCCACTGGCTGAAGCGCTGCAGCGCCCGCAGCGCTTCGCCGAGCGAGCGGTAGGTCTGCGACAGCCCGCCCTGGCTGACCTTGTAGCTGAAGGTCAGCGGCTGGTAGGCGATGCGCCAGGTGCGCGCGGCGCGGGCGAGCTCCTTGTCGCGCCAGTACCAGCGCGAGCGCATCAGCGCCGCCTCGGCCAGGAAGTGCAACGCCACACCGCGCTGGAGCGCATCTTCCACGCCAGCCGGCAAGTCGAAGCGGGTCTCGAAATTCACCAGCACGCCGCGCTCGCTGCGCTGGGCGTCCAGCCGCAGCAGGTCCAGCGCGTGGGCGTGTACCGTGGTCAGCAGCAGGCTGCACAGCACCAGGCCCACGACCGCGGCCATGCGCACGCGTTTCAGGCCGCCGGGGCAGCGGGCAATCGGGGGCATCGGCACGGGCTGCACGTGGGCGTGGGTCTGGAGCTTCCGGTGTGGAGGGAGGGCGGATCAGGACTGCTTGTCCAGCCGGGCGTAGAAGAACCCGTCGCCGGCCGGGACGGGCGCCGTGGCACCCGCCTGGGCCGGATTGTCGGTCAGCGGCAGCAGGTGACCAGGCGCCTGTCCGGCACTGGCATCGGCGTGGCGTTGCAAAAACGACGAAATCTGACCGGCGCCCTCTGCCCGGAAGACCGAGCAGGTGGCATACACCAGCCGCCCGCCCGGGCGCACCAGCGGCCACAGCGTGTCGAGCAGCGCGCGCTGGGTGCGGGCCAGGTCGCCGATGTCGCTGCCGCGGCGCAGCCAGCGCACGTCCGGATGGCGGCGCACGATGCCCGAGGCGCTGCAGGGGGCGTCGAGCAGGATGGCGTCGAAGGGCTGGCCATCCCACCACGCTGCGGTGTCGCGGGCGTCGGCGGCGGTGGTGCGCGCGCCGTGCAGGTGCAGGCGCGCCAGCGTGTCTGCGACCCGCTGCAGGCGGACGGCGTCGCTGTCGAGGGCGATCAGCGCCAGATCCGGCCGCAGCTCCAGCAGGTGCGCGGTCTTGCCGCCCGGTGCGGCGCAGGCGTCCAGCACCCGGGCACCGGCGGGCAGGGCGTCCGGCCCGGTGCCCAGCAGCAGCGGGGCGGCGCGCTGTGCGGACAGGTCCTGGACCGAGACCCGGCCGTTCGCGAAGCCGGGCAGCTGCTGCACCGGCACCGGCTGGTCCAGCACGACCGCGTGCGTGCCGGCCGCCAGCGCGTTCAGACCCGCCGCGGCCAGTTCGGTCACATAGCCGGCTGCGTCGCCATGGCCGGCATGGACGCGCAGCACCATCGGCGCGGCCTGGTTGGCGTCGGCGAGCAACTCGGTCCACTGGCGCGGCCAGTCGCGCTGCAGCTGGTCGATCCACCAGCGCGGGTGCTGGTGGCGGGCGACTGGCAGCGTCGCTTTCAGGTCGGCGACCAGCGCGTCCCGCTCGCGCAGGAAGCGGCGCAGGATCGCGTTGACGAAGCTCGCGCTCCTGGGGGCGATCTGGTGTGCGCAGGCGACGGCCTGGTCGACCAGCGTGTGGTCCGGGTAGGGCGCGGCGGCGTCCGGCCAGAGCAGGGCCAGCGCGGTGATCAGCAGCGCGTCGACGCGCGGCGGCGGCATGCGCGGGGCCAGGCGTTCGCGGGCGGCCTCGGCGCCTCCCATCCAGCGCATGACGTGGAAGCTGAGGGACTGGGTGCCCGGTCGGGCGGGCGCGGGGCAGGCGGCGAGCGCTTCCGTCAGCGAGCGGCCACCGCGCACGGCGGCGACGGCGTCGGCCGTGTGGGCGAGCAGGCGGGACAGCGGCAGGCTGTGCGCATGGGAGGAGGGGGCGGCAGTGGAGTTCACGGGCGGCAGTCTACGTGCCGCCGGCCTGCAACTCCGGGCCGGAGGTGGTTTCGGTCTGGATGAAGTGGCACGACAGGGCGGGCGGCTGCGGCGTGTCGAGCAGCGTGCAGGCCAGCCAGAGCGCCTCGGCGGCCACTGGCAGGTCTTCGCCGGCACGCACGAACAGCCCCGGACGGGTGGAGGCCGCGTCGGTCCAGAGCCGTGCCAGCACCGGGCGGTGCATCCAGCCCAGCGCCTGCAGCGTCTGCAGGGCCCGGCCGAGCCCGTCCACGTCCGGCACGTGGCAGGTCGGTGGATGGGCCTCTGCGCCCCAGACGCCACGCATCACCGTGTCGTACCAGGTGGTGCCGGCCGCGCTGACGAGGATACCTGCCACGTCCGCAGGGGCCTCCGGGACCATCCGGGCGAGGTAGGCGGTGAAGTGCGCGATGGCCTGGCGCAGCGCGAGCGGCAAGTGTTCCAGTTCGTTGTGTTCCCGCATGCCGCCGCGGTGGGGGCGGGCGGGTCCGGCCAGGCGGTGGCGCACCGTGAGCCAGGCCAGGCGGTCGAGCGGGCCGATCTGACCGTCGGCGCACATCATGCGGCGCAGGCCCTGCAGCAGGGCTTGCCGCTGCGCCAGCGCTTCGGTGGCGCAGGACTGCAGCAGCATGGCCATCGCCGGTAGCCGGGCACCTGGTGGCAACTGCTGCGTCCAGCTGCGCACCCGTGTGCTGGTCTCGATGCCGCGGGTGGTGTCTGCCCACGCGCGCCGTTCGCGGTCGCTGTCCGGGGTCATCAGCAGCGCGAGCACGGCGGCCTGGCGTTCCTCCACGGTGCGCAGATGCGCCAGCCGGGACCACGCCTCCTGCGACTTGGGGTCCAGCCTGGGTGGAGCGGGCAGCAGGGGCAGGGGAGGCATGGAAAAAAATCGCAGATTCGGCAAGTATTGGCATCCTGCCCCCCGAAGTGCGGCCTTGTCCAGCCGAAAAGTGTTTCTGCCCGCCCGCCTTCAGAGTTGCATGGGCTTGGTGGGCTGCTCCCCCAGGCGCAGCAAGGCCTGGCCGGACAGCAGCGGCGCGTCCTTGAAGCGGCCGACCAGCGCGACCAGCGTCGTCGGAAAGACGTGCAGTGCGTGGTTGTAGTGCGCGGCTTCGCGGTTGTAGAGCAGCCGGCTGACGTGGATCTGCTCCTGCAGCGCGTCGCGCTGACGCAGCAGTTCGGTGATGGCGGGCTCGGGACCGAGGCCGGAGGTCAGGTCCTGCAGCTCGCCGACCAGTCTGTCGAGCAGCGTGCCGAGCGACTCCTCGGTGGCGCCGACCACCTGCAGCGCGTTGCCGCGCATGCCGCGGGCCTGGGCCTCGTCGGTGGCGCGGCCGGCCTGCCGGGCGGCATCGATCAGCTGGGCGGCCACGGGTTGCTGTTCACCGGACAGCAGCGGGCGGGCGGCCTGCGCCAGTGCCAGTGCGACGGCATGGCGCTGGCGCAGGTGACTGGCCAGCGGGCCGTAGCTGTGGTTGGTCCTGGTCCGCAGTCGCTGGAGGCGCTTGTAGGCGCCCAGCATCCAGAACGCCAGCACCGCCAGGATCGCCAGGGTGGCCATGTGCATCTCGTGTCTCCGGGGTGGCGGCGCGGTGGTCGCTGGGGTCAGCCTGCGTCGGCCAGCCAGTCCGCATGCCCCTTGTGGCGCAATTCGCACGCCGGACAGTGGCCGCAGCCATGGCCCCACGGGTGGCGCTGGCCGCGCTCGCCGAGGTAGCAGGTGTGGGTGTGCTCGACGATCAGCTCCACCAGTGTCCGGCCGCCGAGCTGCTCGGACAGGTCCCAGGTCTGCGCCTTGGTCAGGAACATCAGCGGCGTCTCCAGCGTCATCGGCGTGGCCAGGCCGAGCGAGAGCGCCACCTGCAGCGCCTTGAGCGTGTTGTCGCGGCAGTCCGGGTAGCCCGAATAGTCGGTCTCGCACATGCCACCGACCAGCACCGACGCGCCCCGCCGGTAGGCCAGCGTCGCCGCGAAGCCGAGGAACAGCAGGTTGCGGCCGGGCACGAAGGTGTTCGGCAGACCGTTCGCCTGGAACTCGATTGCGCGCTCGGCGGTGAGCGCGGTGTCGGAGAGCTGGCCGATCAGGCCCAGGTCGAGCACGTGGTCATCGCCGAGCCGGTCGGCCCAGTGCGGGAACTGCGCACGCAGTTCCTCGCGCACAGTCAGGCGGCAGTCCATCTCGATCAGGTGGCGCTGGCCGTAGTCGAAGCCGACCGTCTCGACGCGCCGGAAGCGCTCCAGCGCCCAGGCCAGGCAGGTGGTCGAGTCCTGACCGCCCGAGAAGAGCACGAGGGCGGTGCGCGGGTCGCGGGCGGCTAGGACGTTCATTGGCGGATCTCGCCCTGGCCGAGCACGACCCACTTCATCGAGGTCAGCCCCTCCAGCCCGACCGGGCCGCGGGCGTGGAACTTGTCGGTCGAGATGCCGATTTCGGCGCCCAGTCCGTACTCGAAGCCGTCGGCGAAGCGCGTGCTCGCATTCACCATCACGCTGGCCGAATCGACCTCGCGCAGGAAGCGCATCGCGTTCGGGTGGTTGGTCGTCAGGATGGCCTCGGTGTGGTGCGAGCTGTAGTGGTTGATGTGGGCGATGGCCTCGTCCAGCGTGTCCACGACCTTCACGCTGATGACGGGGGCGAGGTATTCCTCCGACCAGTCGGCCTCGGTCGCGTCCACCACGGTCGCGCCGGGCACGTCCGACAGGATCGCCTTGGCGCGCGGGCAGCAGCGCATCTCGACGCCCTTGGCCGCGAAGATGGCGCCGATCTGCGGCAGGAACGCCGTCGCCTGGTTCACATGCACCAGCAGCGACTCGGTCGCGTTGCAGGGGCTGTACTTCTGCGTCTTGGCGTTGTCGGTGACGACCAGCGCCTGCGCGATGTCGACCTCTGCGTCGACGTAGGTGTGGCAGTTGCCGTCGAGGTGCTTGATGACGGGCACCTTGGCCTCGGCCGAGATGCGCTCGATCAGGCCCTTGCCGCCGCGCGGGATGATCACGTCGACAAACGCCGGCATCGCGATCAGCTGGCCGACGGCGGCGCGGTCGGTGGTCTCGACGAGCTGCACCGCGGTGGCGGGCAGGCCGGCTTCGACCAGCGCCGCCTGCACCAGCTTCCACAGCGCGAGGTTCGAGTGGATCGCTTCCGAGCCTCCGCGCAGGATGCAGGCGTTGCCGCTCTTGATCGCCAGCGACGCGGCCTCGATCGTCACGTTCGGCCGGCTCTCGTAGATCATGCCGAACACGCCCAGCGGCACGCGCATCTGCCCGACGCTGATGCCCGTCGGGCGGCGCCTGACGCCGGTGATCTCGCCGACCGGGTCCGGCATCGCGGCGAGCTGCTCGCAGCCTTCGGCGACGGTGGCGATGACCTTGGCGCCGAGCTTGAGGCGGTCGAGCATCGGGCCGGACAGGCCGTTCGCGGCGGCAGCGCTCAGGTCGAGCGCGTTGGCGGCGTCGAGCGAAGCCACGTTGTCGCGCAGCAGGCGGGCCAGCGCCAGCAGCGTGCGGTTCTTGGCGCTCGTCGAGGCGGCGGCCATCCGGGTCGCGGCGGCGCGGGCGGCCTCGCCGACGCGGGTCATGTAGGCGGGGATGTCCTGGGTGTTCATGCCGGAATTGTCGCAGAGCCCGCCGGGCCCGGGCTCAGCCCTCCTGCGCCGCGATCTGCCGCAGCGCCTGCTCGAACACCTCAACCGGCTGCCCGCCGGAGATCAGGTGTCGGTCATTGATGATCACCGCGGGCACCGAGCGGATACCCGCCTGCTGGTAGAAGGTTTCCATCTCGCGCACGTCGTCGGCGTGGGCATCGCTGTCCAGCACGGCGCGGGCCGCTTCGGCGTCCAGCCCTGCGGCGGTGGCTGCAGCAAGCAGCACCGCGTGGTCACCCGGGCTGAGACCGTCGGTGAAGTAGGCCTTGAACAGCGCGTGCTTGAGCCGGCGCTGCGCCTCGGCGGATTGCAGCCCGGCCCAGTGCAGCAGCCGGTGCGCATCGAACGTGTTGTAGATCCGGCTGCGCTTGCCCAGGCCGAACGCGAAGCCGACGCCCGCGCCGCGCTGGCGGATCGCCTCGGTGTTGGCGGCGACCTGCTCGGTGGCGATGCCGTATTTCCCGGTCAGGTGCTCGACGATGTCCTGCCCTTCGGCGGGCATCGACGGGTTCAGCTCGAAGGGCTGGAAGTGCAGCGTGGCCTGCACCTCGGGGCCGACCCGCTCAAGCGCCTGTTCCAGGGCGTGGAGCCCGATGGCGCACCACGGGCAGGAGACGTCGGAGACGAAATCGATTTTCATCCGACAAACCCCTGGGGATTCATCGACTGCCAGCGCCAGCTGTCCTGGCACATCTGGTCGATGCCACGCTCGGCCTTCCAGCCCAGCACCCGCTCGGCGGCGGCCGGGTCGGCGTAGCAGGCGGCGATGTCGCCGGGGCGGCGGTCGACGATCTTGTAGGGGACCGGGCGGTCGCTGGCGCGCTCGAAGGCCTTGACGACATCGAGCACGCTGTAGCCCTGGCCGGTGCCGAGGTTGACCGTGACCGAGGACTTCGCTTCGAGCAGGTGGCGCAGCGCCGCGACGTGGCCGGCGGCGAGGTCGACGACGTGGATGTAGTCGCGCACGCCGGTGCCGTCGGCGGTGTCGTAGTCGCCGCCGAAGACCTGCAGGTGGGCGCGCTTGCCGACGGCGACCTGGGTGACGTAGGGCATCAGGTTGTTCGGGATGCCACGCGGGTCTTCGCCGATCAGACCGCTGGCGTGGGCGCCGACCGGGTTGAAGTAGCGCAGGTAGGCGATGGCCCAGCTCGGGTCGCAGGCTTCGAGTTCGCGCAGCATCTGCTCGCCCAGCAGCTTGGTCATGCCGTAGGGGTTGGTGGTCGAGAGCGCGCAGTCCTCGGTGATCGGCAGGCGCTCGGGCTGGCCGTAGACGGTGGCCGAGGAGCTGAACACCAGCGCCTTCACGCCCTGGTGGCTCATCGCGGTGGCCACGCTGACCAGGCCGCCGAGGTTGTTGCGGAAGTATTCGAGCGGCTTCTGGGTCGATTCGCCCACCGCCTTGTGCGCGGCGAAGTGGACGACGGCCGAGACGCCGTGGCGGGCGATGATGTCCTCCATGCGGGCGGTGTCGTTGACATCGGCCTCTTCGAAGACCGGCTTCTCGCCGAGCAGCGTGGCCAGGCGCTCCAGCACGACCGGCGAGCTGTTGGCGAAGTTGTCCACGCCCAGTACATCAAAGCCGGCTTCCTTGAGCGCGATCCAGGTGTGCGAGCCGATGTAGCCGGTGGCGCCGGTGAGGAGGATGGTGGGCATGGTGGCGAAGCAGGAAATGGAGTTGAAGGACGGTGATCGAACGAATTGGCGAATTCTGCGCCGTGAATTGTGGCAAACCCGGTATCGAATCTGCTGATTTCTGCATGAATCTGGGAGGGCTGGCCTGGTCGGCTGCGCAATGTCACCGCCCACCTACAATCGCCGGATGTTTGAAGCCCTGCTGGAACCCCTGGGACGCGAGGCCCTCGGCCGCGTCACCCTGCTGCTCAACCACGTGCTGAGCGCCGAACCCGAAGCCACCCGCCGCCTGACCGGTCAGGTCGGCCGCACCATCGGCGTGCAATGGCGCCAGTGGCCGGCGATGCTGCCGCCGCCGCCGCGCGCGGTGTGGGCCATCTCGCCGGCCGGCCTGCTCGACCTGGACGAGGACCTGCTGCTCGTGCCGGTCGGCGTGGGCGACGACCAGACGCTGATGGTCACGCTCGACGGCACCGAGCTGCTGGGCTGGGTGTTCGGCGGCATGGCCGGGCGCCCGCCGATGGACATCCGCGGCGACGCGGCGCTGGCCGCCGAGGTGAGCTGGCTGGCCGAGAACCTGCGCTGGGACATCGAGGACGACCTCGCCCGCGTGGTCGGTGACGGCCCGGCGCGCGTGCTGGGGCAGCTCGGCAGCGGGCTGGCCCACACCGTGGGCGCCTTCGTGCAGCGCGTGCGCCGACCCGCATGAAACACTGGCCACGGCTGGCCCTGATCGCGTGGGTGATGCTGCGCCAGGGCATGGACCAGCTCGTGCTGACGCAGATGCGCCACCCCGGGCTGCGGCTGCTGGCGCGGGTGCTGGCCATCGGCCGCAACCTGGACGCCCCGCGCGGCGAGCGGCTGCGGCTGGCCTTCGAGCGGCTGGGGCCGATCTTCGTCAAGTTCGGCCAGGTGCTGTCCACGCGGCGCGACCTGCTGCCGCCCGACATCGCCGACGAACTCGCCAAGCTGCAGGACCGCGTGCCGCCCTTCCCGAGCGCGCAGGCCCGCCAGATCATCGAGCAGTCGCTGGGCCAGCCGATCGAGGCGGTCTTCTCGCAGTTCGACGCCGATCCTGTCGCCAGCGCTTCGATCGCGCAGGTGCACTTCGGCGTGCTGCACGACGGGCGGCAGGTGGCGGTCAAGGTGCTGCGGCCGAACGTGCGGACAGTGATCGACGCCGATCTCGGCCTCCTGCGCAAGGGCGCCGAGTGGCTGGAGCGGCTCTCCGCCGATGGCCGGCGCCTGCGTCCGCGCGAGGTGGTGGCCGAGTTCGACAAGTACCTGCACGACGAGCTGGACCTGGGCCGCGAGGCCGCCAACGCCGCGCAGCTGCGCCGCAACATGGGCGGGCTGGAGCTGCTGATGGTGCCGGAGATGGTCTGGGACCACATCAGCGAGAACGTGCTGGTGATGGAGCGCATGGTCGGCACGCCGATCAGCCAGGTCGAGCAGCTGCGTGCCGCGGGGGTGGATATCCCCAAGCTCGCCCGCGACGGCGTGACCATCTTCTTCACCCAGGTGTTCCGCGACGGCTTCTTCCACGCCGACATGCACCCGGGCAACATCATGGTGTCGACCGCGCCGGCCACCTTCGGGCGCTACATCGCGCTCGATTTCGGCATCGTCGGCACGCTGGATGCGCGCGACAAGGAATACCTGGCGCAGAACTTCATCGCCTTCTTCCGCCGCGACTACCGGCGCGTGGCCGAGCTGCACATCGAGTCCGGCTGGGTGCCGCCGGGCACGCGTGCGGATGAACTCGAAGGCGCCGTGCGCGCGGTCTGCGAGCCACACTTCGACCGCCCGCTCAAGGACATCTCGCTCGGCCAGGTGCTGATGCGGCTGTTCCAGACCTCGCGCCGCTTCAACGTCGAGATCCAGCCGCAGCTCGTGCTGCTGCAGAAGACGCTGCTGAACGTCGAGGGCCTTGGCCGCCAGCTCGATCCGGAACTCGACCTGTGGAGCACCGCCAAGCCCTTCCTGGAGCGCTGGATGAACGAGCAGATCGGCTGGCGCGCGCTGGTCAGCCAGCTCAAGAACGAGGCGCCGCGCTACGCCCATTTCCTGCCCGAGCTGCCGCGGCTGCTGCATGAAGCCCTGCTCGCGCGCACGGCTGCGGCATCGAATGCCGATGGCCCGTCGAAGGCGCTGGTGCAGGCCTTGCTGGTCGAGCAGCGGCGCACCAACCGGCTGCTGCAGGCGCTGGGCTGGGCCGCCATGGGCTTCGTGCTGGGGGCGCTGGTGGTGCAGGTGCTGTCGCGCTTCGGGCCTCCTCTATAATTCCTGTTTCGAATCAAGGGTTTAGCGATGCCGATCTACGCCTATCGTTGTTCCTCCTGCGGGCACGCGAAGGACGTGCTGCAGAAGATGTCCGATCCGGTGCTCACCACCTGTCCCGCCTGTGGCGCGCAAGCGTTCTCCAAGCAGGTGACGGCCGCCGGCTTCCAGCTCAAGGGCTCCGGCTGGTACCAGACCGATTTCCGTGGCGGTGCTGCGGCCCCTGCGGCAGCCACCGGTGCCACGGCAGCGGCCGCCCCGGCTGCGTCGGCCTCGACCGACAGCGGTGGCGGTAGCGCAGCCAGCGCCGCGCCGTCGGCCCCCTGTGGCGGCTCCTGTGCCTGCCACTGAAGCGGATCGACCGTGAAAAAATACATCGTTGCCGGCCTGCTGGTCTGGCTGCCCCTGGCCATCACCATCTGGGTGCTGACGTGGGTGCTGGGTCTGCTCAACAGCGTGTTCCAGACGCTGCTCGACGCGGCCACGGCCGTGCTGCCCGCCAGTGCGCACGCGCTGCTGGAGCGGCTGTCGTCGATTCCCGGCCTGGGCGTGCTGATGCTGGTGACGATGATGCTGCTGACGGGCATGTTCGTCGCCAACTTCGTCGGCCAGTGGTGGCTGCGGCAGTGGCACCGGCTGATGTCGAACATCCCGATCGTCAAGTCGATCTACACCTCGGTCAAGCAGGTTTCCGACACGCTGTTCTCCAGCAGCGGACAGGCGTTCCGCGAGGCCGTGCTGGTCGAGTACCCGCGCCGTGACTGCTGGACCATCGCCTTCGTCACTGGCAAGCCTGCCGGTGAGGTGGCCGCGCGCATGGGCACCTCCGCGCACACCGAGTTCGTCAGCCTGTACGTGCCGACGACGCCGAATCCCACCTCGGGCTTCTTCCTGATGGCGCCGCGCGCGGATGTGCGGGCGCTGGACATGAGCGTGGACGAGGCGCTCAAGTACATCATTTCCATGGGCGTGGTCGCGCCGCCGGTGCACGCCGCACCGGCCGTCGCCGTTGCCGCGGCCCCCCGCTGAATCCAGCGCATCCAAAGAAAGACACCACCGCCATGCGTACCTGCTATGCAGGCCAGGTCAGCGAAGCACTGACCGGCCAGACCGTCACCCTCATGGGCTGGGCCCACCGCCGCCGCGACCACGGTGGCGTGATCTTCATCGACCTGCGCGACCGCGAAGGCCTGGTGCAGATCGTCTGCGATCCGGACCGTGCCGACATGTTCAAGGTCGCCGAAGGCGTGCGCAACGAGTTCTGCCTGCAGGTGGTCGGTCTGGTGCGCGCGCGCCCGGCCGGCACCGAGAACGCCAGCCTCGTCAGCGGCAAGGTCGAACTCCTGTGCCACACGCTCCAGGTGCTGAACCCGAGCGTCACGCCGCCGTTCCAGATCGACGACGAGAACCTGTCCGAGACGACCCGCCTGACGCACCGCGTGCTCGACCTGCGCCGCCCGGCGATGCAGAAGAACATGATGCTGCGCTACCGCGTGGCAATGGAAGTGCGCAAGTACCTCGACGAGCAGGGCTTCGTGGACATCGAGACGCCGATGCTCACCAAGTCCACCCCGGAAGGTGCGCGCGACTACCTGGTCCCGAGCCGCGTCAACGACGGCCACTTCTTCGCGCTGCCGCAGTCGCCGCAGCTGTTCAAGCAGCTGCTGATGGTGGCCGGCTTCGACCGCTACTACCAGATCACCAAGTGCTTCCGTGACGAGGACCTGCGCGCCGACCGCCAGCCCGAATTCACGCAGATCGACATCGAGACCTCCTTCCTGACCGAAGAAGAGATCCGTTCGATGTTCGAAGGCATGATCCGCCACGTCTTCCGCAAGGCGCTGAGCGTCGAGCTGGGCGACTACCCGGTGATGGCCTACGCCGAGACGATGCACCGCTTCGGCTCCGACAAGCCTGATCTGCGCGTGAAGCTCGAATTCACCGAGCTGACCGACGTGATGGGCACGGTCGACTTCAAGGTCTTCTCCGCGCCGGCCACCACCAAGGGCGGCCGGGTCGTCGCGCTGCGCGTGCCGGGCGGCAGCGCCATGACCCGCGGCGAGATCGACGGCTACACCGAGTTCGTCAAGATCTACGGCGCCAAGGGTCTGGCGTGGATCAAGGTCAACGACGTGTCCAAGGGCCGCGAGGGCCTGCAGTCGCCGATCGTCAAGAACCTGCACGACCAGGCGATCGCCGACATCCTGGCCCGCACCGGCGCACAGGACGGCGACCTGCTGTTCTTCGGCGCCGACAAGGCCAAGGTCGTCAACGACGCCATCGGCGCGCTGCGCCTGAAGGTCGGCCACAGCGAATTCGGCAAGAAGGCGGGTCTGTTCGAGGACCGCTGGGCGCCGCTGTGGGTCGTGGACTTCCCGATGTTCGAGCACGACGAGGACGAGAACCGCTGGAACGCCGTGCACCACCCGTTCACGGCGCCGAAGGACGGCCACGAGGACTACATGGACTCCGATCCGGGCAAGTGCATTGCCAAGGCCTACGACATGGTCCTGAACGGCTGGGAGCTCGGCGGCGGCTCGATCCGCATCCACCGCGCCGAGGTGCAGAGCAAGGTGTTCAGCGCGCTCAACATCAGCAAGGACGACGCGCAGCTCAAGTTCGGCTTCCTGCTGGACGCGTTGCAGTACGGCGCACCGCCGCACGGCGGCCTGGCCTTCGGCCTGGACCGCCTGGTCACGCTGATGACCAAGGCCGAGTCGATCCGCGACGTGATCGCCTTCCCGAAGACGCAGCGCGCGCAGTGCCTGCTGACCGGCGCGCCGTCGGTGGTCGAGGACAAGCAGCTGCGCGAGCTGCACATCCGGCTGCGCAACGCGCAGGCCGTGCAGCAGGGTTGATCCCTGGAGACCGCGGGGCGCCAGCTCCGCGGTGTGCGCCGCGGTCGTTCAGGTGGCGCGCGCACCGTCCCCCAGGCTGGACTGGGTGCTGCTCGGCCTGTCGTGCTGCCTCTTGCGGTTCAGGTGCGTGCGCAGGGGCATCTCGATCCACCGGAAGGACACCCAGGCCACGCCCCCCACCGCCAGCAGGGACAGCCCGATCCCCAGCGGCGTGGACCCGGTGAGGCGGACCACCGCGTTCCTGACGGGATGGATGATGAACGGGTGGTACAGGTAGATCCCGTAGGACACCTGTCCGATCAGCACCATCACCGGCGCATTGAGTGCGCGCGCCAGCCAGCCGCCCCGGCGGGCCTCGATCAGCACCAGCGGCAGCAGCAAGGCGATGAGCACCGGCTCGAGGGTGTAGCCCAGCAGATTCTTGCTGATCACCGTCTGATGCAGCAGCGTGATGGAGGCCAGGATCGACACCACGATGCCCCCCAGCACCCAGCGGTGGCGCGCGAGTCCGTCGAAGAACGCCAGCCAGCGGCCGCCAGACTGCAGCCCCACCGCCAGCAGGCAGCCGACGAGGAGTGCGTCAGACCGGGTTTCCAGCGCCCGGTAGAGATACTCGTCCCGCATCCCGAGTCCCAGCGCCAGCACGGCCTTCAATGCCCAGAGCGACAGGATCAGCACGGTCAGCGAGCGCTGCAGGTGCCAGCCGCGGCGTTGCAGCGCGATCAGCAGGAGGGGCCACAGCAGATAGAACTGTTCCTCCACCGCCAGCGACCAGCAGTGCGACAGGTAGTGCGACTGGGCCCCGGTGAAGGCCTGGTAGTAGTTCATCGCGTAGAGCGTGGCGGCGGTGATCGCTTCCCAGGGCAGCGGTTTGCGCTGGGCCAGCAGCAGCAGGGCACCGACCACCAGATAGATCACCATGGCCGGCATGAGCCGGGTGGCCCGCCGCCAGTAGAACGTTCCCAGGTTGATGTGGCCCCGCATGGACTGCTCGCCCAGCAGGAGCCAGGTGATCAGGAATCCGCTCATCACGAAAAAGACCTCGACACCCAGGCCCCCGTCGAAGACCTGTACCGGGCCGATGGCACCCAGGCCGGAATGGCTGAGCAGCACCAGCAGCACGGCGATGGCGCGGACAAAATCCAGCCCGGCCATGCGTGGCTGGCGCAGCGCATGCGCCAGCAGGTCGCTGGGGGGTGTCGCGGGGACGGGATCCGGGTTTGCCTTGATGGACTTCTGCATGAAAAAACACGGCCTTGGTTGTACGGAATGGGTCTTGTGGGGCGATGCTGGCCGCCACCCCTCCAGCGTTGGAGGGGAATGTCGCGGCCGCTGCTGAATTTTCGTTTTACGGATTTGACTCCTGTTCGGTCGCTTCGCCCTTGGAATGTGTGTTTCTGTGCGTTTTGGTGGGGGTCGATGCAAAATGTGCTGGTTCATCAGCGTTTTCCGGTTCGTTTTCCATGACATCTCCTCCTTCCATGCCGGTTCCTGGTCCACGCTCAAGCAAGATTCCCGAGTCGGTGCTGGTCGTCATCCACACGCTGGATCTGCAGGTGCTGTTGCTGGAGCGCGCCGACCGGCCCGGCTACTGGCAGAGTGTCACTGGCTCGAAGGACGCGCCCGAGGAGTCGCTGCGCGAGACGGCGCGGCGCGAGGTCGCCGAGGAAACCGGCATCCGCGTGGGCACGCCGCAGGTGCCGGACGCGGCACTGTGCGACTGGGCGCTGCGCAATGTCTACGAGATCTACCCGGTCTGGCGCCACCGCTACGCCGAGGGTGTCACGCACAACACCGAGCACGTGTTCGGTCTGACCGTGCCGGCCGGTACGCCCGTGACGCTGGCTCCGCGCGAGCACCTGCAGCAGGTCTGGCTACCCTGGCGCGAAGCGGCTGACCGCTGCTTCTCGCCGAGCAACGCCGAGGCCATCCTGCACCTGCCACAGCACCTGCGCCAGCCCGGACCGACCGTTCGATGAATCCGACGATGCCGATGACCCTGCCGGGTGGTCTGGACGGCCCGCGGCTGCGGGTGGCGACCTACAACATCCACAAGGGCGTGCGCGGTGTCGGGCCGCGCAAGCGGCTGGAGATCCACAACCTGGGGCTGGGGGTGGAGGCGCTGGACGCGGACCTCGTGTTCCTGCAGGAAGTGCGGCTGTTCCACCACGGCGATGCGCGGCATTTCGACCGCACCTGGTTCGGCTGGCCGGACCAGGGGCAGGCCGAGTTCCTGGCCCCGGAAGGCTACAGTTCGGCCTACCGGACCAATGCCGTGACCCGCGACGGCGAGCACGGCAACGCGCTGCTGTCGCGCTGGCCGCTGGGCGACGTGGAGCACCACGACGTGTCGGACCACCGCTTCGAGCAGCGCGGGCTGCTGCACGTCAAGGTGTGCTGGCGCGGGGTGGACATCCACGCCATCGTCGCGCATTTCGGTCTGATGCACGCCAGCCGGGTGCGCCAGGCGCAGCGGCTGGGAGCCTACATCCGCAGCGAGATTCCGCCCGGTGTGCCGGTGGTGGTCGCGGGCGATTTCAACGACTGGGGCGAGCGGCTGGACCCGATGTTCCAGCTCGCCGGCCTGGTGCGGGCCCACCCGCCCGGTGCGCATGGCCGCACGCCGCGCACCTTCCCCTCGCGCATGCCGCTGCTGTCGCTGGACCGGGTCTACACCCGCGGGCTGCGCTGCGCGGGCATGAGCGTGCCGCGGGGCGCTGCCTGGGCACGCATGTCCGACCACCTGCCGCTGCTGGTGGAGCTGGAGCTGACGTGAAGCCGGGCGATCCCGTTCCCGTCGATCCGGTCAGCATGTTCGAGCCGGACCAGGACCACGAGCCGATGTCCTGGTACCTGATCCCGCGGCCGGTGTTCCGCGGTGGCAACGAGATCGAACTGCTGCGTGGCGGCGATGCGCTGTTCCCAGCCATGATCAGCGCGATCCGCAACGCCCGCCACGAGGTCTGGCTGGCCACCTACATCTTCCACGACGATGCGGCGGCGATGGCGGTGGCCGTGGCGCTGGAGCGCGCGGCGCGGCGCGGGGTGCGGGTCCGGGTGGTGATCGACGGGTTTGGTGCCCACGACGATCTGGCGGTGGTCGAGCCGCGCCTGCGTGCCGCGGGCATCGCGGTGACGGTGTTCCGCCCGCTGAAACGCTGGAGCCACTGGCTGCAGCCGGGGCAGCTGCGGCGGCTGCACATGAAGCTGTGCGTGGTGGACGGCGAGGTCGGCTTTGTCGGCGGCATCAACGTCATCGACGACCACATCGACCTGAACCATGGCCACACCGAACTGCCGCGGCTGGACTTCGCGGTGCGCGCCGTGGGTCCGGTGGTGCGACCGATGGAGCAGGCGGTGCGGGCGATGTGGTCGCGCTCCTGGTTCGGCCGCGACTGGCAGCAGGAGATGCGCCTGCTGATGCACACCGAGCGCCCGGTGCAGCGTCTGCGCGGCCTGCTGCGGCAGATGCGGCTGACGCGGCGCGGCCACCGGGTCGCGCGGCTCGACGAGGCCCAGCCGCCGGTGCAGGCGGCCTTCGTGGTGCGCGACAACCTGCGCCAGCGCCGCACCATCGAGCGTGCCTACATCGACGCCATCCGCTCGGCGCGGCAGCGCATCTGGCTGATCTGCCCGTATTTCTACCCTGGCCAGGAGTTTCGCCGCGCACTGTGCAAGGCGGCGCAGCGGGGCGTGCAGGTGCGCCTGCTGATGCAGGGCAAGCCGGATTACCGCATCGCCGCCATGGCCGCGCGCGTGCTCTACGAGGAGCTGATGCGCCACGGCATCGAGATCTACGAATACCTGCCGGCCTTCCTGCACGCCAAGGTCATGCTGGTCGACGACCACTGGGCCACGGTCGGCAGCTCCAACATCGATCCGATCTCGCTGCTGCTCAACCTGGAGGCGAACATGGTCGTGCGTGATGTGACCTTCGCGCAGGATCTGGCGGTGGAGATCGCCCGGGCGCTGGCCCAGTCCGAGGCCATCACCGCGCAGCGTGTCAGGTCGCAGGGCTGGGCCGGCCTGCTGCAGCGGGTGCTGATCGAGTGGGCGGCCTATGTGTACCTGCGTGTGGCGGGTGTGACGGGCCGCTATTGAGCGACCGCGGGCGCAGCCGCACGGCCAGCAGCTGGTCCATGCGCGACTGCAGGCGTCGGGGTCGGCACCTGGGCGGGAAGGGGGTCGCGCCACCACGGCGTGACGGTCTCGGCCTGCACCGGCTCCACCGGCGCGCCGAGCTGCGGCATCAGCAGCCGCGCACCGTGGGCGGGCGCGAGTTGCAGCAGCGTCTCCGCCGGCTCGTCCCAGTCGTGGGTTGCCAGGCTGAAGGTGCCCCAGTGCACCGGCAGGAAGGCGCCGCCGCCGAGCAGCGAATACGCCTTCAGCGCGTTCGCCGGCCCGAGGTGGATGTCCCCCCACGCCGGGTGGAAGGCCCCGACTTCCAGCATGACCAGATCGAACGGCCCCAGCCGCTCCCGGATCAGCGCGTACTCGGTGGTCAAGCCGGTGTCGCCGCTGAAGAAGGCTGTGTGCCGGGTGCCGCGCACGACCATCGACGACCACAGCGTCGCGTTGCGGTCCCGCAGGCTGCGGCCCGAGAAGTGCTGCGACGGGGCGGCCGTGATCTGCAGGCCGGTGCCGGGCACGGTGTGGGTGTCCCACCAGTCCAGCTCGGTGATGCGTGCCGGGTCGATGCCCCAGGCCTGCAGGTGGGCGCCCACGCCGAGCGAGGTCACGAAGGGCACGCGGCTGCGGGCCAGGGCGCGGATGGTGGGGTAGTCGAGGTGGTCGTAGTGGTCGTGCGAGATCACCACGCAGTCCACGTCGGGCAGGGCGTTCAGCGCCACCGGCACTGGCTGGAAGCGCTTCGGCCCCAGCAGCGTCGATGGCGAGGCCCGCGCGCCCCAGACCGGATCGGTCAGCACGCGCCAGCCATCGATCTCGATCAGCACGGTGGAGTGCCCGAGCCAGGTGGCGCGCAGACCGGAGTCCGGCCGGCGCGTCCACACCGGCCGCGGATCGTGCGCGGCCAGCGGCTGGCCCGGCGTGCGCCGCTCGCCGCCCCAGAGGAACTCGCGCACGGACGGCATGGAGGCCGCCGGATCGCGCAGCCCCGGCTGGATCGGATGCTGGTTGCGAAAACCGCCGTCGTGCCAGCGGGGCGAGTCCTGCATGCGTTCGAGGCGCAAGCCGTCGGCGCGTCGGCCAAGCGATTTCATGCGCGGGCGTCCTGCAGCGCGCGGATGCGCTCCTCGATCGGCGGGTGGCTGGAGAACAGCGCCATCAGCCCGCTCGGGTGGCCCGAGATGCCCATCGCGGCCATGCTCCTGGGCAGTTCGCCCGGCGCGATCCCGCCCAGGCGGGCCAGCGCGTGCATCATCGGGCGGCGGTCGCCCATCAGCTGCGCGGCACCGGCGTCGGCGCGGAACTCCCGCTGGCGCGAGAACCAGGCGACGATCACCGAGGCCAGCACGCCCAGCAGCAGGTCCATCACCACGGTCGTGGCCATGTAGCCCAGGCCGGGCGCGTCCTTGTCGTTCTTCAGGATCACCCGGTCGACGACATAGCCGACCACCCGGGAGATGAAGACCACGAAGGTATTGAGCACCCCCTGGATCAGCGTCATCGTCACCATGTCGCCGTTGGCGACGTGGGCAATCTCGTGGCCGATGACGGCTTCGACCTCTTCGCGGTTCATGCTCTGCAGCAGCCCGGTGGACACCGCCACCAGTGCCGAGTTCCTGAACGCGCCGGTCGCGAAGGCGTTGGGCTCGCCGTCGTAGACCGCGACCTCGGGCATGTCGATGCCGGCCTTCTCGGCGAAGCGGGCGACGGTGCCCTCCAGCCAGCGGTGCATCGGGTCGGTCGAGCCGTTGATGACCTGCGCGCCGGTGCTCCACTTGGCCATGGGCTTGCTCATCAGCAGCGAGATGATCGCGCCGGTGAAGCCCATGAACAGCGAGAACAGCAGCAGGGTGCCGAGGTGGAGGCCCTGCGCGTCGAGGTAGCGGTTGAGGCCGAGCACGCTGGAGGCGATGCCCAGCACCAGCATCACGGCCAGGTTGGTGGCGAGGAAGAGCAGGATGCGTTTCATGGCATGGACCTTGGTGGACCGTCGGAGGGGAGACGGATTGACAGGGTATCTGAGGGTTCGTCCCCAGTGCGTCAAGGGGGTGTTCCTTCGGACAATGCGCGGCTGTCCACATGGAACCGGTTCCATTCATGCCGTCTGCCTCGGAAATTTCCCGCGCCCGCTGGGCGGTCGCGCTCCTGTTCATCGCCAACGGACTCGGCTTCGCGAGCTGGGTGTCGCGGATTCCCGCGGTGCGTGCGCCGCTGGGCCTGAGCGAGGGCGAGCTCGGCTCGGCGCTGCTGGGCATGGCGATCGGGGCGCTGTTCGCCTTCGGCCCGACCGGCCATGGCGTGCAGCGCTGGGGCGCGCGGCGCGTGACGCTGGCCGTGTCGCTGGCCTATGGGGCGCTGCTGGTGCTGCCGACGCTGGCGCCGAACGGCTGGCTGCTCGGCCTGGCGCTGGCGCTGTTCGGCGCGGCCAACGGCGCGATGGACGTGGCGATGAACGCGCTGGCGGTCGAGGTGGAGCAGCGGGTGGGGCGGCCGATCATGTCCTCGCTGCACGGGCTGTGGAGCGCGGGCGGGCTGGCCGGTGCCTTGCTCGGCGGCTTGCTGGCGCACCGGGCGGTGGCACCGAGCTGGCATCTGGCGGGCGTCGGGCTGGCGGCGGTCGGTGCCGTGCTGCTGGCCCGGGGCTGGCTGGGCGGGCATGTGGGCGAGGTCCATGCCGCCGAGGAGGAGGCGCCGCGCTGGGCCCGGCCCGAGGCCGCACTGGCGGGCCTGGGCGCGATCATCTTCGCGGCCTTCCTGATCGAAGGTGCCATGGCCGACTGGAGCGCCGTCTACCTGAACGGGGCGCTCGGCACCACGCAGGCCGAGGCCGCGCTGGGCTACAGCGTGTTCGCGATGGCGATGATGGCGATGCGCTTCGCGGGCGACCGGCTGGTGCTGCAGTGGGGCGCCGTGCCGATGCTGCGCACGCTGAATGCGCTGGCCGTGGTTGCGCTGGTGGCGGCGCTGGTCAGCGGCCGTCTGGCGGTCACGCTGCCCGCGTTCGCGCTGGCCGGGATGGCGATCGGCACCGTCGCGCCGCTGGTGTTCAGCGCGGCGGCGCAGCGCTCGCGGCGGGGCGCCGGGCAGGGCATCGCCGCGATGGCGACGCTCGGCTATGGCGGCTTCCTGATCGGCCCGCCGGTGATCGGCTGGCTGGCGCAGGCCACCTCGCTGCAGGTGGCGCTGGGCGTGCTGGTCTTGCTGGCCGGGGTGATCGCCGCGCTGGCGGGCCATCTGGCGCCTGCAGCGCCCACCACACCCGCAGACGCCGTGTCAGTCGACGAGGCGCCAGTTCAGCGTCTCTGAGCCGCCGAGCGGCTTGAGTTCGGCGTCGCCGTAGGGCAGCGACTCGGGCAGCGTCCACGGCTCGCGGCGCAGCGTGATGGTGCCGGTGTTGCGCGGCAGGCCGTAGAAGTCCGGGCCGTGCTGGCTGGCGAAGCCTTCGAGCCGGTCGAGGTGGCCGGCGCGCTCGAACGCTTCGGCGTACAGCTCGATCGCCGACAGCGCCGTGTAGCAGCCCGCGCAGGCGGCGGCGTGTTCCTTCAGGTGGGCGGCGTGGGGTGCGCTGTCGGTGCCGAGGAAGAACTTCGGGCTGCCCGAGGTGGCCGAGGCGACCAGCGCGCGGCGGTGCTCCTCGCGCTTGAGCACGGGCAGGCAGTAGTAGTGCGGGCGCAGGCCGCCGGTGAAGAGGGCGTTGCGGTTGTAGAGCAGGTGGTGCGCGGTGATGGTCGCGGCGGTGTGCGGGCCGGCTTCGGCGACGTACTGGGCCGCGTCGCGGGTGGTGATGTGCTCGAACACCACCTTCAGCTCGGGGAAGGCATCGCGCAGCGGCTCCATCACCTGGTCGATGAAGCGGGCCTCGCGGTCGAACACGTCCACGGCCGGGTCGGTGACCTCGCCATGCACCAGCAGCAGCAGGCCTTCGCGCTGCATCCTCTCCAGCGTCGCGTGGGTCTTGCGGATGTCGGTCACGCCCGCATCGCTGTTGGTGGTGGCGCCGGCCGGGTAGAGCTTGAGCGCGACGACACCGGCGTCCTTGGCGCGGCGGATCTCGTCGGGCGGGGTGTTGTCGGTCAGGTACAGCGTCATCAGCGGCGTGAAGTCCGCGCCGGCCGGCACGCAGGCCTGGATGCGCGCGCGGTAGGCCACGGCCTGCTCGGCGGTGGTGACCGGCGGACGCAGGTTGGGCATGATGATCGCGCGGCCGAACTGGCGCGCGGTGTGCGGCACGACCGCCGCCATCGCGGCGCCGTCGCGCACGTGCAGATGCCAGTCGTCGGGGCGGGTGAGGCGGAGGGTGGGGGCGGTGGCGGTGGCGGTCGTCATAGCCCGCGATTCTCGCCCAGCTTGGTGACACGCAGGAATTCCCACAGCGCTTGCGCGGCAGGCTTGTTGTGGCGAGACACTTCGGGGCGTTCGCGGTAGACGCGCACCTCGATCGTCACCTCGAAGGCTGCACCAGACTGACGCGGGCCGGCCGGCACCAGCCGGCGTGCACTGACCTCCTTGCGCACCGAACTCGCCGGCAGGAAGGCCAGTCCGTGGCCTTCGAGCGCCATCGCCTTGAGCCCCTCGGCCATGTCGGTCTCGTAGATCGGGTCGAGGTAGATCGCCTCGCTCGACTGCTTGAGCAGCAGGTCGACCATGCGGCCCAGGTAGGCGCCGGCGGCGTAGCCCAGGTAGGGCACCTTGTCGTGCGGCCGGCCGGGCAGGCGGAACAGGGGCTCGCCATCGGCATTGGCCCGCGCGTAGGGGGCCAGCGTCTCGGAGCCCAGGCTCAGGTGCTCGTAGCGCTCGGGGTTGAGCTGCAGCGGCTGCGAGGCGTGGTGGTAGGCCAGCAGCAGGTCGCAGGAGCCTTCGGTGAGCTGCATCACGGCGTCGTGCACGTTCATGCCCACCAGCCGGCTCTTGAACGCGCCGAAGCGCTGGCGCAGCTCCATCACCCAGTGCGGGAAGAAGGTGAAGGCCAGCGAGTGCGGCACGGCGAACTCGATCATGTCCTGGCTGGAGGTCTGGTGGCCGCGCATCAGGTTGCGTGCGGCCTGCAGGCAGCCCAGGATCTCCAGCGCCTGCGGCAGCAGCGTCTGGCCGGCGGAGGTCAGGCGGGTCGGGTAGGACGAGCGGTCGACCAGGTCGATCCCGGCCCAGGCTTCGAGCGCCTGGATGCGGCGCGAGAACGCCGGCTGCGTCACATGCCGCAGCTGGGCCGAGCGCGAGAAGCTGCGCGTCTCGGCCAGGCTGACGAAGTCTTCAAGCCATTTGGTTTCCACGGGGGGCAGTGTAGCGATTCAGACGTCGGCGGTCGGGCGCCCGCTCTGCTGCAGGCGCCACATCCGCGCGTACACCCCGTCGAGGGCCAGCAGGTCCGCGTGGCTGCCCTGTTCGGCGATCCGTCCGTGCTGGAGAACGACGATGCGGTGCGCGTCGACCACGGTGCTCAGCCGGTGCGCGATGACCAGCGCGGTCTTGCCCTTCGCCGCGCTGGCCAGCTCCGTCTGGATCGCCCGCTCGTTGGCCGAGTCCAGCGCCGAGGTGGCCTCGTCGAAGATCAGGATCGGCGGGTTCTTCAGCAGCGTGCGGGCAATCGCCACGCGCTGCTTCTCCCCGCCCGAGAGCTTCAGCCCCCGCTCGCCGACCATCGTGCCGTAGCCCTTGGGCTGGGCGACGATGAAGTCATGGATGTGCGCGGCGCGGGCCGCGGCCTCGATCTGCGCCTGCGTGGCGCCCGGCCGGCCATAGCCGATGTTGTAGCCGATGGTGTCGTTGAAGAGCACGGTGTCCTGCGGCACGATGCCGATGGCACGGCGCACGCTGTCCTGCGTCACGTCGCGCAGGTCCTGGCCGTCGATGGTGATGCGGCCGCCGCCGTGGCCGGCGGTCGTCGTGTCCACGTCGTAGAAGCGGTAGAGCAGCCGCGCCAGCGTGCTCTTGCCCGAGCCCGAGGGTCCGACCACCGCGACCGTCTGCCCGCCCGGGATCTCGAAGCTCACGTCGTGCAGGATCGGCCGGTCCGCGTGGTAGGCGAAGTTCACCGCCTCGAAGCGCACGGTGGCGTGTTCGATCGCCAGCGGCTGCGCGCCGGGCTTGTCGGCGATCTCGCGCTCGCGCTCCATCAGGCGGAACATCTTGTCCAGGTCGGTCAGACTCTGCTTGATCTCGCGGTAGAGCACGCCCAGGAAGTTCAGCGGGATGTAGAGCTGGATCAGCAGCGCGTTCACCATCACCAGATCGCCCAGCGTCAGCCGGTGCGCGACCACGCCGGCGGTGGCGCGCCAGAGCATCGCCACCAGGCTCGCCGCAATGACGAACTGCTGCCCGGCGTTGAGCAGCGACAGCGTGCTCTGCGACTTGATCTGTGCACGGCGGTAGGCGTCGAGGCCCTCGTCGTAGCGACGGGCCTCGAAGTCCTCGTTGTTGAAGTACTTGACGGTCTCGTAGTTCAGCAGCGCGTCGATGGCGCGGCTGTGCGCCTTCGAGTCCAGCTCGTTCATCTCGCGGCGGAACTGGGTGCGCCACTCGGTGAGGCTGATGGTCAGCGTGCCATAGGCGACCAGCGCGGCCAGCGTGATCCAGACGAAGCCCATGTCGAAGCGGCTGCCCAGCAGCGTCAGCACCAGCGTCAGCTCGACCAGCGTCGGCACGATGGTGTAGAGCGAGTAGCTCACCAGCGACTGCAGCGCGCGCGTGCCGCGCTCGATGTCGCGCGTCATGCCGCCGGTCTGGCGGTCGAGGTGGAAGCGCAGGCTGAGCGCGTGCAGGTGGCGGAAGGTCTCCAGCGCGATGCGCCGTGCTGCGCCGTGGGTGGCCTTGGCGAAGACCAGTTCGCGCAGCTCGGTGAAGACCGTGGTCGACAGCCGCAGCCCCGCATAGGCCAGCAGCAGCCCCAGCGGCACGACCACCAGCGCCCGCGGATCGCCGATCGGGATCGACAGGCTGTCCACCAGCTGCTTCAGCAGCAGCGGCACGCCCACGTTCGCCGCCTTGGCCGCGACGACGAACACCAGCGCCAGCACCATGCGCACGCGGTATTCCCACAGGTAGGGCCCGAGGCGCTTCAGCGTGGTCCAGTCGCTGCGGGGCGTGCCGGCAGGATCGACCGGGGCGGGTTCATTCGAGGCGAAGCGGCGCATGGGTGGGGTTCGGTGAAAGAAAAATCACAATCGACAACAATCGACACCAGCAACCAAGGTGTCTTTCATGAGTGTGAACGAAGCGAACAATCCGCGTTTTTCAGGGCCCCCACACGTGCGTGGAGGCGAACCCGGCTCGTACCAGCGCGAACTGGTGCTGCGCATGATGCCCATGCCGTCGGATGCCAACGGCAACGGCGACATCTTCGGCGGCTGGATCATGGCGCAGGTGGACATTGCCGGCGCGGTGCTGCCAGCGCGCATCGCCCGCGGCCGCATCGCCACGGTCGCGGTGAACCAGTTCATCTTCAAGCAGCCGGTGTCGGTGAGCGATCTGCTGAGCTTCTATGCGACGGTCGAGCACATCGGCAACACGTCGGTGACGGTGCACGTCGAGGTCTATGCCGAGCGCAACCCGGCCGATCCGCAGACGGTCAAGGTGACCGAGGCCAATCTGACCTATGTCGCCATTGACGGCCATGGCCGGCCGCGGCCGGTCGTTGCACCCCCCGCACCCGCTCCGGACACCGTCAAGGACGCATGAGCGGCTGGTAGTCGGCGGCGATCTGCAGGGCCAGCGCTTCGCCCCAGCGCTGGTAGAGCTGCGGACCGGGGTGGAAGCCGTCGCCGGCCATCAGGTTGCGCACATCGTCGCGCGTGGGGTCGTAGGGCATCTCGAAATAGGCGCGGGAGCCCGAGTCGGCGGTCCACTGCACCAGGGCTGCGTCCAGCGCTTTTCCCGAGCGGCCCAGCACCCAGCGCAGCGGCTGTGGCAACAGCGGGAACAGGTGCATCGGCGGCACGGCCGTGGCCACGATCTGGTGCACGCCGGCCAGGTCGCGCGCGCAGGCTTCCAGTGCATCGAGCTGCGCCGTCCAGCGCCGCGGGCTGGTCTGGTTGACGGTGTCGTTCACGCCGAGCGCCACCACCATCACATCGGCCGGTGGCAGCCGGCCCTGGGCCGACAGCGTGCGCAGCGCCGTGGTCGCGTCCGCCGTGGTCCAGCCGGTGCGTGCGACCAGCTGCCACGCGATCGGCGCCTTGAGCCGCCGCATCAGCGCCTGGCTCAGCCGGCCGGCGAGCGCTTCGTTCTGCGTGGCCGCACCGACCCCCGCCCCCGACGAGTCGCCCACGATCAGCACCCGCAGCCGAGGCATCGCGCTGCCATGGTGGTCCATCCCGGCCAGGCCGAGGCGCGGACCGGTGGCTTCCGGCAGGCGGGGGACTTCCCGGCGCACCTGCCGTTCCTGCCAGATCAGCAGCGGTGACAGGGCAACTTTGGCGGCGGTGAGGGTGGGCATCGGCAGGCGGGCGTGTTCAGGTGAACGACGAGAAGTCGGGCTTGCGCTTCTGGAAGAAGGCCTGGAAGGCCTCCTGCGCCTCGGGGCTGCGCAGCCGCTCGGAGAAGATCGCCGCTTCGCTGGCGAGGGCGGCGCGCACCTGCTCGCGCTGCGGCGCGCGCATCAGGCGCTTGCTGTCGCGCACGGCGCCCGGCGGCAGCGCATTGAAGCGCTCGGCCACGCGGCGGGCGTGGTTGACCACCTCGCCGGTCGGCAGCACGGCGTTGGCCAGACCACATTCCACCGCGTCCGCGCCAGTGAACGGATCGCCCAGCAGCAGCTTCTCGGCCGCCTTGGCATGGCCCATCAGCTGCGAGACCAGCAGGCTGGCGCCATATTCCGGCACGAGGCCCAGCCCGACGAAGGGCATCGCCAGCCGGGCCTCGTCGCTGACGTAGACGAAGTCGCAGTGCAGCAGCATGGTCGTGCCGATGCCGATCGCCGCACCCGTCACGGCCGCGACCACCGGCTTCTCGCACTCCAGCAGCGCCAGCATGAACTGGAACACCGGCGAGTCCATGCCCTGCGGCGGGCGCTGCATGAAGTCTTCCAGGTCGTTGCCCGAGGTGAACAGGCCTGGCTGCCCGGTGATCAGCACGGCCCGCACCGACGCGTCGGCCTGTGCGGCGCGCAGCGCCTCGGCCATGGCGGTGTACATCGCCATGGTCAGCGCGTTCTTCTTGTCCGGGCGGGCGATTTCGATCGTGGCCACACCGTTGAGGGTGGCGGTCTTGATGCTCATGGGGTCTCCTCGGGTAACTCTAAATGGTAAATGTGTTGCAACAGCCGTGCACGACGGGTTGTTGCGCGTGAAACAAAAAAGCCGCCGCACCCGCGGGTGCAGCGGCTCGGGCGGTCCTCTGGGAACCGTCCTGGGGGCGATGGATCAGACGCGCTCGAAGATCCCGGCCGCGCCCTGGCCGGTGCCGACGCACATCGTCAGCATGCCGTATTGCAGGCCATGGCGGCGCAGCGCGTGGACCAGTGTCGCCGCGCGGATGGCGCCGGTCGCGCCCAGCGGGTGGCCGAGCGCGATCGCGCCGCCCATCGGATTGACCCGGCCCGGATCCAGACCCGTGGTGCGGATCACGGCCAGCGCCTGCGCCGCGAAGGCTTCGTTCAGCTCGATCCAGTCCAGGTCGCTCTGCTGCAGACCGGCGCTGCGCAGCGCGGCCGGGATGGCCTCGATCGGGCCGATGCCCATGATCTCCGGCGGCACGCCCTTGCTGGCGAAGCTGACGAAGCGCGCCAGCGGCGTCAGGCCATGTGTGCGGATCGCCTGCTCGCTGGCCAGGACCAGGCAGCCGGCGCCGTCGCTGGTCTGCGAACTGTTACCCGCCGTCACACTGCCCTTGGCGGCGAACACCGTCTTGAGCTTGCCCAGCCCTTCGAGCGTGGTGTCGGGGCGGGCGCCTTCGTCGCGGTTCACCGTGCGGGTGCGGGTACGGATTTCGCCGGTGGTCAGATCGGGCGTGCGCTCGATGACGTCCACCGCGGTGGTCTCGGCGTCGAATTCGCCCGCGGCCTGTGCGGCCAGCGCCTTCTGGTGCGAAGCCAGCGCGAAGGCGTCCTGTGCCTCGCGGCTGACCTTCCACTGGTTCGCCACCTTCTCGGCGGTCAGGCCCATGCCGTAGGCGATGCCGACGTTCTCGTCGCGCTCGAAGATGCTCGGGTTGAAGCTCGGCGTGTTGCCGCTCATCGGCACCATGCTCATGCTCTCGGCGCCGCCGGCGATCATCACGTCGGCCTCGCCGACGCGGATCCGGTCGGCGGCCATCTGGATCGCGCTCAGGCCCGAGGCGCAGAAGCGGTTGACGGTGATGCCGCCCACCGTGTTCGGCAGCCCCGCCAGCAGCGCGGCGACGCGGGCCATGTTCAGCCCTTGCGGCCCTTCGGGCATGGCGCAGCCGATGATGGCGTCCTCGATGGCCTTCGGGTCCAGCGTCGGCACTTGCGCCAGCGCGCCGCGCATGGCGGCCACCAGCAGGTCGTCCGGGCGCGTGTGGCGGAAGAAGCCGCGGTGCGACTTGCCGATCGGCGTGCGGGTGGCGGCGACGATGTAGGCGTCTTGCAGTTGCTTGCTCATGTGTGTGCTCTCCGTCGGCCGGGTCAGTTGCGCACCGGCTTGCCGGTCTGCAGCATGCCCATGATCCGCTCCTGGGACTTGGGGTGTTCGAGCAGCGCGCAGAAGTGCTGGCGCTCCAGCGCCATCAGGTACTCCTCGGTGACGAGGGTGCCCGCGTCCACCTCGCCGCCGCAGACCACGTCGGCGATCAGGCTGGCGATGTGGACATCGTGCGCGCTGATGAAGCCGCCGTCGCGCATCCCGACCAGACTGGCCTTGATGGTGGCGATGGCGCTGCGCCCGGCGACCGGGAACATCGCCTTGACCGGCGCGCGGTAGCCGGCATTCGCCAGCGCCTTGGCCTGGCCGAGGGCGACGTGCAGCAGTTCGTCCTTGTTCGGCACGACGATGTCGCTGTCGAGCAGATAGCCCAGCTTGCGCGATTCCAGCGCGCTGGTGCCGACGGTGGCCATCGCCGCTGCCTGGAAGCCGTCCTTCAGGAAGGCGAGCAGGTCGCTGCCCGGCACGGTCGCCGCGCGTTCCGCCGCCCGGCGCGCCACATAGGCCAGGCCGCCGCCGCCCGGGATCAGCCCGACGCCGACCTCGACCAGCCCGACATGGCTCTCCATCGCCGCGACCCGCTGCGCGCAGTGCACCGCCAGTTCGCAGCCGCCGCCCAGCGCCAGCCCGCGCACGGCGGCCACCACCGGCACGCTGGCGTAGCGCACGCGCAGCATCATGTCCTGCAGCTTCTTTTCCTCGGGCGCGATGCCCTTGGCGCCGAGCTTCATGAACACCGGCATCAGCGATTCGAGGTTCGCGCCCGCCGAGAACACATCATCCGGCGACCAGATCACCAGCCCCTGGTAGCCGGCTTCCGCGAGTTCGACCGCCTTCGACAGCCCTTCGGTCACGGTCGGGCTGATCAGGTGCAGCTTGGCAGTGATGCTGGCGATCAGCACCTCGCCGTCCAGCGTCCAGACGCGCACTTCCTCGTTGCGGAACACTTCGGTGCCGCTCTTGAGCGGATCGACGGCGCCGCCGCCGACGAGGCTCTCGGGGAAATGCTGGCGCTGGTAGACCGGCAGCGACGAGCGCGGCACGCAGGTGCCGGTCGCGGCCGACCAGGAACCTTCCGGCGTGTGGACGCCCGTGCGGCCGTCGAACACCCAGGCGGGCAGCGGCGCGTTGCACAGTGCCTTGCCGGCGGCGATGTCCTCCTGCACCCAGGTGGCGACCTGCTGCCAGCCGGCTTCCTGCCACAGCTCGAACGGCCCCTGCTTGGCGCCGAAGCCCCAGCGCATCGCGAAGTCCACCTCGCGGGCCGAGTCGGCGATCGTGGCCAGGTGCACCGCAACGTAGTGGAAGCTGTCGCGCAGGATCGCCCACAGGAACTGCGCCTGCGGGTTGCTCGACTCGCGCAGCAGCTTCAGGCGCTCGGCGGCGGGCTTCTTCAGGATGCGGTCGATGATCGGGTCGGCCTTGCCGCCTGCGGGCACGTACTCGCCCTTGGCCGCGTCCAGCCGCAGGATGTCACGCCCGACCTTCTTGTAGAAACCGGCGCCGACCTTCTGCCCCAGCGCGCCCTTGGCGATCAGCGCCGACAGCACCGGCGGCGTCGCGTAGGACGGGAAGAAGGGGTCGTTCGCCTGGTCCGGGCCGAGGTTGTCCTGCAGCGTGCGGATGACGTGCGCCATCGTGTCCAGGCCGACCACGTCCGCGGTGCGGAAGGTGCCGGAGCTGGCGCGGCCGAACTTCTTGCCGGTCAGGTCATCGACCAGGTCGACGCTCAGGCCGAACTTGTCCGCCTCGTGGATCGTCGCCAGCATGCCGGCGATGCCGATGCGGTTGGCGATGAAGTTGGGCGTGTCCTTGGCGCGCACGACGCCCTTGCCGACGGTCGAGGTGACGAAGGTTTCGAGCTGGTCGAGGTAACGCGCCTCGGTGGTCGGCGTGGGGATCAGCTCCACCAAGTACATGTACCGCGGCGGGTTGAAGAAGTGGATGCCGCAGAAACGCGGCTTCAGCGCGTCCGGCAGGCCATTCGACAGCGTCGTGATCGACAGGCCCGAGGTGTTCGAGGCCAGGATCGCGTGCGGCGCGATGAACGGCGCGATCCTGGCGTAGAGGTCGTGCTTCCAGTCCATGCGCTCGGCGATGGCCTCGATCACGAGGTCGCAGTCCTGCAGCAGGTCCAGGTGCTCCTCGTAGTTCGCTGCGCGGATGCGCGCGGCGTCCTCGGCCACGCCGAGCGGGGCGGGCTTGAGCTTCCTGAGGTTGTCGATGGCCTTCTGCGCGATCGCGCTCTTCGGGCCTTCCTTGGCGGGCAGGTCGAACAGCACGACCGGCACCTTGACATTGACCAGGTGGGCGGCGATCTGCGCGCCCATCACGCCGGCGCCGAGCACGGCGACCTGGCGGACATTGAAACGGCTCATGGGGGCTTCCTTGTGAGAGTCGGGGTGCCGGTCAGAACATCGCTTCGTCCATCGCCATCAGCGGCGCGAGGCCGGCGCGGGCGGTGCGGATCAGCGACGCCGTCTCGGGCTGCAGCTTGGCGAAGTAGAAGCGCGCGGTGTGCAGCTTGGCGACGTAGAACGGATCGGGGTTCGCGCCTTGCGCCTTCAGCCGGTCGAGCGCCACCTGGGCCATGCGCGCCCAGAAGTAGGAGAACACCAGGTGCCCGACCACGCGCAGGTAATCGACCGCCGCCGCGCCCACCTCGTCCGGGTTGCCAAACGCCTTCATGCCCAGCTCGGTCGTCAGCTTGGTCACCTTGTCCCCGAGGTCCGCCAGCGGGTTGACGAACTCCTGCATGTCCTCGCGGATGCCTTCTTCCTCGACGAACTCGGCGATCTTCTTGCCGAAGGCCTTGAGCTTCTTGCCGTTGTCGGCCAGCACCTTGCGGCCGAGCAGGTCCAGCGACTGGATCGTGTTCGTGCCCTCGTAGACCATGTTGATGCGGGCATCGCGCACGTACTGCTCCATGCCCCATTCGCGGATGTAGCCGTGGCCGCCGAAGACCTGCAGGCAGTGCGAGGTGGCGATCCAGCCGTTGTCGGTCAGGAAGGCCTTGATGATCGGCGTCAGCAGCGCGACTTCATCGGCCGACGCCTTGCGCACGTCCTCGTCCGGGTGGCCGAGTTCCTGGTCGAGCAGCAGCGCCGTGTGCACGCACAGCGCGCGGCCCGCTTCGGCGTAGGCGCGGGCGGTCAGCAGCATCTTGCGCACATCGGGGTGCACGATGATGGGATCGGCGGCCTTCTCCGGCGCCTTCGGGCCGGACAGCGCGCGCATCTGCAGGCGGTCCTTGGCGTAGGCGACGGCGTTCTGGTACGCCACTTCGGTCAGGCCGAGCGACTGCATCCCGACGCCCAGGCGGGCGGCGTTCATCATCACGAACATCGCCGCCAGGCCCTTGTGCGGCTGGCCGACCAGCGTGCCCACCGCGTCTTCGAGCACCAGTTGCGCGGTGGCGTTGCTGGTGATGCCCATCTTGTGTTCGAGGCCGGCGCAGAAGATGCCGTTGCGCCCGCCCAGCGAGCCGTCCGCGTGGACATGGAACTTGGGCACGACGAACAGCGAGATGCCTTTCGAGCCGTTCGGGGCGTCCGGCAGGCGGGCCAGCACGAGGTGGACGATGTTGGCGGCCATGTCGTGCTCGCCGGCGGAGATGAAGATCTTGGCGCCGTTGAGCTTGTAGGTGCCGTCGGCCTGCGGTTCCGCCTTGGTGCGCAGCAGGCCGAGGTCGGTGCCGCAGTGCGGCTCGGTCAGGCACATGGTGCCGGTCCACTCGCCGCTGCTCAGCCTGGGCAGGTAGGTGGCCTTCTGCGCGGGCGTGCCGTGGGCGTGCAGGCTCTCGTAAGCGCCGTGCGACAGGCCCGGGTACATCGTCCACGCCTGGTTGGCGCTGTTGAGCATCTCGTAGAAGCACTGGTTCACCACGTGCGGCAGGCCCTGGCCGCCGTAGGCCGGGTCGCAGCTCAGAGCAGCCCAGCCGCCTTCGACGTACTGCGCATAGGCTTCCTTGTAGCCCTTGGGGGTGCGGACTTCGTGGGTCGCCTTGTCGAGCGTGCAGCCTTCCTCGTCGCCGCTGCGGTTCAGCGGGAACACCACCTGCGCGGCGAACTTGCCACCTTCTTCGAGGATGGCGTTGACGGTGTCGACATCGACCTCGGCATGCGCCGGCAGCGCCTTGAAGGTCTCGGTGACCCGGACCAGTTCGTGCAGGACGAATTGCAGGTCACGCAGGGGCGGGTGGTACTGGGGCATGGAAGTCTCCTCGACGAAGGCGGTGATCGGGGTGCATCAGTCAGGCTCGATCAGACAGCAGAACGCAGGCAGCGGTTCCCCGCCGGATCAACTTGGCCGCGCCCGGTAGCGGGCCAGCACATGCAGGAATCCCTGTTCGGACCGCTGGACCGCGCCCGGGCTGCGCAGGAAGCGGGCATCGTGGTGCAGCGCCAGCACCAGCCCGTGCAACTCGAACAGCATCTGGCGCGCATCGGTGTCGGCGCGCAGGTGGCCTTCTTCACGCGCGATGGTGATGGCGCGCTCCAGACCGGTGTGCCAGGTGCGCACCATGTCCACCAGCGCGTCGCGCACCGGGCCGGGGCGGTCGTCGAACTCGACCGCGCCGCTGATGTAGATGCAGCCCGAGTCGATCTCGATGCTGACCCGCGCCAGCCAGCGGCGGAACATCGCCTCCAGCCGTGGCAGGCCGCGCGGCTCGCGCAGCGAGGGGTAGAACACTTCTTCCTCGAAGCGCGCGTGGTATTCGCGGATGACCGACATCTGCAGCTCTTCGCGGGAGCCGAAATGCGCGAAGACGCCGGATTTGCTCATGCCGGTGACCTCGGCCAGCGCGCCGATCGACAGGCCCTCCAGCCCCTTGTGCGACGCCAGGCTCAGGGCCGCATCCAGGATCGAGGAGCGTGTCTGCTGGCCCTTGTGGACAGCACGTGCGCCGGATCGGGCGGGCCGGGGGGCAGCGGATGGGGTAGAGGTCACGGCTTGGAGGCTTGGAATAGAACGAACGATCGTTCTATTCTGATCGAAGAATCCTCGGGGGCCACTGCCGATGACCCTTGTGGTACTAGATCCGAAACTCTAGTCTGCCGCGGGTGGTCAGCCCTGCACGGTCTGTTCTATGCTTGCGCAAGGATCTTGCCATGGACGTGCTGCAACTCGATGTCTCGGGTCGCCCTCAGGCCTGGATTTCACCCCGGGAGGCGGCCAACCTCTATGTCTGCGATGCGGTCGCCTGGACAGTGGGCGAGCCGTGTCTGGTGCTGCACGGCGGCATCCAGCGCGTCACCGGGCGGCAGTCCCTGCTGGCGTTGCATCCGATCCTCGCGGTGCGCGGTGCGGTGCCGACGCGGGCCTGGCGCCAGGTGCCGGCGCTGACCAACCCGAAGCTGTTCGCCCGCGACCGCCATGTCTGCGCCTACTGCGGCCAGCCTGGCCACGACGAGCGCCTGACCCGCGAGCACATCGTCCCGACGTCGCGCGGCGGCGAGGATTCGTGGATGAACTGCATCACCGCCTGCCGCGGCTGCAACGGCCGCAAGGGCAATCGGCTGTTGCAGGAATGTGGCATCGAATTGCTTTACCTTCCGTACATCCCCAGCCTGCACGAGGACATGATCCTCAAGGGGAGGCGCATCGTCATGGACCAGATGGAATTTCTGCTTGCCGGTGTGCCGCGACACAGCCGCTTGCATGGCTGAACAGACCAACGACTCCGACTAGCCCAGCACAGGTTTCCACCATGAACGCATTCCTTGTCACCACCGTGGCTGCCGCCGCACTCCTGCTCGGCGCCTGCAGCACCACCAGCCCGGACGTGGTCCGCCCCGGCGACGCCCAGCGCCTGTCCACCGTGCAGGACGCGGTCGTGCTCAACGTGCGCCCCGTCGTCGTGGAGGGGCAGCAGCAGGGCATTGGCGGCACGTCCGGCGCCGTGGTCGGCGGCATCGCCGGCAGCACGGTCGGCGGGCGGCGCGAGGGCATGGTGGTCGGCGTGCTTGGTGCGGTGGCGGGTGCCGTCATCGGCAACACGATCGAGCGTTTCGGCACGCGCGAGGAAGCGGTCGAGATCCTGCTGCAGCTGCCCAGCGGCGAGCGCCGGGCGCTGGTGCAGGCCAAGGGCAACGAGACCTTCGTGCCTGGCGAGGCGGTGATCCTGGTGGCCACGGGCGGCAAGACGCGGGTGATGAAGGCGGTGACGCCGGGCAATGCCGCTGTTCCCGCCGCCCTGCCGGCGCGCTGATCTGCCGGGTCGGGCCGCGCTCAGGTGGCCTGTCCGTCCCGCCTCAGTGGTCTTGTTCGGCGTGCAGGCGCTTGTGGATGCGCTGGGTCGTGGTCCAGACCGCCCACAGCACCAGCGGAATCATCGCCCCGGCGAACAGGTCCGGGTTCACCGGCACACCTGCAACCTTCGCCGCCTTCGCCCCGTAGTACAGCAGGCTCATCACGTAGTACGAGATCGCCGCGATCGACAGTCCTTCCACGGTCGATTGCAGGCGGAGCTGCAGCTCCTGCCCGCGCGTGAGCTTGGCCAGGAGCTGCTGGTTCTGCGTCTCGGTGGCGATGTCCACCCGCGTGCGCAGCAGGCCGCTGGCGCGCTCGATCCGCTGCGAGAGCGCAGCCAGCCGTTGCGCGGTGGCGTCCACCGTGGCAATGGCGGGCGTCAGCCGGCGCTGCATGAACTCGCCGATGCCCTGCGTGCCGGAGATGGGCTTCTCGCGCAGCTCGGCGATGCGCTGGCCGACGATGGCGTGGTAGGCCTGCGTGGCCGAGAAGCGGTACTGGTGGACCGCGGTGGCACGCTCGACCTTGGCGGCCAGCGCGACCAGCGTGTCGAGCAGTTCCTGTTCGGTGGCCTGCTTGTTCTCCAGCCGGGCGGTGATGTCGGCCAGCGCGGCTTCGGCCTCGGCCAGCATCGGCGCCAGCGACTTGGCCGCCGGCAGGCCGCGCAGCGCCATCAGGCGGTAGGTCTCCAGCTCCAGCAGGCGCTGCGAGATGCGGCCGGCGCGGGTCTCGGTGGTGCTGGCGGGTGCGATGACCAGCATGTGCTCGAAGCCGCTGTCGCGCAGCCGGAAGGCCGTCACCGCGATCGAGTGGCCGTAGGTCCCCATGATCGAGGCCACCACGCTGCGCCCGCCCAGCCACTGCTGGCCCAGGCGCGCGGCGGCGGGCGCGTTCGAGATGTCGCCGATCACCATGGCGAGCTTGATGGCGGCCACGGTGCGGCCGGGGATGGTGCGCAGCCAGTCCGCGTCCACCGCCAGCGCGTCGAGCGCGGGTGATTCGGGCGCCTCCAGCCCGGCGCCCTCGGGCAGCGCCTGCACGATCGAGTAGCGGGTGAACTCGCTGTGGCGCTCCCACTTGAGGGTGCAGTTGCCCAGGCGGATGCGCAGGAAGTTGCTGCCCAGCTCGGCCAGGCGCAGGCCGTCCTGGCCGGGCAGGCGCTTCAGGTGCGCCCATTCGTCCTCCCGCTGCACACCCTCGTTGAGCACCGCGACGTAGACCACCAGTGCCGGCAGCCGGATGCGCGCCGTTGGCCGCGCATGGACCTCGTTGTGCAGGATTGCACGGAGATCATCGTCTGGGGGCAGGGCGGTTCGGGCGTCGGGCAGGGTGTTCATGGGCATGTCGGGCGGGGAGCACGGGGTGGCAGGCCGGGAGCAGCCCCGGAAGATTAGCGGTTTCTCTGCGGCGCCCCTCTTGAAAGCGCCGGGAGCGTTCCTATAATCAGTTCTGTTAGCACTCGCCAAGGGTGAGTGCTAGTGTCAGTCCGTTAGTGACCCACCCACTGAATTCGTTCTGTATCTAGGAGATGCAATGAAACTTCGTCCTCTGCACGACCGCGTCATCGTCAAGCGTCTGGAACAAGAAACCAAGACCGCCTCGGGCATCGTCATCCCCGACAACGCCGCAGAGAAGCCCGACCAGGGTGAAGTGCTGGCCGTCGGCCCGGGCAAGCGCAACGACAAGGGCGACTTCATCGCCCTGAACGTTGCCGTGGGCGACCGCGTGCTGTTCGGCAAGTACAGCGGCCAGTCGGTCAAGGTCGATGGCGACGAACTGCTCGTGATGCGCGAAGAAGACCTCTTCGCCGTCGTCGGCAAGTAATCCCGTCCCCTCATTCATTCAAGATTCCGGAGTCAGAACATGGCAGCTAAAGACGTTATTTTTGGTGCAGACGCCCGTCACCGCATGGTTGAAGGCGTGAACATCCTGGCCAACGCGGTCAAGGTCACGCTGGGCCCGAAGGGTCGCAACGTCGTTCTGGAGCGCTCGTTCGGCGCCCCGACCGTGACCAAGGACGGTGTCTCGGTCGCCAAGGAAGTCGAACTGAAGGACAAGCTGCAGAACATGGGCGCCCAGATGGTCAAGGAAGTCGCTTCCAAGACCTCGGACAACGCCGGTGACGGCACCACCACCGCCACCGTGCTGGCCCAGGCCATCGTGCGCGAAGGCATGAAGTACGTGGCCGCCGGCATGAACCCGATGGACCTCAAGCGCGGCATCGACCGTGCTGTGGCCGCCCTCGTGGTCGAGCTGAAGAAGGCCTCGAAGGCCACCACCACCTCCAAGGAAATCGCTCAGGTCGGCACCATCTCGGCCAACAGCGACGTGTCCGTGGGCCAGAACATCGCTGACGCGATGGACAAGGTCGGCAAGGAAGGCGTGATCACCGTGGAAGACGGCAAGTCGCTGAACGACGAGCTGGACGTGGTGGAAGGCATGCAGTTCGACCGCGGCTACCTGTCGCCGTACTTCATCAACAACCCCGAGAAGCAAGCCGCGCTGCTGGACAACCCGTTTGTCCTGCTGTACGACAAGAAGATCTCGAACATCCGCGACCTGCTGCCCACGCTGGAGCAAGTGGCCAAGGCTGGCCGCCCGCTGCTGATCATCGCTGAAGAAGTCGAAGGCGAAGCCCTGGCCACGCTGGTGGTCAACACCATCCGCGGCATCCTGAAGGTTGTGGCTGTGAAGGCCCCTGGCTTCGGCGACCGCCGCAAGGCCATGCTGGAAGACATCGCCATCCTGACGGGCGGCAAGGTCATCGCTGAAGAAGTCGGCCTGACGCTGGACAAGGTCACCCTGGCTGACCTGGGCCAAGCCAAGCGCGTGGAAGTGGGCAAGGAAAACACCACCATCATCGACGGCGCCGGCACCGCTGACGTCATCGAAGCCCGCGTCAAGCAAATCCGCATCATGATCGAAGAAGCCACCAGCGACTACGACCGTGAAAAGATGCAAGAGCGCGTGGCCAAGCTGGCTGGCGGCGTGGCCGTGATCAAGGTGGGCGCTGCCACCGAAGTCGAAATGAAGGAAAAGAAGGCCCGCGTGGAAGACGCGCTGCACGCCACCCGCGCTGCCGTGGAAGAAGGCATCGTGGCTGGTGGTGGCGTGGCCCTGCTGCGTGCCCGCGCCAACGTCGGCACCATCAAGGGTGACAACCCCGATCAAGACGCCGGCATCAAGCTGATCCTGAAGGCCATCGAAGCGCCGCTGCGCGAGATCGTGGCCAACGCCGGTGGCGAGCCTTCGGTGGTGATCAACAAGGTGCTGGAAGGTTCGGGCAACTTCGGCTACAACGCCGCCACCGACACCTACGGTGACATGATCGAAATGGGCATCCTGGATCCGACCAAGGTGACCCGCACCGCCCTGCAGAACGCCGCTTCGGTGGCTTCGCTGATGCTGACCACCGAGTGCATGGTCGCCGAGTCCCCGAAGGACGAAGCCCCGGCCGCTGGTGGCCACGACATGGGCGGCATGGGTGGCATGGGCATGGGCATGTGATGCCTGCCTGAGGCGTCAAGCCTCGGCGCCTCACCCTGCCAACCAAGGGCCGCAGCGATGCGGCCCTTTTTCTTTGTCGGCACCGGCATGAAAAAAGGCCCAGGGCTGATCCAGCCGTGAGCCTCAAGGCGCCAAGAGGCCGCCCGCCTCGGTGGTGCCGCGCAGACCGTGTCCCCGCCTGGGCCACAGGTCTGCCTGTTCTGCTTTTCCCTCAGAGAACCGTTGTGGGGCCAGCGCTCATGCGCGGCCTTCTCGCACCAGGCGATCGTGGCGGGCGATGTCGGCCTTGACGTGCTTGTTGACGTACCAGCCGATGTAGCCGCCCATCACCAAGACGAAGAGGATGACGGCCAAGCTCATCAGGCCATAGTCGGTGGTCAGGAAGTCGTTGAGTGCGTGCATGATGAGGCTCCAGATTCCGACACCGCGACGGTGTCCACGGCCTCTATCTGACGCCTGTTTGACCTCGGTGGGGCTGACCCACATCAAAGCACCGAGGCGCCAAAGCAAACGCCCCCGGCGGGGGCGCTGCAGCCTTGATCTGGCGCAAGCCTCAGGGGCGCATCACACGCGGCTGAGGGCCTGGCCCACCGTGGCGCGCAGGTGCTCGATGAGGTGGCCAGCGATCTTGGTCAGCGGCAGCACCTCGTTGATGGCGCCCGCCGCGATGGCTTCGCGCGGCATGCCGAAGACCACGCAGCTGGCTTCGTCCTGGGCCACGCAGTAGGCGCCGGCATCGCGCATGAGCTTCATGGCCTTGGCGCCGTCCGCGCCCATGCCGGTGAGCATGATGCCGATGGCGTTGGGGCCGACCACGCGGGCCGCCGACTGGAAGAGCACCTCGACGCTGGGCTTATGGCGGTTGACGGGGTCGCCATCTTGCACGCGGGCGATGTAGTTGGCGCCCGACTTCTCGACGCTCAGGTGCATGCCGCCTGGCGCGATGTACGCGTGGCCGGGCAGGATGCGCTCGCCATCGCGGGCCTCTTGCACGCGGATCTTGCACAGGCCGTCGAGGCGGGCCGCGTAGTTGCGGGTGAAGCCCGGCGGCATGTGCTGCGTGATGACGACCGCAGGCGCATCCGGGGGCAGGGCGGTGAGCACTTCCTTGGTGGCCTCGGTGCCGCCGGTGCTGGCGCCAATGAAGATGATTTTCTCGGTCGACAGCCGGCCCATGCTGGCCAGCGTTGGCGAGGCGGGGCGCGCTGCAGCCGGTGCGCCAGAGGTGCTGCTTGCCGTGGTGGCCTGCGGCAAGCGGTGGATGTGGGCCTTGGCGGCGATGCGGATCTTGTCGGTGATGTCGTCAGCGAGTTGGCGCAGGCCATCGGCCACGCCGATCTTGGGCTTGGCGACGAAATCGACCGCGCCCAGCTCCAGCGCCTTGAGCGTGACGTCGGCACCGCGCTCGGTCAGCGTCGACACCATCACCACCGGCATGGGGCGCAGACGCATCAGCTTGGAGAGGAAGTCGATGCCATCCATGCGCGGCATCTCCACGTCCAGGGTGATGACGTCGGGGTTGAGGTTGCGGATCATCTCGCGCGCGACCAGGGGGTCGGCGGCCGCGCCGATGCAGGTCATGTCGGGCTGGCGGTTGATGATCTCGGTGAGCATGCTGCGCACCAAGGCCGAGTCGTCTACCACCACCACAGTGATCTTGCTCATGGGGTTCTCCTCGGTCAGAACAGGTCAATGGAGCCGGCGCCGGAGCTGGGCGGCACGACCTTCTGGGCGGCGGCGCGCTCTTGCTGCACGATGGCTTCGGGGTTGGTGGCGGCCAGGCGCTTGACCATGGCCTTGCCGCTGGCGGGCAGGTAGCAGACCTTGCGCGGGTAGATCTCGAGCACGTCTTTGGACACCACGGGGATCTTTTCGAGCTTGAGGTAGTCCATCACGAAGGTGGTGTTGCGCTCACCCACGTTGATCGAGCTCATGCCGTTGATGACCGCGCCACCGCCGAAGACCTTGGCCTCCATCGTCATGCGGCTGGCGCCCATCTTCATCATCTCGTTGATCAGCAACTCCATCGCGAACGAGCCGTAGCGGCCGTTGTCCACGCCCGAGCCGCCGTTGTCGGGCAGCATGAAGTGGTTCATGCCGCCGATGCGGGCGTTGCGGTCCCACAGGCACACGGCGATGCACGAGCCCAGCGTGGTCATGATGAGGATGTCTTCGTTGAACACGAAGTACTCACCGGGCAGCACCTTCACCGCTTCAGACTGGAAGTGCGCGTCGTAGAAGAAAAACGAGGCCTCGCCCGGCTTGGGCGATCGGGCCTTGAGCCGCGCCAGGCGCTCGGTGCGCGGTGAGGCCGGCGCGCTGCTGGAGACCGGCGCGGGGGGCACCGGACGGCGAGGCGCATTCAGCGGTGGTGTGGTGATCATGGTGTCTTCCCAGCGTGATCAGACGCGGTCGTAGATGGTTTTGCCGCGCAGCGAAAACAGGTCGCGCGATTCGGTGAAGTTCTCGGAGTGACCGACGAACAGCTTGCTTTTGGGCTTCATCACGCCATGGATGCGTTCCAGCACCTTGCGCTGGGTGGGGGCATCGAAATAGATCATCACGTTGCGGCAGAACACGATGTCGAAGCCTTCGCCCAGCTGCCACGCTGTGCTCATCAGGTTGAAGGGCTTGAACTCGATGAGCCGGGCCAACTCGGGCTTGACGCGGATGCTGCCGTCGTTGCTGCCCTTGCCTTTGAGGAAGTAGTTGCGCAGCCGCACGTGGTTGAGGCCTCGGGCGTTGGCGTCGTAGACACCGCGCGAAGCGGTGGCCAGCACATTGGTGTCGATGTCGGTGGCCAGGATCTTGACAGGCGCGTGCAGCCCCATGGTCTCGGCGCACACCATGGCCAGTGAGTAGGGCTCCTCGCCCGTGGAGGCCGCGCAGCACCAGATGCGGGTGCTCTGATTGCCCCGCTCCTTGAGCCAATCGTGCAGGGCATGGAAGTGGTGCTCTTCGCGGAAAAAGC
>Ga0228699_1000219_pt1 | contig 49884 bp, 52 predicted proteins | sample McNCre217_Aug_MG_FD_178016 | JGI IMG/M metagenome (GOLD analysis project Ga0228699, IMG submission 178016) | Freshwater microbial communities from McNutts Creek, Athens, Georgia, United States - 2-17_Aug_MG | ecosystem: Environmental > Aquatic > Freshwater > Creek | place: USA: Georgia... | reverse complement strand
ATCAGCGCACGACGGCGATCTGCTCGCGGTTGCCCCCCTTGTAGGTGAACATCGTCAGCGCGCCGTTCTTCACGTCGCCCTTCTCGTCGAAGCTGATCGTGCCCGTCACGCCCTTGTAGCCCGTCGTCTTCGCCAGCACCGGCAGGTACTTCGCCGGCTCGCTCGACCCCGCCTTCTCCATCGCCGCCACCATCACGTTCAGCGCATCAAACACGTACGGCGCGTAGATCTGCACGTCCGCGTTGAACTTCGTCCTGAAGCGCGCCTTGAAGTCCTCCATGCCCTTCTTCTGCTCTCCCTCGACGCCGCCCGCTTCCGCGCACACCACCTGCCCGTCGTCCATCGCACCCCCCGACAGCTTCGGCAGCTCGCCCGAGCAGATGCCATCTCCACCCATGAACTTCGCCTTGATCCCCAGCTGCTTCATCTGCCGGATCATCGGCCCCGCCACCGCATCCATCCCCCCGAAGAACACGATGTCCGGCTTCTTCGCCTTCAGGTTCGTCAGGATCATCGTGAAATCCGTCGCCTTGTCGCTCGTGAACTCCCGCGCCACCGTCTTGCCGCCCGCCGCCTTCACGCCCTTCTCGAACTCGTCGGCCACGCCCTGACCGTACGCCGTCCTGTCATCGATCACCGCGATCGACTTGCCCTTGAGCTCCTTGGCCGCATACCGGCCCAGCGTGCCGCCCAGGTGCACGTCGTCCGCCACCACCCGGAACGTCGTCCTGAACCCCTGGCGCGTGAACTTCGGGTTCGTCGCCGACGGCGAAATCTGCGGAATGCCCGCGTCGCTGTAGATCTTCGACGCCGGGATCGACGTGCCCGAGTTCAGGTGCCCCACCACGCCGGCAACCTTCGAGTCCACCAGCTTCTGTGCCGCCGCCGTGCCCTGCTTCGGGTCACCACCGTCGTCTTCTGCCAGCAGCTCGAACTTCACCTTCTTGCCGCCGATCGACACGCCCTTGGCGTTCAGCTCGTCGATGGCCATGCGCGCGCCGTTCTCGTTGTCCTTGCCCAGGTGGGCAATCCCGCCGCTGGTCGGGCCCACGTGCCCGATCTTGACGACCTCCTGTGCGCTGACCTGGCTGGCCGCTGCCAGTGCAAGGGTGGCGATGACGACGTTGAGCTTGTGATTCATGGATTCAGACTCCGACTAGGGACCAGGGGTGATGAGAACCGGGGCAGTCTGCCAGCGCCTTGGCGCCTGGCGCTGGCCAGCTCTTCTGCCTTTCAAGATACATGCCAGCGCAGGATGTCTTCCACGGGGTCGTTTCTGGGTGTTCAGGCTCTGCCAGATCATCATGATCTTGTTCTTCTTCCCTGTTATTCATTTCTTTATACATAGTAGATAGTAGTAGAGGAGGCTGCTTTCTGTGGATAACCCATATTTATCTTTATGAATCAAGTACTTGATCTGGTGATAAGTCTGTGTGTGACCCAGTGGAGCAATCTGGGATAGACAGGGAACAACTTGTCTGCAGGCCAATCTTTCATGAACAACTCCACACTTGTTCATCGGTTCTCCACAGAGTTGTTCCATGCCTCCCATCACGGGCAAGAACGGTGCCTGCCGCACCCTGTGATGACGGCAACCCGTACCATCCCCGGCTTTCACGATCGGGGATCCGTCCATGGGCACGTCAGTCAACCCTCAGAAGTACGCCGTCCTGGCCGCACCCAGTCCGATCGAAGGCACTGGTGCTTTTGCCGGAGAAGCGATTCCAGCGCGCCGCAAGATCGGCGAGATCCGGGGTGAAATGATCAGCGTTCACGAGGCCTGGGAACGCGTGAAGACGATGGAACGCATCATGATGGTCGAGATTTCACCCAGAAGAGCGATCGATGCGTCAAGATCCAGTGATCCGCTGCGTTTCACGAACCACTCTTGCTCCCCCAATGCGGTGCTGCGCATCCGCCAGGAACGCATCGAGATCTACGCGATGCATGCGATTGCCGCTGGCGAGGAAATCACCTGCAACTATGGTGAAACACACCACGGAGGGCGCTTGGCTTGCCGTTGTGGTGCGGGCAATTGTGCGGGAAGGTTGTGAACAAGCTGTGCATAACAAGTGTCTGACTTGTGCATGATGTCCAATTTTCTGTGAATAAGGCTGTGGGTATGTTGTGAGCAGTCAGAAACAACGCTCGGTCGTTGCCTGTCGCCGGCCGAGGGTTGTTCCTGTGGCGACAGTGCTGCCGCAGGCCGCCAGCCCTCAGCGCTGATTCAGGATGGTGCCAAGCATTGCTGCAATGATCGTCCGATGGACTCCGAATTGACGCTGGACGCCGTGGACAGGCGCATTCTTGCTGCGCTGCAACTGCAGGGCCGCATCACCTATGACGAACTGGCTGTACAGGTGCAGTTGTCTGCTTCGGCCGTGCTCCGGCGGGTGCGTCGACTGGAGGAGTCCGGTGTGATTGCCGGCTATGCCGCGATCGTGCCGCCGCACAAGCTGGGCTTGACGCTGTCTGCCTTCGTCGAGGTGCGGCTGCAGCGTCCGACCGACACCTCGGCAGCAGAGATCGCCGAGCGCTTTCGCGCTGCGGTTCAGCACTGGCCCGAAGTCATCGAGTGTGTCTGCCTCAGCACGGAGATGAGCTACCTGCTGCGGGTCCTGGTGACCGACATGGCGCACCATGGCCGCTTCATGGTGGACACGCTGTTGCAGCACCCGGGCGTGCAGGAGTGCCGGACCAGTTTCGTGCTCGATCAGATCAAGCGCCCGCGCGCATTGCCGATCTGAGCGCACGCCCCTGGTCGGGCGTTGTCCTGTGCATGTCGTGAGTCGCTCAGGCCAGCGTGTTGTCGATCAGGCGCTGTACCGAGGAGGTCGACAGGGTCAGGAGCATGGAGAGTTCTTCCAGCTCGTCCAGCGTCGGTGCGGCCGTCGGTCCTTCGAGGTCGAGCCGTTCGGCCAGCGTCACTGCCAGCATCAGCAGGCGACGCTGCGGCTGCAGCAGCACCTGGCTCCGCTGGTCATCGGGATCGGTCAGCCGCAGCAGCGTGGATGGCAGACCCCAGTCCCGGGCCAGCCGGTGTTCCAGCGGCACCAGCGCGACGTTCAGTACCTCCTCTTCGAGCGAGGCAGCCTCCCGCTGCGGGTCCTGTGCCCGCCGCTCCAGGAGCGTCTGCGCCAGCGCCGGTGCGTGGCACCACAGCAGGATTTCCGCATGGCCATGCAGCAGCGCGGCCTTCTGCAGCGCGCTGGCGTGGCTGTCGGCATGCAGCAGCGCGAATTCGGTCACCAGCCGCGCCGCGCACCAGGACCGGCGGATCCGCCGGTGGATTTCGGTGATGGCGTGCGGGCAGGCCTGCAGGTGCTCGTCCAGTGCAGGCAACGGCAGAAACGCCTGGAAGAAGGGGCCGATACCCATCAGCACGACGGCTGCTGTCACCGTGTCCACGTCCGTCACCTGGCGGTCGGTCCGGTGACGCATCGCATGCGAGAACACACGCAGCGTCATCAGCGGGTCGTCACCGATGGCCTCGTTGATCAGGTGGGCATCGACCGTGCCGTGTCGGGCTTCGACCTCGGCCAGCAGCTCCAGCTCTTCTGCAGTGGCGGACAGGACCGGGATCGGTTGGCTCGTGAGGTACCGCGACCAGGCATCGAGATCGGGCAGGGGCTGCGCGAGCATGTGGGGCTCCGGGAAGATGGCTCTTTGCGTTATCGGCGGTGCCCGGCCCCGACTTGAGTCGCTGCAGCCGTCCGTCAGGTCGCCTGCACCGAGGGCAGCAGACAGATCAGCTCGCCGTTGCGGTAGAGCGCCCCGTAGCGCTGCCCGTCCAGTTCCACCGAACCCAGCGCCACCTCTGCACCTTCGCTGGCACAGGCTTCGCGGGCCGCCTGTTCACGGTCGAGGCGCCGACGCGCCCGGTACTGGCGCAGCCTCTGCAGCCAGGTGCTGCCCGCGGTGTGTCCGGGCGGACGGTGCCTCGGCGTCGACAGCGATGTCGGCGACAGGTGTGCGAAAAGGAGGGACATGGCCGGCTTTCATCAGGGACCGCGGGGTTTGATGCAGTAGATCGACCAACGGGATGATTTCTTGATAGGGACTCAGCGCTTCTTTTTCAGCGGCGCGATGCTCTGGCGGGCCTGTGCCCAGAGGGCGGCATCGGCCGCGGCCGCGGTGCGCGGTGGTGCTGGCGGTGGCGGTGGGGCCGGCACCGGTGCCAGCACCTCGCTCAGCACCTCCAGCAGACGCTGGCGCGCGCGCTGCGGGTTGCGGCGGTAGTAGGTCAGCACCAGTTCGACGATGAAGCGTTCGTTCTCGTCGCGTGGCGTGGCGGTGTCGTGGTCCGGGGCGATCATGCCGGCATGATATGTCGCTGCCCCTCGGGGGTGGCACGGGTATCGCTGCCGCATTTCTGGCCCTAGCATCGGGGCATGAATGCGCCCGCTGTTGCCCCCTCTGCCGTCCGGTTGCTGCGTCCGCTGCAGCCCATGATCTGGCTGGAACGTTCCTGGCATGACATTCGTCAGGTTCCGGGTGTGAGTTTCGGCCATGGGGCCCTGCTGGCCGGTCTCGGTCTGTTGCTGATGCTGTTTGCCAAGGACCGGTTCTGGGTGCTGGCCGGGTCGCTGTCGGGATTTCTGCTGGTGGCGCCCATCCTGGCGACCGGGCTGTACGCGGTGAGTCGGGCGCTGGAGCGGGGCGAAGCCGCTGGCTGGTCGACCGTGGTGGCCGTGTGGCGGTCGATGGACCGGCGGCTGGTGGTGTTCGGGCTGCTGCTGGCGGCTGCCGGGACCTGCTGGGTGATGACCTCGGCGGCGCTGATCACGCTGCTGGCCACGCACCGCATCGACACACCGGTCGACTTTCTGCGCCACGTGGTGGCCAACCGCGACTCATGGCTCTTCGAGCTGTGGCTGGCGCTGGGGGGGCTGCTGGCTGCGCCGGTGTTCGCGTCCAGCGTGGTGGCGATTCCGATGATGCTGGACCGGCCGGTCGGGGTGTGGGTGGCGGTGCTGGCGAGCTGGCGCACGGTGCTGGAGAACCCGGTGCCGATGGCTGTCTGGGCGATGCTGGTGATGGGCTTCACGCTGCTCGGCCTGGGCGCGATGCTGGTCGGGCTGGTGTTCGTCGTGCCGATGCTGGGCCACGCGAGCTGGTACGCCTACCGGGATCTGTACGCGGCACCTTGACCCGCTGGCTTGCGCTGGATCAAGACATTCTCTGCGGTGGGCGAGGTGTCGTCGAGGGCACTGCGCGTAAGATCGCGGCGCTCTTGACCCCCACACACTCTGCATCGCGTTCCGCGCCCCCTCTCCATGTTCGGCTACAACGAGGAACAACTGGCCCAGTTCGGCCTGACCGTCGGTATCGGGGCGTTCATTCTCTACATGCTGTTTGTCGTCGCGCAGCTGGCGCGCGAGGCCAAGGCCGGCCGCTTCGGCACCTTCGTGCTCTTCGTCGTGCTGGCCTTCGGCATGGTGGGCTTCGTGGCCAAGAGCGTCATCGCCTGGCTGCTGGACATGTGATGTGCGCGGCGCCGGTCAGGCCGGCGCCGCGGTTCACAGCACCATCTTCACCATCGGGTGCGTCGTCAGCGTCCGGTACAGCTCGTCGAGCTGCGGCCGGCTGGTGGCGCGGATGGTGATGGTGACGCCGAGGTAGTTGCCCGCCTTGCTCGGGCGGGTCTCGATGGTGCTGGCGTCGAAGCCAGGGTCGAACTGCCGGGCCACGTGCGCGATGGCGGCCGCGAAGCCCTCCACGTTCGCGCCCATGACCTTGATCGGGAAGTCGCAGGGATATTCGATCAGCGACTGCTCGGGTGGAATGTCGTGTGGGCTGCTCATGTCCGGCTCCTGCTCAGCGCATCCACAGGCGCAGCGTGTCCCAGGCGCGGCCGAACATGCCGGCCTGCTCCACCGCTTCCAGCACGGTCACCGGGATCTCGCTCACCACCCGCGTGCCCGACAGCACCTTGAGCGTGCCGACCTGCTGGCCCTTGGTCAGCGGCGCGATCAGCGGGTCGGTGCGCACGAGCTGCGTCTTGAGCTGTGCACCCTCGCCACGCGGTACCGAGATGACGACCGGCGACTGCGTGCCGAGCTTGGCGGTGGCGGTCGCGCCTTTCCAGAGTTCGGCCTGCGTGATGACCTGGCGGGCATCGTAGACCTTGACCGAATCCCAGGCGCTGTAGCCCCAGTTGAGCAGCTTCTGGCTTTCGACGGCGCGCCCTTCCTTCGAGGTGGCGCCCACGACCACGCTGATCAGGCGGCGCGGGCCGTTGGGGAAATCGCGCTTGGCGGTGGCGATCAGGCAGTAGCCGGCGGCGTCGGTGTAGCCGGTCTTCAGGCCGTCCACGCTCGGGTCGCGCCACAGCAGCAGGTTGCGGTTCTGCTGCGTGATCTTGTTGAAGGTGAATTCCTTGATCGCGTAGTAGCGCACGTCGCCGGGGAAGTCGACCAGCAGCCGCGTGGCGATGGTGCCGAGTTCGCGCACCGTGCTGACATGGCCGGGGGCGGGCAGTCCTTCCGGGTTCTTGAACTGCGAGACCTTCAGCCCGAACGCCTGCGCCTGGCGGTTCATCATCGCGACGAAGTTCTCCACCGAGCCGCCGATGGCCTCGGCCAGCAGCACCGTGGCATCGTTGCCGCTCTGCACGATCATGCCCTTGATGAGGTCTTCGACCCGCACCTTGTTGCCGACCTGGATGTACATGCGCGACGCATCGGTCATCCCGGTGCGCCAGGCGCGCTCGGAGACGGTGAGTTCCTGGTCGAGGCTGAGCTTCTTGTCGCGCAGGGCCTGGAAGACCAGGTAGGCGGTCATCAGCTTGGTGAGCGACGCGGGCTCGACCGTGGCATCGGGATTGCGGCCGGCCAGGACCTGGTCGGCGCTCAGGTCGAGCAGCACGTAGGCCTTGGCGGCGATCTCGGGCGGCTGCGGCGGGGTCTGTGCCAGGGTGTGCGGCAGGACCAGGGCCATCGCCAGGGTGGCAAGGAGGCGTTTCATCGGTGGCGTGGGTTCAGGTTCGGGGTCAGTGCCAGCTGCGCACGATGAGCTGGCGCAGGCGGGGCAGTTGACCGTGGAAGAAATGGCCGACACCGGGCATCACGGTGACGGGCAGGTGTTGCGGGCGGGCCCAGTCGAGCGTGGCGGTCAGGGGCACGACGTCGTCGGTCTCGCCGTGGATGACCACGGTGTCCTCGGGCACATCGGCCGGGCGGGCGCGCTGCGTGGACGGGCCCACCAGCAGCAGGCGCTCGGCCCGTTCGGCGCCGTCCAGCCGGGCCGCCGCCAGCGTGGTCACGTAGGCGCCAAAAGAGAAGCCACCGAGCACCAGCGGCAGGCCGGCCAGGCGCTGGGCCGCGACCACCGCGAGCAGGTCGTCGCTTTCGCCACGGCCCTCGTCGTGCACCCCTTCGGTGCTGCCGACGCCGCGGAAGTTGAAGCGCACCGTGCGGTAGCCCATCTGCAGGAAGGCGCGCGCCATGGTCTGCACGACCTTGTTGTCCATCGTGCCGCCGAACAGCGGGTGCGGGTGGGCCAGCACGGCCGTGCCGCGCGGCGTGTCGATGTCTGGCGGCTGATCGATGGCCACCTCGATGGCACCGGTCGGTCCGGCCACGTGCAGGCGTTCGGTCTGGGCGTTCATCGGGATCCCGTCCCCTCAGCGACCGACATCGGCCGGCAGTACCAGGCGTTCGACGACCTGGCCGTTCTTCAGGTGCGACTCGACGATCTCGTCGATGTCGCTGTCGTCGACGAAGGTGTACCAGGTCGCTTCGGGATAGACCACGGCGACGGGGCCTCCGGCACAGCGGTCAAGGCAGCCTGCCTTGTTGACCCGGACTTGTCCGGGTCCCGCCAGTCCGGCTGCCTTGACCTGCTGCTTGCAGCGGTCGAAGCCGGCCTGTGCCTGGTGGTCACCGCAACTGGACTGGCCGTTGTCGCGCTGGTTCAGGCAGAAGAAGATGTGGCGCTGGTAGTAACTGCTCATGGCGGGATTGTAGGAGTCAGGCCATCGGGGTTGCCGCCGGCGGGACTTCCGGGGGCGCGTGGCCGGGGGGGTGTGATGACCTGGATCATCAGGAATATCAAAGCCGCCAGCGGCCACACCCAGCCGATCCACTGCGCCAGACCATGGAAGCGGATGAAACGCCCCTGCTCCCAGGCTTTCAGGCTCAGGGTGAAATACGGATCCGCGCTGGTCTGGTTGACCAGTGCGATCAGGCTGGTCAGCAGCACCAGCCCGATGGTCGCGACCACCCGCCGGTGCATGAACGCCAGCGCAAACCCCAGGATCATGCCCATCAGCACGCCCGGAATCACCGGCGGCGCCAGCCAGGACATGGCATGGTCCGGGCCGAAGTTCAGCACCGTGGACAGGGCGGTGGTGCTGATGCCCAGCCCGCAGGCGCCGGCCAGCGTGACCAGACGGTGGCGGATGCGGCGCAGCATCACGAAGCTCACCAGACAGGGGGCCAGCAGCCCGAGCGCGGTGACCAGAGCCTCGATGCCCGGTGCGAGCGTGCTGCCGGGCGCCGGCAGCGGGACCCAGCCGGCGAAGGGCGTGTCGGCCAGCCAGCCGTCCAGCAGCGTGGCCAGCCGCACGAGGCCCTGGCCCGGACTCAGCGGCACCAGCGTCGGAAACAGCAGCCCGATCGGCCACGACAGCAGCAGCATCAGGCCCAGCGTGCCGTGCGGCACGAAGATCCCGTCGCGCAGGCGTTGCCAGTGCGTCAGCAGGCCCAGGCGCTGCAGCACCAGCGCGAGCACCGCCCCCGTCAGGGCGCCAGCGCTGTTGAGGGCCCAGTCCATCCGCGACGGCACGCGCAGCGGCAGGAGGTACTGCGTCCACTCCATCGCCAGCGACAGCCCCGTGCCGACCAGCGTGGCCTGCAGGCCTGCCCGCCAGGGCGGCACACCGCCACCCCGCAGCCAGGCCAGCCCCAGCAGCAGCCCGAGTGGCTGGTAGGCCAGGTAGTTGGACCAGAAATCGAAGCGCGTGTAGCGCGACATCGGCAGCCACAGCAGGTCGCGCCAGTCCTGTCCGGGCGGCTGCACCGGCCATTGCCAGGGCGAGAAGGGATGCAGGCTGGCGTAGACGATCAGGCCCGCCCACATCCAGGCCAGCGGCCAGGAGGAGGAGCGGTAGGCGGACATCGACAGCCCGGGGTGTCAGAACGGCTTGAACACCACCAGGGTGACGATGGCCGCGAACAGCAGCACCGACACCTCGTTGTAGACGCGGAACCAGACGTGGCTGCGCCGGTTGGCGGCGTGCTCGAACTGGCGCAGCAGGCGCGCGTTGACGTGGTGGAAGCCGATCACGGCGAGCACCAGCGCGAGCTTGGCGTGCAGCCAGCCATTGCCGGGTCCGCGCCACAGGCCGTAGCCCAGCCACAGCCAGAGGCCGCTCGCCAGGGCGACGACCATCAGCAGCGTCGAGAAGCGCTGCAGCTTGCGCGCCATCAGCAGCAGCCGTTCGCGCTCGGCGTGGCTGTCGGGGGCGACCATCGCCAGATTGACCAGGATGCGAGGCAGGTAGAACAGCCCGGCAAACCAGCTGGCGATGAAAATGATGTGCAGGGTCTTGACCCCGAGATAGAGCGTGTCCATGGCGGCATGATAAGGACCGCCCGGTACGAACGCTGCCTGCCCATCGGCCGACGGGGCATCAGCCGGCGGCGGCGTCCTTCGTGCACTTCTTGATGAAGCTGTTCTTGGCCGCGCCAGCCAGCTTTTTCTCGGCGGCCTTGGCGTCACAGGCCTTCTGGGTTGCGCCGTCCCCGCCGCTTTCACGCTCGCATTTCTTGACGAAGCTGTTCTTGGCCGCGCCCGCCAGCTTCTTCTCGCCCGCCTTGGCTTCGCAGGCGGCGTCGGCCGCATGGGCAGAGCTGGCCAGTCCGGCCAGGGCGAGGACCATCACGGTGATGCATTTGTTCATGGGGCAGGTTCCATCCGAAGTGGGTTGAGCGAGCTGCCATTGTCCACGCCACGGGCGGTCATGGCGCTGGCGTTGCGCCCGCCTTCAGGTTCAGAGGATGCGCCGCGGATGCGCCAGCGCCTCGTGTGCGGCATGCAGGCGGCGCACCAGCACGCGGATGAAGGCCTCGTCGAAGAGGTGGCGGGTCTGCGGGCTCAGCCGGGCCAGCGTCTCCGGCGTGAAGGAGATCGCGGTGACGGACTCGGTGACGACGATGTCGGTGCTGTGGCGGCGCAGCTCCGGGTTGGGTGCGAGGTAGGCCATCTCGCCGACCGAGGTGCCGGCGCCGAGCTGCGCGACGCGGCGGGCGTCGCGGTAGACCTCGACCGCGCCGCTGGCGATGATGTGGAAGGTGCGCCCCTCCTCGCCGCGGTTGTAGAGCGCATGCCCGACCGGAAAGCGCTGCCAGCGCGCCCGGTGCACCACCTCCCACAGCGCCACGTCGCCGAACGCGGTGAAGAAGTCCAGCGTGCGCAGCAGCGTGAAACGCTCCGAGTCGAGCACGCCCTGCGAGGTGCCGCGCGGCACGTGGTGCAGGGTGATGAGCTGCGACAGCGCCTCGCCCACGGCGTCCCACGAGGCATAGCGGTCGTCGGCGCGCTTGGCCAGACAGCGCTGGACCACCTGGTCGAGCGCCGGCGTCACCCCGGTGCGCAAGCCCACCAGGCTTGGCGCCTGCAGGTGGCAGATCTGGTGCATCAGGCTGGCCTGGCTGGTGGCCTCGAAGGGGGCATGTCCGGCCACCAGGTGGTAGAGCACGGCGCCCAGCCCGTAGACATCGGCCCGGGCGTCCAGCTCGCTGCCGTCGAGCTGCTCGGGCGACATGTAGGCGAGCGAGCCGACGCGGTGGACCTGCGTGGCGTCCGAGGTGAGGTTGAGCGCGCTGCCGAAGTCGGTCAGCTTGATGTCGTGGATCTCGGTGCTGTGGCCCTGGGTCAGGGTCAGGATGTTGGCGGGCTTGACGTCGCGGTGCACCAGGCCCTGCCGGTAGCAGTAGCCCAGCGCCATCGCGCACTTGAAGCCGATTTCCACGATCTGCTCCAGCGGCAGCAGGTGGCCGGGCTGGCAGAAGGCGCGCAGCGTCGTGCCGGGCACGTATTCCATCACCACGTACGGCGCGACCGGGTCGGGCACGGCATCGAAGATCTCGACCACGTTGGGGTGGTGCAGCCGGCCGGCCAGTGCTGCTTCCGAGGCGAAGAAGCGCGAGAACATGTGGCCGTCGTGCGTGTCGCTCAGCAAGCCGGCGCGGACCTGCTTGACCGCGACCGGGCGGTCGTTGAACTCGTCATGGCACAGGAAGACCTCGCTCGTCGTGCCTTCGCCGAGGCGGCGGACGACGCGGTACTTGCCGATGCGCTGGGGCAGAACCGGTGCGGTGCAGTCGATCATGGGAGGTTCACAAGGCAATCGCTGATCTTTTCACTCCCGGCCCACCGGGACAAGTGCGGATTGCGCACCCGACCGCCCCCGTAGAATCCCCGCATGATTCAAGCCAAAGAGCAACTCCTCGCCGCGCTCGGCGACGCGCTGGCCGAGATCGCGCCCGGTGCGGCGGTCGAGCCTGCCTTCGAGAACCCCAAGCAGGCCGCCCACGGCGACCTCGCCTGCACGCTGGCGATGCAGCTCGCCCGCCCGCTGAAGCAGAACCCGCGTGCGCTCGCGCAGGCGCTGATCGCGGCGCTGCAGACGCGCCCGGCCGTGCAGCAGTGGGTCGAGGCGATGGAGATCGCCGGCCCCGGCTTCATCAACATCCGCCTCAAGCCCGCCGCCCGCCAGCAGGTGGTCGCACAGGTGCTGGCCGAGGCCGACGGCTTCGGCGTGCGTCCGGACAATGGCCGCAAGGTGATGGTGGAGTTCGTCTCGGCCAACCCGACCGGCCCGCTGCACGTCGGCCACGGCCGCCAGGGCGCGCTCGGCGACGCGCTGTGCAACCTCTACGCGACCCAGGGCTGGCAGGTCCACCGCGAGTTCTATTACAACGATGCCGGCGTGCAGATCGGCACCCTGGCCACCTCTACCCAGTGCCGCCTGAACGGCCTCAAGCCGGGCGACGCCGGCTGGCCCGAGTCGGCCTACAACGGCGAGTACATCGCCGACATCGCCCAAGCCTTCCTCGCCAAGGCCACCGTCAAGGCCGATGACCGCGAGTTCACCGCTTCGGGCGATCCCGCCGACCTTGACGGCATCCGCCAGTTCGCCGTGGCCTACCTGCGCCACGAGCAGGACCTGGACCTGCGGGCCTTCGGCGTGCGCTTCGACCACTACTACCTGGAGTCCGGCCTCTACAGCAGCGGCCGCGTCGCCGAGGCGGTGCAGAAGCTGGTCGACGCCGGCAAGACCTTCGAGGACGGCGGCGCGCTCTGGCTGCGCTCGACCGACTACGGCGACGACAAGGACCGCGTGATGCGCAAGTCCGACGGCACCTTCACCTACTTCGTGCCCGACGTGGCCTACCACATCCACAAGTGGCAGCGCGGCTTCGACAAGGTCGTCAACGTCCAGGGCAGCGACCACCACGGCACCATCGCCCGGGTGCGCGCCGGCCTGCAGGCGGCCGGTGTCGGCATCCCGGCGGGCTTCCCCGACTACGTGCTGCACAAGATGGTCACCGTGATGAAGGGCGGCGAGGAGGTCAAGATCTCCAAGCGCGCCGGCAGCTACGTGACCCTGCGCGACCTGATCGACTGGACCAGCCGCGACGCGGTGCGCTTCTTCCTGATCAGCCGCAAGGCCGACACCGAGTTCATCTTCGACGTGGATCTGGCACTGCAGGCCAACGACGAGAACCCGGTGTTCTACGTGCAGTACGCCCATGCGCGCATCTGCTCGGTGCTGGCGAAGTACGCCGAGGAGCACCGGGGCGATGGTTCCCCGGCGGCGATGGCGGCGGCGGACCTGTCCGGGCTGACCGCGCCGACCGAGGTGGCGCTGATGAACAAGCTGGCCGAGTATCCGGAGATGCTCGGTCGTGCGGCAGCCGATCTGGCGCCGCACGATGTGGCCTTCTACCTGCGCGACGTGGCGTCGGCCTACCACAGCTACTACGCGGCCGTGCGCTTCCTGGACGGCGACGCCGCCGCGATGCCAGCCCGCATGGCGCTGCTGCAGGCCACCGCGCAGGTGCTGCGCAACGCGCTGGCGGTGCTCGGCGTGAGCGCGCCGAGCAAGATGTAGGAGATTCCCGATGGCATCGAAAGGCAAGACACAGCGCGGCGGCTTTGGCGTCGGCATGGTCGTGGGGTTGCTGGTCGGCCTGGTGCTGGCGCTGGGCGTGGCGCTCTACGTGACCAAGGCACCGATCCCGTTCATGGACAAGGTGCCCCAGCGCACCGCCGAGCAGGATGCGGAGGAGGTCGAGAAGAACAAGCACTGGGATCCGAACTCGCCGCTGCATGGCAAGAACCCCACCAGGCCTGCGCCTGTCGTCGCGCGCTCCGACAGCAGCAGCGCCAGTGCGGCCGCTGCCCAGGAGACCGCGGCCAGCGTGGCCCCTGCGCCCAGCGCGCCCGCGCGTTCGGCCAGCGCGGCCGCGGTCCGTGCATCGGCACCTTCGGCTGCCGCGGCCAGTGCGTCAGCCAGACCGGGGGCTGACGCGTTCGTGTACTTCGTGCAGATCGGTGCCTATGTCAGCACCGAAGACGCCGAGCAGCAGCGCGCCAAGCTGGCGATGGTGGGTCTGAAAGCCCGCATCACCGAACGCGAACAGTCCGGGCGCGTCATGTACCGCGTGCGCCTGGGTCCGTTCGAGACCCGTGAAGATGCCGAGCGGGTGCGCGACCAGACGACGGCGTCCGGTCATGGCGAAGCGGCGCTGGTGCGCGTGCCGCGTTGAACCTTGCTGCACGGAGCCACTCTGATCTGTCGTGATCATCGAAAGGAAACATTGCATGAAGCGTCGTGAGTTTGTCGTGGGCAGCACCGCCGCCCTCGCGCTGGCCGGGGCCAGCCCCCTCGTCTCGGCCCAGGGTGCGTTCCAGGAAGGCAAGCACTTCGTCCGCCTCTCCACCGCGGTGCCGGTTTCGGCGCCTGCTGGCAAGATCGAGGTGATCGAGTTCTTCTGGTACGGCTGCCCGCACTGCAATGCGTTCGAGCCGACGCTGGAAGCCTGGGTCAAGAAGCTGCCGGCCGACGTGGCCTTCAAGCGCGTCCACGTGGGGTTCCGGCCCAACTTCGAGCCGCAGCAGCGTTTCTACGCGACGCTGGAAGCCCTCGGGCTGGTCGAGCAGATCCACCGCAAGGTCTTCTACGCGATCCACCAGCAGGGCCAGCGGCTCGACAAGCCGGAGGCACTCATCGAGTTCGCGGTGCAGAACGGCGCCGACCGCGCCAAGTTCACCGAGATGTACAACTCCTTCGGCATGCAGAACAAGGTCCGCCAGGGCAAGCTGCTGTCCGAGGCCTACAAGATCGACGGCGTGCCGGCGCTCGGCATCCACGGGCACTACTACACCTCGCCCTCGCTGGCGGGCGGCGACAACACGCCCGAGCCCGAAGGCCAGGTCCGCGCGCTGGCGCTGACGGACCAGCTCATCGCCAAGGTGCGCAAGGGCGGCTGATCCTGCGCCGCAGGCGCCCACGACCGAGCACCGGGCCCGCGACATCTTCTGTCGCGGGCCCGGTCGCTTCTGGCTAGAATGAATGCAATTTCCATGCCTTGATCCCAGAGCTTTCCGGGGACCGTGTTCCATGCTGCCTGCTGTTTCCGTGCTGTTGTCCCGACATTCCGGCCTGATGCTGTTGCTGGGCGCCCTGCTGGCGGGGTTCGGTCTGCCGGCGCGGGCAGAAAAGGCCGACAGCGAGCAGGCGCTGTCCTTTGACGCCGGCCGCATGGTGCTGGACGGCAAGCGCAAGATCCGCACGCTCAGCGGCGGCGTCGAGATCACCCGCGGCACGCTGGTGCTCAAGGCGGCGCAGATCGAGCTGAGGGAAACCGCCCAGGGCCAGTTCGCCACGGCCAGCGGTGCCGACGGCCAGCTCGCCACCTTCCGCCAGAAGCGCGAAGGGCTGGACGAGATCGTCGAAGGCCAGGCCCGGCGCATCGAATACGACACCGTCACCGAGACCGTGCGCTTCATCGACCAGGCACAGGTGCGGGTGTTGCGCGGCGGCGTGCCGGCGGACCAGGTCACCGGCCAGACCATCGTCTACAACCATGCCCGCGACGTGTTCGAGGTGCAGGGCGGTGGTGCTGCCGGCGCTGCGGCGGCGGCCGCGGGTGGCGGGCGCGTCAAGGGCGTGGTGACGCCGCGCAAGGCCGCCAGTCCGGCCGCCGAGCCGACCAGTCCGGAGGCACCGCGGTGACCGGCGATACCCGCAGTTGCCTGGAGGCCGAGGGCCTCCAGAAGCGCTATGGCGCCCGGCTGGTCGTCAAGGACGTCCACCTGTCGGTGCGCAGTGGCGAGGTGGTCGGCCTGCTCGGTCCGAACGGCGCGGGCAAGACCACCAGCTTCTACATGCTGGTCGGGCTGGTGCGGGCCGACGCGGGCAGCATCCGCATCGACGGCGCCGAGGTGCAGCGCCTGCCCATCCACCAGCGGGCGCGGCTCGGGCTGTCCTACCTGCCGCAGGAGGCCTCGATCTTCCGGCGCCTGACGGTCGAGGAGAACATCCGCGCCGTGCTGGAGCTGCAGCACGACGAGAACGGTCGCCCGCTCGGCGCCGCGCGCATCGAGGCCCTGCTGGACGGCCTGCTCCACGACCTGTCGATCGAGCGGCTGCGCGCCAGCCCCGCCCCTGCCCTGTCGGGCGGCGAGCGCCGGCGGGTGGAGATCGCCCGGGCGCTGGCCACGCAGCCCCGCTTCATCCTGCTGGACGAGCCCTTTGCCGGGGTTGATCCGATTGCGGTGATCGAGATCCAGCGCATCATCGGTTTCCTGAAGGCGCGTGGCATCGGCGTGCTGATCACCGACCACAACGTGCGCGAGACGCTGGGCATCTGCGACCGCGCCTACATCATCAGCGAGGGCCGTGTGCTGGCCGAAGGGACGCCGGCGGCCATCGTCGACAACCCGGACGTGCGCAAGGTCTACCTCGGCGAACATTTCCGCATGTGATTTTGGTCCCCACCCCATGAAACCTTCCCTGCAGGTCCGCCTCTCGCAGCACCTGGCGCTGACGCCACAACTGCAGCAGTCGATCCGGCTTCTGCAGCTCTCGACGCTGGAGCTGCACCAGGAAGTCGAGCAGATGCTCGAAGCGAATCCGTTCCTGGAGGTCGATGAAGAGGGCGCCTCCCAGGACCGCCCGATGGCCGATGCCACGCTGGCCCCACCCGAGCGCAGCGCCAGCGCGGCCGACGACTGGGACGGTGGTGACAGCGCGGCGGCATCGACCAGCACCGCCTCGGAAGCCGAGACGCCCGGTGTCGACCAGCTCGACTTCAGCAGCAGCGACAGCAACGACTGGGACGCCGGCAGCGAGCGCGAGGACTACGACAGCCTGTCCGACGTGTCCGGCGCACGCAGCAACGCCGTCGAGGACGAGGACGGCGACTGGAGCGAGCGCTCCAGCCTCACCGAAAGCCTCAACGACCACCTGCGCGGCCAGCTGCTCGGCATGCGGCTGGCGGCCGAGGACATGCTGCTGGTCGAGTCGCTGATCGACTCGCTCAACGAGGACGGCTACCTGGCCGACCCGCTGGAGGACATCGCCGAGCGGCTGGCCATCGAGCTGTCGATCGGTGACACGCCCGGCGACGAGGAGGCCGCCGCGCTGCGCGAGGAGCTGATCGACCAGCTGCGCTGCGCCCTGGGCTGGCTGCAGAACCTGGAGCCCTGCGGCGTCGGCGCCCGCGACCTGGGCGAGTGCCTGGTGCTGCAGCTGCGCGAGTGCGACCGCACCGAGGCGCAGCGCGTGGCCGTCCTGATCTGTCAGGGCCATCTGGAGCTGCTCGCCCGGCGCGACATGAAAAAGCTCACGGCCGCCACCGGCGCCGACGAGGACGACATCCGCGATGCCCAGTCGCTCATCCTCACGCTGGAACCGAAACCCGGTCGCCGCTTCGCCCGCGCCGAGGCCAACATCGTCGTGCCGGACGTGATCGTGCAGAAGGCGGGCCGCGGCTGGCGCGTCGTGCTGAATCCGGACGTGATGCCCAAGCTGCGGATCAACGACCTCTACGCCCAGGTCCTGCGCCAGCACCGCAGCCAGCGCAATGGCGACGAGGGCGGTGCGACGCTGGCGGTGCGGCTGCAGGAGGCGCGCTGGTTCGTCAAGAACATCCTGCAGCGCTTCGACACCATCCAGCGCGTCTCGCAGGCCATCGTCGAGCGCCAGAAGGGCTTCTTCACCCACGGCGAGATCGCGATGAAGCCGCTGGTGCTGCGCGAGATCGCCGACGAGCTGGGCCTGCACGAGTCCACCATCTCGCGCGTGACCACCGCCAAGTACATGAACACGCCGTTCGGCACCTTCGAGCTGAAGTACTTCTTCGGCTCGTCGCTGAACACCGAGGCGGGTGGCAATGCGTCGAGCACGGCGGTGCGCGCGCTGATCAAGCAGTTCGTCGCCGCCGAGGACCAGAAGAAGCCGCTCTCCGACAGCCAGCTCAGCACGATGCTGGAGGAGCAGGGCATCCAGGTCGCGCGCCGCACCGTGGCCAAGTACCGCGAAGCGCTCAAGATCGCACCGGCCAATCTGCGCAAGGCGATCTGAGACCGATTGGCGGAGATTGCACCAGTTCGGGGCATTCCGTGGCGGCCTGCGCATGCCTGCGGGCGCGCTCCCGTGATTACCCCGACAGGCCTTGGTGCGCGGCTGCGGCGGGCCACACACCGGGTGTGATCGATTTTGCGATCAGGCCGGCACGGCCCATGCAATGGAGGTGAACCCAGGAGACCGCCATGCACGACCCAGTCCGCCACCAGATCGCCAGCCGTATCCACGATCTGCTCATGCACGAAATGGGCGAAGACGTGGACATCAATCTCATGCTCGGCCCGCCCGAGTACGCCCGCGCGGTGCTCAGCCTGTGCCGGGCCTGCGGCAGCGTGGAGCTGGGCCGGCTGGCCGAGCAGTTCCTGGTGACCTCGGCCACGCCGTCGACCCTGCGGGCGGCGGCGGTCAGTCCGTCGCTGTCGACGCGCCGCTGAAACGCTGCACCCCTTCCCGGCGCAGCGCCCTGCGGGCCGTGCTCAGGCCGGATTCGCGCCAGCCGGATCGACCAGCGCGGCGAGTGCGCGCATGAACCGTGTCAGCCGCGGCCCTTCGAGGAAGACCTCCGCGTTCGGCCCATCGACCAGGCCGACGAAGCGTTCGTGTCCGGCGTCGCCTTGCTGGGCCGCCACGAGGCGGGACTCGATGCTGTCGTCCACCAGCACGTGGTGCACGGCGACCAGCCGCACGCGGTCGGTGCGGTGCACGCGGCTCAGGCGCTGCATCAGCAGGGCCGGGTTCCACGGGCGGTCGAGGTGGACGATGGCCGTGGCGGCGTGGCGCAGGCCGAGTTGTCCGCCGCGGTCGTCGTCGTTGCACAGCAGCACGCGCAGCTCCGGCGACTGCTGGAACTCGCCGACCAGCGCACGCCGGGCGTCGCCGACCAGCTCCGGGCCGAGGCGGCGGATGGTGGTGCCGTGCGCTTGCAGGGCGGCGTCCAGGGCGTCGAGGGCCCCCGCCCACTGGCTGAACACGACCACCTTGGTGTCCGGTGTGCGCAGGGCCGTGTCGATGGTCTGCAGGGCGGCGCCGATCTTGCCGTCCTGACCGCACTGGCGCAGCGTGTGCAGCGTGCGCAGCAGCTGGCGCTGCTCGCTGCTGCCGAGGAACTGGGTGCGCTCCCAGCGCTGCACGCTGCGGCGCACCTGGCCCAGCAGCGTGTCGTGGGTGGTGCGCAGATCGGGCGACAGCGTGACCCGCGTGGTCTGCTCGACCGTCTCGGGCAACTGGCGCAGCACGAAGGTGCGCGAGCGCCGCAGCATCCACGGCGCCAGCGCGTCGACGTGTCCGCCCTGCAGGGCCGCGACGGCCCCGAAGCGGCCGCCATCGACCCAGTCCAGCATGGCCTGCCACGCGTCCGGGCGACCCTCCAGCGGCGCACGGGCGAGCACGAGGGCCCAGGGGGTGCCGGCGAGCGCCCGCAGCCGGGCCGCGCGGTCCGGGCTGGCCCACGGCGAGGCGGATGCATCGGCCGGCTCGTCGATGACCACCACGTCGGCGTCCAGTGCCTGCAGGCGGTCGGGGTCGACCGCGAGGTGGTCCAGATCGGCGATCACGGCGGTGATCGGCGTGTTGGCGTCGGTGGCGGGCAGGGTGTCCGGCGACGCGGCGGCGGTGCCGCTCCATTGCTGCCACTGGTCGCGCCAGTGGGCCAGCCGCTCCGACGGGCACAGCACCAGCGCCCGCGTGGCGCCGAAGCTCTGGCCGAGCAGCTGCAGCGCCGCGATGGCCTGCACGGTCTTGCCCAGACCGGCGTCATCGGCCAGCAGGCTGCGGCCGGCGCAGGCGGCGTAGAGCGCGCCTTCGGCCTGGTAGGTGCGCAGCGTGCCGGTCACCAGCGCGGCCAGTGCCGGGCTGAGCGGGCCGGCCGGGTGCTGGCGCTCCAGGTGCGCGACGCGGGCGCGCATGTCGCGGGCCTGGGCCAGCCAGTCCCACACGGACTCGTCCACCTGCAGCGGGTGGCGCCGTTCGCGGGCCAGCCGCACGAGATCGACCAGCGCCAGGTCGTTGACCAGCGGCGCTGCGTCGGTGGGGGTGCCGAGGGCCTGCGCGGCGGTATCGAGGTCCGGCGGACAGCCGCGGCCAGCCACCCAGTGCAGTTGCTGGCGCACGCCCTGCAGCAGCGTGACGCTGCTGTGCGGCGGGCGCAGGTCCGGTGGCGGTGCCGGCGGAGCAGGCGCTTCCACGGCCACGGCGGGGAGCGGCTCGACGTCGGGTTGCAGCGCTGGCGCGGGCACTGGCACTGGCACCGGGGCTGGTGCGGGCGGCAGTGCTGTTTCCGGTTCCGGTTCCGGTTCCGGTTCCGGTGCCGGTGCCGGTGCCGGTTCTGACACGGGCACTTCGACGGGCGCCTCGACAGGCACTTCGGCCACCACCTCGGCTGGCACGGCCGGCGTCGCGGCCTTCTTGCGCGCGGGTGTGCGGCGTGCGGTCTTCCTGGCCGGTGCCGCGACGGCGGGTTCGGGTTCTGTCAGCGCTTCGACCGGCGCTGCGACCTCTGCCACGGCGGCTGGCGCAGCCTGTGGCGCGGTGCGCACAGGCGTCTTGCGCGGCGCGCGCTTGCGGGCCGGGGTCGTGGCGGCGACAGGGGCCGCCGCCGCCGTCTCGGGCATGGGGTCGGGGGCCGTGTCGGGCGCGGCCATCACCGGCGCTTCGACGAGGTCGGACGCGATCGGAGTGGCTGCTGCGCGTTTGCGGGCAGAGGGGGTCTTGCGGGGGGAGGAAGTTGACGCCATGGAGAGGGCAATGCCGGCCGTGATTCGAAGTCCTGGAATTTTCCCGGGACTGTAGCCGGTATGGCCATCGCTTCTGCGCTGGATGTCGCTGCCGACGGGTCGTTTCGGTTTCATTCGTGCCCGAGTGCGGCGTCTGGAAGCGCCTGCCGGACTTGACGGGCGTCATCCGGGCCGGGCGGCATGCCCGATACGATGGCCGGATGGTCCTGGATCTTCTGCTCGCTCTGCTGGCGCTCGTGATCGCCCTGGTGCTGCGGCCCTGGCGCGCGGCGCGCGCCGAGGGGCCGCCGTGGGCGTGGCTGGCGTGGTGGTCGGCGATGCCGCTGTTCTGGGGCACCGACCGCTATGTGGCGATGGCCGTCGTGCAGCCGCTGTCCGGCGCGGTGCTGCTGATGCTGCTCACGGGCTGGCCGCTGGCTGTGCTCGCGATGGTGCCCGTGGCGGTGGCCACCGCGCTGATGGCCGGTCTGGATGCGGCCGAGGCGCTGCACCGGCTGGTCTGGCTCGGTGTCGTGCCGGCGACGCTGGCGCTGGGCCTGGGAGCGGCGGTGCGGCGCTGGCTGCCGCAGCACCTGTTCGTCTACATCCTGGGCCGCGGCTTTGTGGTCACCGCCCTCAGCACCGTGCTGAGCGGCGCGCTGTCGATGTGGCTGCATGGCGGCACCCCGGGGCTCGACCCTGGCGAGCAGATGATCGGCCGCTGGCTGGCGGCCTGGGGCGATGCCTTCCTGACCGGCATGGTCGTGGCCATCTTCGTGGCCTTCCGGCCCGAGTGGCTGGCCACGTATTCCGACCGCATCTACCTGCCGGACGACCGCACCGACCGCCTGCCCTGAACCCGCAAAGTCGGTCACTCCACCGAGCGCGTCTAAGATGCGCCGCATCATGAAAACTGTCCTCAAGCTGCTGCTGTTCTCCGTGGCGGCCATCGTGCTGTCGGCCGTGCTGACCGTCTGGCTGGCGATGCACGACCAGGCGCTGGTCGTGCGCGATTCGGCGATGACCACCACCGATGTGGTCCGCGTGCGGGATCTGCTCAGCGCGGCGGACCCGCGCAAGCATCCGCAGGAGGGCGAGGTGGTGCGCACCTTCCGCGCCGACGGCCACGATCTGGACCTGGTCGTCCACGACGCCGCCCGGCGGCTGCTGCAGGGGGCCGGACGCGTCGTGCTGGAGGACCAGGCGGCCCGGGTGCAGCTCAGCTTCCAGGTGCCGCGCAGCCCGTTCGGCGCTTGGCTGAACGTCGAGGCGCGCGTGCAGCAGACGCCGGGCTGGCCTGCGCTGGAGCGCCTGCAGATCGGCCGCCTGCCGGTGCCCGTCGGGCTGGCGCACTGGCTGCTGGTGCAGGGCCTGGCGCATTACCAGCTCACCGAGCCCGTGCAGACGGTGAGGGGCATGGTGCAGCGCGTCACGCTGCAGCCGGCCGAGATCGTGCTGGACTACGTCTGGCGACCGGACGGCCTGCGCACCGTGATGCTGCCGCCCGCGGACCAGCAGCGGCTGCGCGCCTACGTCGACCGGCTGGCGCCGCTGGTGCGTCCGGCGCGCCACGCCGTGCCGCTGGCCGGTCTGCTGCCTCCGATGTTCGAGCTGGCGCGGGTGCGCGCGGCCGCGGCCGGCGGCGACGAGGCCGCCGCTGCCCAGGAAAATCGCACCGCGCTGATCGCGCTGGCGCTCTATGCCACCGGCCAGAGCCCGTCGCGCTTCGTGCAGGAGGCGCGTGGCTGGGCCCAGCCGATCCCGCACCCGGTGCTGCTGCGCGGGCGCGAGGACTTCTCGATGCACTTCCTCGTGTCCGCCGTGCTCGCCGCCGAAGGGGGTGGCCGGCTGGCGGATGCCATCGGGCTGTACAAGGAAATCTCCGACTCGCGCGGCGGCAGCGGCTTCAGCTTCAACGACATCGCCGCCGACCGCGCCGGCACCCGCTTCGGCCAGATCGCCGCGAACGACCCGAAGCGGCTGCAGGCCGAACTCTCGAAAGGCGTGACGGACGAGGACTTCATGCCCGGCGTGGCCGACCTGCCCGAGTTCCTGAGCGAGGCGGAGTTCAAGGCGACCTACGGCGGCATCGGGGCACCGGCCTACGAGCGCATGAAGGCCGACATCGAACGCCGCGTGGCCTCCCGGCCTCTGCTGCGCTGAGGGGGCGCCATGGACACGACGCTGACGGCCCTGCGCAGCGGCGCCCTGGCGGGCGCCCGCCGCCTCGACCTGGCCTGCGGCCTGACCGAACTGCCGCGCGAGGTCTTCGACCTGGCCGACACGCTCGAAGTGCTCAACCTCACCGGCAACCGCCTGTCCACCCTGCCCGACGACCTGCCGCGGCTGCACCGCCTGCGCGTGGTCTTCTGTTCGGACAATGCCTTCACCACATTGCCTCCCGTGTTGGGAAGCTGTGGACAACTGGAGATGGTCGGCTTCAAGGCGAACCGGATCGCCCGCGTGCCGGCCGAATCGCTGCCACCCCGGCTGCGCTGGCTGATCCTCACCGACAACGCGGTCGAGGCCCTGCCCGACACACTCGGTGCGCGCCCGCGGCTGGAGAAGCTCATGCTCGCCGGCAACCGGCTCACCGCCCTGCCCGACCTGTCCGGCTGTGGAGAACTCGCGCTGCTGCGGCTGGCCGCCAACCGGCTGGACGCGCTGCCAGCCTGGTTGTCGTCGATGCCGCGCCTGGCCTGGCTGGCCTGGGCGGGCAATCCGGTTTTGCACAGGATGTCCCCGGCTGTGGACAACTCAGGTCTTTCACGAATTCAATGGAAGGATCTGTGTTTCCATCAGGTGCTCGGAGAAGGCGCTTCTGGAGTTATACACAAGGCGACATGGACAAGCCGGACGAGGTTATCCACAGAGGTGGCAGTCAAGCTGTTCAAGGGATCGATGACCAGCGACGGCTTGCCCGACAGCGAGATGGCCGCCACCATCGCCGCTGCCGGGCACCCCGGGCTGGTCGGTGTGGAGGGACTTGTCCACAGCCCGACCGATGCCACACCGGGCCTGGTGCTGCCGCTGCTGGATCCGTCCTTCCGGGCCTTGGCCGGGCCGCCGAGTCTGGCCTCCTGCAGCCGGGATGTCTATCCGGACGGATTTGGCATGACTGTGGACAAGCTGTTGATAATTGTTCGTTCCGTGGCTGGAGCGGTGGCGCATCTGCATGCCCGCGGGCTGGTGCATGGCGACCTGTATGGCCACAACATCTTGTGGAATGGCGTGGATCGCGCGTTGCTCGGCGACTTCGGTGCCGCGTCCTTCCTGGATCCCGACGACTGCACCGCGGCCGGGGCTCTGCAGCGGCTGGAGGTGCGCGCGTTCGGCTGTCTGCTGGAAGAGCTGCTGGAGGCCGTGGATCACCCTGTGGATTCCCGCTGCGGGCCGCTGGCCGTGCTGCGGGATGCCTGCCTGCAGCCGCAGGTGACGCTGCGGCCGTTGTTCTCAGACCTCGTTGGCGCGCTGGCCGGCCTCGGCTGACACGGCGCCAGCCCTGGCCGTTGCCGCGAGGTGGCCGACGAATTGGCCGAACGCGGACAGCAGCGGCGCATAGCGCTCCGGCGCCTGTTCAAGCTGCGCCAGCGCGAGGCAGGTGGCCTCCAGTGTGGACAACTGGTCCGGCCGGTGCGCCTTGCGGATCGTGTATTGCGATGGCGGTGGTGCGGTCAGCGCCAGCCGTGGCAGCCGCTGCAGGGCTGGGTTCAGGTGCAGCAGCTTGCGGCTCTTGCGCCAGGTGCCGTCGAGCACGACCAGCCGCAGACGCCCCGCTGCGGCGAAAACCGGGTGGTTATCCACAGCCTGCACGGTGTGTTGGTCCTCTGGATACAGCAGCACGCTGGTCCGGTCTTCCCTGTGCAGAAGATGCTCCAGAGCGGCGACATCGAATTGCTCACCTGTGGATAACCAGCTGCTCGCCAGACTCCGCTGCAGCAGCACCGCGCTGCCCTTGGCCTGTCCGGCTTCGAGCGGATGCTGCAGGATCAGCACGTCGACCAGGTTATCCACAGGCGTGGTCCAGGCGCACAAGCAGGTGCGCAGCGGGCGGGCGCAGTGTGGACAAGTCGGGCGGCAAGGGTGTTCCATGGCGGGCGGCAGGCAAAGGCGAAGTGCGCGAAGATCTGCGCATGATCGCTGTTTCCGTCCTCGACCTCGCCCCCATCGCCGAAGGCAGTGATGCCGCGACCGCGCTGCGCCACGCCCTCGATCTGGCTCAGCACGCCGAACGCTGGGGCTACCGCCGCTACTGGCTTGCCGAACACCACAACATGGCCGGACTGGCCTGCTCCGCCACCGCGGTGCTGGTCGGCCACATCGCAGGCGGCACCTCGACCATCCGCGTCGGCGCCGGCGGCGTGATGCTGCCCAACCATGCGCCGCTGGTCGTCGCCGAACAGTTCGGCACGCTGGCCACGCTCTACCCTGGCCGCATCGACCTCGGCCTCGGCCGCGCGCCCGGCACCGACCAGGCCACCGCGCGCGCACTGCGTCGCCATGTTCACAGTGCAGACGAGGAGAGTTTTCCACAGGACGTGATGGAACTGCAGCGCTACCTCGGCGAGCCGGACGCGAGCTAAAGCGTGCGCGCGATTCCCGGGACCGGGACGCACGTGCCGATCTGGCTGCTCGGATCGTCGCTCTATGGAGCTCAACTGGCCGCCTACATGGGAATTCCGTTCGCCTTCGCCTCGCATTTTGCGCCGGACATGCTGTTGCAGGCGCTGGACATCTACCGCCGCACCTTCCGTCCGTCGGCCAGTTATCCACAGCCTTACGCGATGGTCGGCACCAACGTGATCGCGGCCGATACCGATGCCGAAGCACAGAAGTTATTCACATCGATCCAGCAACGTTTCCTTGGCATGGTGCGCAACCAGCGCGGTCCGCTGCCACCGCCTGTGGACAACATGGACGCGCTGTGGAGCCCGGCCGAGCGGCGGCAGGTCGAGCGGATGCTGTCGGTGGCGGTGGTCGGCTCGCCTGCAACGGTGCGCGACGGGCTGCGGGCGCTGGTCGAGCGCACGGGCGCGGATGAACTCGTCATCGCCGGGGCCACGCACGACCACGCGGCGCGGCTGCGCTCCTACGAGCTGATCGCGCAGTGCGCTGCCGACGTGGTGCCCGCCGTCCACCCTTGAGCAGACCTTGACCGGCATGTCCTCGATCCGCTCGTAGACCGGCAGGCCACGCGCCCGGGATGCGCAGCACCGCATCGCAGCGCGACAGCAGCCGCTCCGCCACCGGGTACTGGTACTGGTGGAGCACCTCGTCGCCATGCACGTGCCCGCCGGTCGCGTGGATGATCGGCAGCGCCACCCACTCCCCGATCATCGCCAGGTGCCCGCGCTCGTAGAGCGGCAGCGCTGATCCAGCCGGGGCAGGTGGTGCTGCTCGACGGCGGCACGGCCACGACGGCGTTGGCCCGCGCGCTGCCGCCCGCGCTGCGCCCCACCGTGCGTCACGCACAGCCCGACCATCGCGGTCGAACTCGGCGAGCGCGGCGACCACCCGCACATCGAGGTGATCCTGCTCGGCGGCCGGCTGTTTCATGGGCGTCACCAGAGAAGCTCGGGGCGGCGTCGGTGTACGTGATCGCGCCGTTGGCGGCGTTGGGGATCGATGTGGTGCTTGCTGCGCGGTGATGGAGGTCACTGCTTCAACCGCGCCACCAGCGCCCGGCTGACCTTCACACCATCCGGCCAAGTGGTGTTCTGGTGATCGAGTTTGGCCAGTCGCTCGGCAATCGCCAAGCTGGCCTCCGCGAACCGCAAGGCGCAGGGGCGGTCGGACAGACCGTCATGGACCTGTGCCAGTACCGTGTAGGAATCCGACAGGTCTCGCGGCCACTGGCTGTTCGCCGGGTCCGCCTTCGCCAGCTTCTCGTGAATGGCCCGTGCCTGCTCAAACACTCGCTTTGCGCGCTGACCTGGGTGGTCCAGCGCACCCATGCGTGGCTGGCGGCTGATTGTGAAGCTGCGCACCAAAAGAACGGCCACGCTGTCGCGTGGCCCGGTGGCTCAGGCAGCAAGCGTTCTCGTTGCTATACGTTGGCCACCGTCAGCGTGTACGTTTCGGTCGTCGTGCCATCCGGGGCGGTCACGACGATCGTGATCACGGTTCCGTTGGTGACCGCGACCCCAACAGTGGTTCCGGGCAGGATCACGTTCCCGTTGACGGTAATCTTCTTGACCTTGCTCGACAGCGGTATCGGTGCAATTCCGATGTTGATTGTTCCGGCCGGCACGTTGATCGTGTAGGCGAACGTCCAAGGGTTGAACTTGTTTCGCAGGCTGTTCGGGACCGGCCCGGCGACCGGCCACAGCGAACCGTCGGCCAAGGTCAGCTGCGCGTTGGGCGCTGCCCAGACCACATCCGTGCCGACCAGCGTCGCGCCAGTCAGTTCGATATTCCCGAGGACACCGTACTTGAGGTGCGCATTGGGTTGCGTGTAGTCGATCGTCGGATGTGAGCTGTACGCTGCGTTCGGAGCGGTCAGGTATCCATACGGGGTCGTCCCGAACGTGCCACCGATGCCGATGGCGGCCCAGTTGTAGAGGTCGGTGTACATGTTGCCGATGATCGCCGTCCGGAAGCGCGCGGCGTCGCTGCTGCGCAGCGTGGGGCTGTTGGCCGCCTCTTGCTCGTCGATGACGTTCTGGAAGAGCTGCTGCACCATCTGGATGTGCGGGCCGGGCAAGGCCGATTCGTCATGGCCGGTGAAGAGCTTGGTGACCTTGCCGCTGTTCTTCTTCATGCTGGCGTGCGCCTGCATGAGCACAGAGAGTTGCAGGTCCGCCCGAGCACTCGACAGGTTCACGTTATCGGCAGTGCCCATGCGCGTGCAGCCGTAGTAGTCGGTGGCGAACAGGAATCCGCTCTCTTTGTGATGCAGCATCACGAGCGAGTTCTCATGGCCGGGAACGGCGTAGACGTTGAGCTTCAACGGAATGGCAGCGGTGCCGATGTCGAACTGGTCGCCATCGTCGATGTTGTTCACCTGCTTGATGTTGTCCTTGGCGCCCAGCACGCCAGCGAACGTGGTCCAACTGCGCTGGTTCGCATAGACCGGGATGTTGGCGTTGAGGAAGTTCTGCGTCTGCGCGGAGTGGTCGCTGTGCGCGTGCCCGACGATGAGCTTGAGCGGCTTGGAGGTCAGCGACCTGGCTTTGTCGTAGAGCGTGCCTCCCGTCTGGTCGGCACTGTTCCACGCTGTCTGCAGCGCGTCGAAGACGATCGCAGACTGAGGGCCCTCGATGAGCCAGCTCATCGCGCGGACTGACTCGTAATCGCTGTACATGCGTGTGACTTTCGGGGCGATCGGACCCTTGGCAGGGTCGAAATTTCCTTCTTCGACCACGTCGGCGCCGTACTGCGACTGCCACGGCCTGACCAGATTCCACTTGAATGTGCGAACCGGGCTCACCGCAAGGCCGTTCTTCACAGCCACGGTTTTCCAGGTGACCAGGCGGTAGGGCTGAGGGCCCTTGGCGCCAGAGCGATCACCGACCAGTTCCTGGATGTGGCCGGTGGCCGTGACGTCGTAGATCATCCGGGTGGGCGAGGTCGTGGGATCGCTGCCGTCCGTCGTGTAGTAGATCGTGGCGCCCGGCGTTGGCGTGGTGAGATGGATGAAGCGGCGCGGTGCGTAGTTCCTGTCTGCCAGGAGTTTCTGCACCGTGGCGTCGGCCACGATGCCGCCGGTCCCCGACGAACCGGCGCCGTCAGGGAGGACCGTGAGGTGGGACGCGGCCTGCTTGGGCATTGCCTGAACGACCACGGCCGAGTTGGCCGCAATGGCATCGATGGCGGCCTGCGCCTCGGTGGCGGTGATGGCCGACGTGGGCGCAAATTGTGTGCTGCTGCGGCTTGGCAGGTAACCGGCTGCGACCAGTGCTGCAACGCTGGGCTTCGCGGCGTCGGAAATGCTGCTGGCGTCATCGAATGCGCTGAGCGCACCAGTGCCGGAAGGGATGGGAATCAGGAATGCCTTCGCGAGAATGACGGCCGCGTCCTGTCGCGTCATGATCGCCTGGGGAACAAACTTCCCGCTCGCGTCCGGAGCGATCACGTTCTCCTCGTAGGCATTTTCGATCTGCTTGCCGTACTGATCCGTCGCCTTCACATCGGCAAACGTTCGAAGGGGCACCTTCCAGTAGTCGTTGTAGTTGGAAGCGTGGTACCAGCCGAGGTAGTCCGAGATTTGCCCGACGAACTGGGCGCGCGAGAGTTCGCCTTGCGCGGGCAGGGCGGGGCCCGTGTCGGCATTGGTGTCGGCGTCGCTGGCGCAACCTCCTACAACACCTGCGGACAGCGCGGCCGCCACCAAGCTTGCACCTCCGGCCGTGTGTCTCAGAAACCGAAGCAAATTCGTCAGCATCATTGTTTGCCTGTCTTTCCCGGAAATGCCGCAAAGAGCGTGGCGCCCTCGCGAGTCTGTAAGGTCACCGAAGGTTAACAACCTTGTTAGAAGACTGTCTCGGGATCAACCCTGACAACATTGTTAATCGCGTGCGCCGTTCAAGCTTGTGCCCCGCTGGTACGCTATGCGCCATGGCCAGCACAACACTCTCCGCACGCAGGACCGACACCGAAACTGCCTCGGCAACCGATCGCGTGCGCGCACTCCTGCTCGAGGTCGCGGCCAAGGAGTTTTCAAGCCGTGGTTTCGCCGGCGCCCGATTGGAGAAGATTGCGGCCGACGCCAACATCACCCGCGCGATGATTTATTACCATTTTGGCGGTCGCGAGGGCTTGTATGTCGCGGTGCTGGAGGACGCCTACAACTCGATCTGGAGAGCTGAACACGCCATCAGGATCGATGACCTTGAACCGATCAAGTCCTTGCGCAGGCTTGTCGAGTTTCGGGTCGGCTATTACATCGACAACCCGACCTTCGTGGCCCTGGTATCGATCGAGAACCAGTTGGAGGCCAAGCACCTCAGACGCGTGAAATCGGTGACCTTGTCCGCTGCACCGTCTCTCGAACACACCGCTGCAGTGCTGGCGCAGGGCCAGGCCCAAGGTGTTTTCCGAATGGATGTGGACGTCGTCGATCTCTACCAGGTCATCGTCTCGATGGGTTTCTTCAACGTAGCGAATCGCCATACCTTCGGCGCCATTTTCGGGCGGGACTTCGCGGACGGTTCGCACATGCGCACGTTGGTGGCCGACGTCGTGCTGCGCTACGTTTCTACAGATGTTGGTGCGCTACCGGAGCATTCAGCAAGCCCACCGAGCTGCAAACCGCCTCAACGCCCTGCGCGCTGACCGGGACGAAGCGTGGGTGCCGTTCAAGGCAGGCGGCAACGGCACAGGCATTGCATGGCCCTCGGAACACCGCTCACCGGAGACTCCCATGCGCCGTCGCCCCTGGATTGCCCTGCCCCTGATCGCGGCCTTCGCGTTCGCAGCCCCGGCCGCCCACGCCTGGCCCGACAAGCCGATCCGGCTGGTCGTCACCTTCGCTGCGGGCGGCGCCAGCGACATCGTGGCCCGCGTGATCGCCGAGCCGCTGTCCAAGGCGCTCGGCCAGCCGGTGGTCGTGGACAACAAGCCCGGCGCGGGCGGCACCATCGGCGGTCTCGACGTGGTGCGTGCCGCACCGGACGGGTACACGCTGATGCTGTCCAACGCCACGCCCACGTCGATCGGCCCCTTCACCGTGCCGAAGCCGCCCTACGACCCCAGATCCGCGCGCTCGCCGTGACGACGCCGACGCGCTCGCCACTGCTGCCCGAGGTGCCGACGGTGACCGAGCTCGGCCTGCCGCAACTGGTGGCGGAGAACTACTTCGGCGTCTCGGGTCCGGCTGGCCTGCCGCGCGAGGTGACCGAGCGGCTGGCGCGCGCGCTGGCGGAGATCGAGTCCGATCCGGCCATCGTCAAGCGCTTCGCCGAACTCGGCATCACGCCGCGCAAGGCGACACCGGCCGAGTTCACCGCCTTCGTGGCCAAGCAGGTGGCGGACTGGCAGCCGGCGATCAAGGCGGCGGATCTGAAGCCTTGACGGGTGACGCGCTGCCTGCGCGTCGCCGATCAGTCACCCAGCATTGCCAAGTCGCGGCGCCACGCCTCGCGCAGGGCCCGATCGCGCTCCTGCAGATCACCGGGCTTGCGCAGCACCAGCTTGTGCGGCGAGCCTTGCCGGAGCGTGGTCGCGGTGAGCGGCGCGCCCGCGGCCTCGAACTGTGACTGGACATGCTGGCGGCGCGGCTCGGCCATCGCCAGCACGAGGGGCTCGGCGCTGGTGGATTCGGCCCAGGGGATCATGGCCATGCAGTCCTTGCAGCGGCACACCCATTCCACGCCGCGCAGGCGGTGGTCCGAGAGGTCGCGCAGCGGTTCTGTCAGGGCAGTGCGCAGTGCCTCGGTCACGCGGGCGTGCAGGGGCTGATCCTGCGGCCACTGGCGAGACAGGACACCGACGGACTGCGTGAAGGGCGCCAACTGCGTGCGGGGATACAGGCCAGGATGGGCGAGCACATGGTCGATCAGCACCTGCAGATCCTCCACGCCGTCGTCCGCCCGCAGCACGAGGGACTGCGCCAGTTCGTCCACCGCCTGCAGCATCCCCGCCAGCAGCGCCATCCGGTTGGCCGGTTTCGCCTGCACACGGGCTTGATCGAAGCGTTTCAGCGTGGTCAGGCCATCGTCGAACCAGTCGTCCAGCAGCACCGCACTCCAGCCCGCGTCCAGGGCGGCTTGCGTGAACGCTGGCAACGGTGTCGGCCACAGCGTCGGCATGGACAGGCGCGAACCCCATTGCGCATTCCACGCCGTGGTGGAGGCGAATCGCCGCGCCTGCGGATCGCTCCAGCGCTGCAGCACGGTGCGCAGCCAGAGCGTGCCACGCGCGTTCTGCAGCCGCGCCAGGATGGCCGCGTCCTCTGGCAGGAATCCACTCGGGTCGAAGCCGGCCAGCAGCGCCGTGGCCGCATCGGGGTCGGGCAATGCGGCGGCGATCTCGGCACAGGCGTCGAGCAAGGTGCGACCCCGGGCGCTCACCTGATAGGCCAGCGTGCGGGCCGCCACCTGCACGCGACTGGCCAGGGTGGCAGATTCGGTGGGCAGTCTGGCCAGCCGCTGCAGTTCTGCCAAGGCCCCTTCGAAATCGAGTTCGAACCGGTCCCGCTCGGCCGCCAGCGGCGACTGGATCACCAGCGCGGCGCGGCGGTACCAGTAGTCCAGCGTCTCGCCGTAGTTGCCCATGTAGCCCTCGTACTGCTCGTCCACGAGGTGGGCGCGGCCGGTCTCGGTGAAGCTGGTGGTGTCGTCGAGCCTCACGGACAGGCTGCTGCGCGGGCCGACCTGGTCGTGTGCATCGACCCAGAAGTCCAGCGACAGCGACTCGTCGATCAGTTCACCCGGCTGGGGATCTCCCGCGTCGTCATGGCGCCCCCAGCGTGACCGGGGGGCGGGCTCGGCGCTCCAGGTCTGGTGCAACTCGGCCAGCGCCAGGTGCAGGCGCAGCCCGAGCGCCTCGGCCGCCGCGCGCAGCGCCGCCACGCGCCAGCGGTCATCGCCCTTCAGCAGCGGCCAGCGCAGGCCGTGTTCGGTGTATTCGTGGTCGAGCAGCAGCACCCAGGGCGCCATGCTCGGCGTGTCGCCGTCCAGCGCGAACTGCTGCCGCAGCGCGTGTTCCAGCGCGGTCTGCAGCCCCGCAGGGACTGCCGGCCGTACCGTCTCGGCGGGCAGCACCAGATCGAACGTCAACGCGACGCGCCAGCCCTCCTGCACGGGAAGCACCTCGTGCCGGCAGTCGGCATAGAACGCGAACCAGCGGATGTCCTCGGCCTGCAGGTGCTGCGACGACAGGACGGTTTCCTGCTGTCTCAGTTGCACCCGCAGCGTGCCGCCGATGTGTGGCGACGGCCAGACCAGCACCAGCGTGGCGACCATGCCGGGGTGTTTCTCGGTGTCCTGGTGCGGCTTGAAGAACTGGCCGGGGCCGTAGATCAGCAGGTTGTGCAGCCAGGCGTCGAGCTGCTCCACGCCGAGCGCCTGGGCGACCGCCTGCTTCAGCGCGGCGAAGGCGCCGGGCTGCCAGTCGAGGCTGAGCAGGTCGGCGCTGACCTCGCCGGTGTGGCGCACGGACGGGTCGAGCAGGGTCTGGTCGCGCAGGCCGAATTGGGCGGGTTCGCTGAGGTCGTGCAACGCCTGGGCTTGGGCGGGCGGTAGGGGCTGTGGCAGCGGGCCGAGTCCTTCGACCTCGATCGACAGGTGCTCGGCGGGCAAGCGGCCTTCTGCCCAGAAGCGGTCGGAGGTGGGGGTACCGTCTGGCGAGGCGGGTCGCGGCGTGGACGGCTGGCGCAGCAGGTCGAGCAGGGTGGTCATGGTCGTCATTGTGGTCAGTTTGATGTGGACGACGCCGGAGTTCACCCCACCCGAGAGGACATGGCTCAGGCGGCGTTGACCTCGGCCCAGTCGAGGATATGGGCCGTCAGCCGTTCGGCATCTGTTTCCACGGCAACCCGGCAGTTCTTCGGTGCCCGGCACACCACGAAGTCGATGGCATTCTCAATGTGGAGTCTGCAACACACTCGCCGGCACCCACATCAGTCCGCCTTCTGGTGTTCCGATGTCTGCCGCGCGGGCCAGCCAGCCAGCCACCGACCACTTCGTTGAAGAGTCGCGCGTCGCTGCCTGCTGCAAATGACTTGACATAGGCCGTGGCACTGCGGCCACCGTGCCGTCTGCACCATGGCAAGGTGGGTCTTGGCGCGGATGCCGCCCGTGATCGCCCGCAGCGGCGCGGTGTATGTGCCGCTGAACTTCATGTAGAACCTGCTTCCCCCTGAACATGCATGATCCTACAAGGCGTCAAGTGCGATCAATCCACTGGCCTAGTTCGTCATTTTCGGGGCCTCAGCGAGTCTGGGTGGCGGAGGCGGCTCAGCCGCCCACCGCCTCCGCCTTGAACATCGCCCTGATTCCCCGCACCGCCTGCCGGATCCGCCCCTCGTTCTCGATCAGCGCGAAGCGCACATGGTCATCGCCGTGGTCGCCGAAGCCGATGCCGGGCGAGACGCAGACCTTGGCCTTCTCCATCAGCCGCTTGGCGAATTCCAGCGAGCCCATCGCCGCATACCGCTCGGGGATCTTGGCCCAGATGTACATCGACGCCTTCGGGCATTCCACGTCCCAGCCGACCTCGCGCAGCCCCTTGACCAGCACGTCGCGGCGCTTCTGGTAGGTCGCGGCGATGTCCTTGACGCACTGCTGATCGCCTTCCAGCGCGGCGATGGCCGCCACCTGCAGCGGCGTGAAGGTGCCGTAGTCGTGGTAGCTCTTGATGCGCGCCAGGGCGGCGACGAGATCCGGGTTGCCGACCATGAAGCCGATGCGCCAGCCGGCCATGTTGTAGCTCTTGCTCAGCGTGAAGAACTCGACCGCGATGTCCTTGGCGCCCTTGACCTGCATGATTGACGGCGCCTTCCAGCCGTCGAAGCAGATGTCGGCGTAGGCCAGGTCGTGGACGACGAAGATGTCGTGCTTCTTGGCCAGCGCGATGACGCGCTCGAAGAAGTCGAGTTCGACGCACTGCGCGGTCGGGTTGCTCGGGAAACCCAGCACCATCATCTTCGGCTTCGGGTAGCTGCCGCGGATGGTCTTTTCCAGCTCGGCGAAGAAGTCCACGCCGGGCACCAGCGGCACCGAGCGGATGTCGGCGCCGGCGATGACCGCGCCGTAGATGTGGATCGGGTAGCTCGGATCCGGCACCAGCACCGTGTCGCCGCGGTCGAGCGTGGCCAGCATCAGGTGCGCCAGGCCCTCCTTGGAGCCGATGGTGACGATGGCCTCGCTGTCCGGATCGATGTCGACGGCGTAGCGGTCCTGGTACCAGTGCGAGATCGCGCGGCGCAGGCGCGGGATGCCCTTGCTGGCCGAGTAGCCGTGGGTGTCGGGCCGCTGGGCGACCTCGGTGAGCTTGGCGACGATGTGCGCGGGCGTGGCGCCGTCGGGGTTGCCCATGCTCAGGTCGATGATGTCCTCGCCCCGGCGGCGCGCGGCGAGTTTCAGCTCGGCCGTGATGTTGAAGACGTAGGGGGGAAGGCGGTCGATGCGCGCAAAGCGGCGCTTGCCCGAAGTGGAGGCAGAGGAAGACATTGACAGTGGCTTTCACGTGAGCGCCCGGAACCGTCCGAGCGACGCTGGCTGCTGGGCAGCCGGGGGCCATGTTAGCCCAGCCGCAGGCGGTACGGCGCGGCGGCTGCGCCAAGTGACCGGGCGGAGCCTGACCAGTTCCAGCGCATGGAGGCCGCTGTCACGCTGTCCCGACGTCTTCGCCCTCGACCTGCGCCAGGGCTGCGGTGTCCTGCGCATCCTCGTCGGCTGCGCGCGTGTGCTCCCGCTACGGCTTCGCCCGCCGCACCCCCTCCGCCTGCCGCTCGTAGTCTTCGCGCGACCGGGTCATGTCGGCCAGACAGCGCGAGCGGTCCAGCGGGTCCTGCAGCTTCATGCAGTGGTCGCGTTGCCAGGCCTGGCCGATGTTCCAGAACTGGTCGGTGCTGCAGGCGGTCAGCAGGGTCAGGACGCAGAGGGCGAGTGTGGGTAGGCGCATGGTGGGGGCCGTGGTGGTGGTGGGTGGCTCAAAGGTCGGGGGCGGCATCGACCAGAAAGCGCTCGGCCAGCAGGGCCCAGTACGCCGCGCCGACGCCGATGTTGTCGTCGTGGAAATCGTAGCCGGGGTGGTGGACCATGCAACCGCCTTCTCCGTCGCCGTTGCCGATCAGCAGGTAGCTGCCGGGGCAGTGTTCCAGCATCACGGCGAAGTCCTCGCTGCCGTTGAGCGCGGGGCCGTGCAGCGTGACGTGGTCCGGGCCGAGCAGCTCCAGCGCCACGCGGCGCGCGAAGTCGGTTTCGGCCAGGGTGTTGACCAGCACCGGGTAGTCGCGCTGGTAGTCCACCTCGGCGCGCACGCCGAAGCTCTCTGCCTGCGCCACCGCGAGCGCGCGGATGCGCCGCTCCAGCAGGTCGCGCACGCCGGGGTCGAGCGAGCGCACGCTCAGCGCCAGCGTCGCCCGGTCGGGGATCACGTTGCTGGCGCGGCCGGCGTGCAGCGCGCCGACGGTGACCACCGCCATCTGCTGCGGATCGACGTTGCGCGAGACGACGGTCTGCAGCGCCATCACCAGACTGGCCGCGGCGACGACCGGGTCGGTGGCGAGCTGCGGCGCCGCGCCGTGGCCGCCGGTGGCGTGCAGCGTGATCGTCACGTCGTCGCTGGAGGCCAGCGCCGCGCCGTCGCGCAGCACGAGCCGGCCTTGCGGGATGCCTGGCATGTTGTGCATCGCGAAGACGGCGTCGCAGGGGAAACGCGCGAACAGGCCCTGCTCGATCATCAGCTTCGCGCCGCCGGGGTATTCCTCGGCAGGCTGGAAGATCAGGTTCAGCGTGCCGGAGAAGTCGACGTGGTGCGCGAGGTGGTGCGCCGCGGCGAGCAGCATCGCCGTGTGGCCATCGTGGCCGCAGGCGTGCATGACGCCGTCGTGCGCGCTGGTCCACGGCTTGCCGCTGGTTTCCTGGATCGGCAGCGCGTCCATGTCGGCGCGCAGGCCGAGCCGGCGCGGGCCGCTGCCGCGCTTCAGCTGGCCGACGACGCCGGTGGTCGCCAGCCCGCGGTGCACGGTGTAGCCCCAGGCTTCCAGCCGCTCGGCGACGAGCTGCGCCGTGCGGTGTTCGGACAGGCCGAGTTCGGGGTGGCGGTGCAGGTCGCGGCGCAGCGCGATGAACGCGTCGGCCTGCGCCTGCAGCGCGGTCAGCATGGGGTGCGTGGTCATCGGCGTGGGCGAGGGCATGGGCAGGGTCCTGTGGGGTGGTGCAGCAATGTGGCAGTGGAGGCTGTCATTTCGGCAGGCCTGGCAGCCAAAAGCGGCAGTTCATGCGCTTCCGCCTGACACCGACCTTCAGGAGACTCTACCCAAGCCCAGCACTTCCGGAGACGTCCATGGACACCCGCACCCATTCCAGCACCACCTTCCCCTCCACCCTGTACTTCGGCGTCGAGGACATGGTCCGCCTCGTCCAGCGTGTCGGCCTGTCCGCCTGCATCGCGGGCGTGGCCGAGCGCATCGAAGCCGCCTTCCTCCGCTGGAGCGACTTCGACAAGAGCGCCCGCCTGGCCTGCCATTCCGCGGACGGCGTGATCGAGCTGATGCCGATCGCCGACGCCGAGCGCTTCACCTTCAAGTACGTCAACGGCCATCCGAAGAACACCCGCGCCGGCCTGCCCACCGTGATGGCCTTCGGCGTGCTGGCCGATGTCGCCACCGGCGTGCCGCGGCTGCTGTCCGAGCTGACGCTGACCACCGCCATCCGCACCGCCGCCATGTCCGCCACCGCCGCGCGCCACCTGGCCCGCCCCGGCAGCCGCGTGATGGCGCTGATCGGCAACGGCGCGCAGAGCGAGTTCCAGGCGATCGCCTTCCGCGACCTCGCCGGCATTCGTGAGCTGCGCCTGTTCGACACCGACCCCGCCGCGACCGCCAAGCTGGCCGCCAACCTCGCCGCGAACCTTGCCGGAGGAGGCCTGTCGGTGACGGTCTGCACCAGCATCCGCGAGGCGGTGCAGGGCGCCGACATCGTCACCACCGTGACGGCGGACAAGACCAACGCCACCATCCTGACGCCCGACCTGATCGCGCCGGGCATGCACCTGAACGCCGTCGGTGGCGACTGCCCCGGCAAGACCGAACTGCACGCCGACGTGCTGCGCTGCGGCCCGGTATTCGTCGAATACGCGCCGCAAAGCCGCATCGAGGGCGACGTGCAGCAGATGCCCGCCGACTTCCCCGTGACCGAGTTCTGGCAGGTGCTCGCCGGACAGGCGCCGGGGCGCACGTCGGCCGAGCAGGTCACGGTGTTCGACTCGGTCGGCTTCGCGCTGGAGGACTACGCCGCGCTGTGCTTCGTGCACGACACGGCGCGGGCGCTGGGCCTGGGCGCGGAGATCGATCTGGTACCGCGCGCGGTGGATCCGAAGGACCTGTTCGGGCTGCTGCGGGTGCCCGCGGAGGCGCTGCGCCGGGTCGCCTGAACGCCGGCCGTCAATCCACCGCACGGGGGATGCGGCGAGGACGGGAGAATCCTAGTCTGAAGGCACGGAACCTGTGGAACGGCGCAGCGCGGGGCTGCCACCGACCGGGTCCGGCCTCCTGATCGGAGCCTCTCATGCACTGCACTCCCAGGCGCAAGCCCCTGTCCACGCCCATGCACCTGGCCGGCATCGCACTGGCCCTGCTGGGTACCTTCGGCGCCGCGCCGGCCCACGCGGGCGAGGTCTATGCCAATCTCGGCCTGCCCGGCATCGGCCTGGGCTATGCCCATCCGATCGACAGCCACTTCACCGTGCGCGGCGATTTCATGACGATGGGCAGCCGCCAGAAGGACACCACCGAGGACGGCATCGCCTACACCGGCCGCTACAAGCTGCAGCGGGTGGCGCTGTTCGGTGACTGGTTCCCCTTCGAGGGCAGCTTCCGCCTGACGGGCGGGCTGAGCTCGAACAACTACCGGGTCTCGCTCGATGCCTCTGGCGCAGGCGGCTCGCTGACCATCGGCGACCGCACCTACACCACCTCTGCGGGGGACGGCCTGAACGTCGAGATCAAGTTCCCCGCGGTCACGCCTTACCTGGGCATCGGCTGGGGCCACCAGACCAGCAGCGGCTGGCGCATGGCGGCCGACATCGGCGCCCTGATCGGCAAGGCCAAGGTCACCGCCACGGCGCGTGGCGCGCTGGCGAACGAGGCCGACATCCAGGCGAACATCGACAAGGAACTGGCCCAGCTGCGCGACGGCGTCGGCAAGATCCGCGCGATCCCGCAGCTCTCCGTCAGCGTCGGCTACAGCTTCTGATCCGCGGTTGCTTGCCCGCGCGGTGACGGGCTGGCGGTTGCGCCGGGTCAAGCCCGTCGGATCGTCCGGGTGCCACGATGGCGGGGTCCCCCGTGTCCGGAGAAGACCATGACCACCGCCCGGGAGATCGACCTGTCGCGCCGCGCTGCCTTGCGCACGGCCTTGCTGCAGCGCCAGGAGACCCTGCTGGCGTCGATGCACCTGCACACCCAGGGTGCCTCGCGGGTCCAGCATGCCCGGGACGTTCTTGACCAGGACAGCGACGACGCCCCGGCCCGCGCCGCCGACCGCGAGATCGACCTCGCCTTCACCGACCACGAGCGCCAGGAGCTGGCCGACATCGGGCTGGCGCTGCAGCGCCTGGACCACGGGACTTATGGCGTCTGCATCGACTGCGGCGCCGACATTCCGCTGGCGCGGCTGGAGGTCCGGCCGCAGGCGCTGCGCTGTCTGGCGTGCGAGCAGGTGCTCGAAACGCGCCAGCATCCTGCTGTCCCGTGAGGCCGCCTGGCGTCACTGCTCACTTGGCGATCGAGACGCAGGTCGCCGCATTGGCGCTGCTGACATAGGCCAGGCCGGCGGCCGTGACGCCGGTGGCGCAGAAGGTGGCCGTGCCGCGCGTGCTCGACTTGACCGAGGTCAGGGTCACGTTGCCGGTGGCGTCGGTCAGGCCGCTGGAGGTGCCCGTGAGCGCGCCCGTCCAGGTGCCATGGACCTGGGCGCTCTGCACCGGGCGCCCCAGGCCGTCGAGCACCAGCACCTTGGCGGTGGCCTGCGTGTTCCTGGTGTCTCGCCCGCGGTGTACTGGATCCAGTCGTAGGTCGAGGACAGTGGCGTACCGGGGTAGACGAAGGTGCCGGTGTAGGTGTCATCGTTGGTCCAGAAATTGACCTGGAAGCGGCGCGTGTTGATGCCGTTGTCATACGGCCCGGCAAAAGTGAAGAGCGCACTCACGACGCCTGCCGCCGAGACGGGCCGCAGGCGCGCCTCGTAGCTGCCGTAGCCGTGGTGGCCGCTGGTCTGGTACTGGCCGGAGATGCAGGGCTTGCCGAGCGTGGCGACGTTGTCGAACGGCGCGCCGTTGGTCCAGCCGTCGGCGCGCATCCAGCGGGCGGTGTCGAAGGTGGTCGGGTCGTCCTTGAAGCTCGGCTGGGCGACGGGCGCGGCGGCTGTCCTGGCGGCGAAACCGAGCAGGACGAGGCCGAGGCGTGGGGCGTGGTGTCGGGTGGTGGGCAGGGTGGTCAGGATTTTGCGTCCTTGGGCGGTGACAATGTTTCCATGAACACCCCCGCATCCCCTCGCCTTGACCACGAAGCTGGTCCGCGCCGCTCCACGCGCGACACCACCCGCACCGACGACACCCGCATCGACGCCGTGCGCCCGCTGATCACGCCCGCGCTGCTGCACGAGCGGCTGCCGGTGAGCGAGCCGGCGCAGGCGCTGGTCGAGCAGGTGCGCGGCGAGATCGCCGACGTGCTGCACGGCCGCGATGACCGGCTGGTGGTCGTCGTCGGCCCCTGCTCGATCCACGACCACGCGCAGGCGATGGAATACGCCGCCCGCCTGAAGCCGCTCGCCGACGAGCTGCGCGGCGAGCTGGTCACCGTGATGCGCGTGTACTTCGAGAAGCCGCGCACGACGGTCGGCTGGAAGGGCTACATCAACGACCCGCACCTGGATGGCAGCTTCGCCATCAACGAGGGGCTGGAGCGGGCGCGCGCGCTGCTGATCGACATCCTCGGCCTGGGCCTGACGGCGGGCAGCGAGTTCCTCGACCTGCTGAGCCCGCAGTACATCGCCGAGCTGATCTCCTGGGGCGCGATCGGCGCGCGCACCACCGAGAGCCAGAGCCACCGCCAGCTCGCCTCGGGCCTGAGCTGCCCGGTCGGCTTCAAGAACGGCACCGATGGCGGCGTGCGCGTGGCGACCGACGCGATCCTGGCCGCGAGCGCCCCGCACGCCTTCATGGGCATGACCAAGATGGGCGTGGCCGCCGTGTTCGAGACGACGGGGAACGCCGATTGCCACGTCATCCTGCGCGGCGGCAAGGCGCCGAACTACAGCGCGGCGGACGTGGAAGCGGCGTGCGCGATGCTGCGCGGCGCGGGCCTGCGCGAGCAGGTGATGGTCGACCTGTCCCACGCCAACAGCAGCAAGCAGCACCGCCGCCAGATCGAGGTCGCCGAGGACATCGCGGGCCAGATCGCGGGCGGCGAGCGGCGCATCACGGGCGTGATGATCGAGAGCCACCTGGAGGAAGGGCGGCAGGACCTGCGGCCGGGCGAGCCGCTGCGGCATGGCGTGTCGATCACGGATGCGTGCATCAGCTTTGCGCAGACGGAGCCGGTGCTGCGGAGGCTGGCGCAGGCCGTGCGGGCGCGGCGCGCGGTCTGAGGGGCCACGGGCGTCCGGCGCCCCGGCTGCAGCGGACACCCACCCCGGTTACCATCGTCCGCCTGCCCGCTTGCGTCCTCCCGGGCGCTGTTTCCCCATGTCCTCTTCTCTCTTCCGCCACGCGCTCGTGCTCGGTCTGGTCTCCGCGATCGGCCCGTTCGCGATCGACATGTACCTGCCCGCGCTGCCCGAGATCGGCCACAGCCTGCACGCCGACACCGCGCAGGTGCAGCGCAGCCTGACGGTGTTCTTCCTGGCGCTCGGCCTGTGCCAGCTGCTCTACGGCCCGCTGTCGGACCGCTTCGGACGCAAGCCGCCGCTGTATGCCGGCCTGGCGCTGTTCGTCGTCGGCAGCATCGGTTGCGCGCTGGCGTCGGACATCCGGACGCTGATCGTGCTGCGCTTCATCGCCGGGGTGGGCGCGTGCGCGTGCACCGTGATCCCCCGCGCCGTCGTGCGCGATCTGCACACCGGCGTGGAGGCGACGAGGCTCACCTCGCTGCTGATGCTGGTGTTCAGTGTCTCGCCGATCCTGGCGCCGCTGGCGGGCAGTCTGGTGATCTCGGTGGCGAGCTGGCACTGGATCTTCTGGATCGTGTCGGCGCTGGGCGTGCTCGGGCTGGCGCTGATCGCCACGCAGCTCGAAGAGAGCCGCCCGGTCGCGGCACGCAGCGGCACGACGCTGGGCCGTGTGCTGGCCACCTACTGGAGGCTGCTGCGCGACCGCCATTTCATGGCGCTGACGCTGATCGGCGCCTTCGGCATGTCGGCCTTCTTCGCCTACCTGGGCAACTCGCCCTTCCTGCTGATCAGCCACTACGGCGTGACGCCGATGCAGTACGGCTTTCTCTTCTCGATCAACGCCGCCGCCTTCATCGGCGCTGCGCAGTTCAACGGCCGGCTCTGCGCCCGCCACGGGCTGGTGCGCGTGGTGCAGGCGGGGGTCGCTGGCTTCGCCTCGATCGCGTTGCTGCTGTGGGCGCTGTTCGCGTTCGGCGTGGACCGGCTGGATGTGCTGAGCGCGCTGGTGTTCTGCAGCTTCGGCTTTCTGGGACTGGTGGTGCCGACCACGGCCGTGCTGGCGCTGGAGACCCACGGCGAGATCGCCGGCACCGCGTCCGCGCTGCTCGGCACCACGCAGATGGTCACCGGCGCGGTGGTGATGGGCGTGATCTCGCCGTTCGTCGATGGCTCGCCCATGCCCATGCTCAGCGGCATCGGCGGTTGTGCGCTGATCGCGGGTCTGCTGACCTGGTTCACCCTCGCGCAGGCGGCGCACGCGTCGTCGGCACCGGCCCCCTGATTCCGCACGGCCCTGCCATGTCCGACGACCACGAGAACCAGATCCTCCTCCCCGAGTCCTTCATCGACCTGCACCGCGACCGCCACCGCACCCGGCTGCGCACGCCGATCGCCGAGGTGCGTGCGCGCTACGAGGCCTGCGAAGACCTCGCGCAGCAGCTCGTGGCGCAGGCGCAGCACATCCACTTCGACCTCGGCGTGTCCGAGGACGAGGTGCTGATGCGCATGGAAGCGGGGCTGCAGTCGCCCGAGTCCGGCTTCATGCCGGACGAGGCGGTGTGGGTGGCGCGGCGGCTGGCCGAGCTGCTGCAGTGGGACTGAGCGGCCCAGCCTGCGCGGCGGGTCTGTCGCCTCAAGGCTCGATGGCCATGCCCCACAGCGCCTGCCCGTTGCCAATGGTGCCGAGCAGCGTGGCGCGGCCGGTGGCGAGGTCCAGCAGGTGCAGCCGGGTGCGGCCCTGCTGGCGCAGGGCGGCCAGGGCGGTGTTGTCCGTGTCGGTGATGTCGAAGGCGACATCGTCGATCGGCCCGGTGCCCAGCGGACCGACGGTGAACAGACGGCCCGTGTTCGGCGACACCGCGGGTTGCACCGACTCGTGCGTGCCCTGCGTGACCAGGCTGCCGGTGGCGAGATCGATCGCGTAGTTGGTCGTCAGCTTGTCGTTGTGCTTGTTGTAGGTGTAGGCGGCCCCGGCGATGCGCGGGGTGCCGGCCCACTGCAGCGGCGGATCGGTGGCCGCCACCGCGCCGGTGTCCGGGTGCAGGCGCAGGTTCTGGCCGGACTCGGTGACGACACGCACGCGGTCGGCGACCGGGTTGAAGTCGAAGCCGGTGCGACCGACCTGCTTCAGTGCGGGTACCGCTGCGCCGACCGGGCGCAGTTGCCCGGTGGCGGTGTCGAGCGTGCAGAGCTGCCCGCCCGAGGTCAGCGCGTACAGCACGCCCTTGGCCACGCGGTAGTCCATGCCGACGAGCTGCTCGCCCGGGGCCAGGCCCTGGAGCGGCAGGCGCTGCAGCACCTGCTGCGGGTGGCCGGCGTTGAAGCGGAGCAATTCGGCTGTGTCGGTCACGGCCCAGAGGGTTTCGCGGCGCGTCTGTGCCGGTGGTTCGGCCGGAGGCAGGGCGCAACCGGCGACGGCCGTCAGGCAGGCCATGGCCAGCAGGTGGCGCATGGGGGAGGGGGGCGGGGTGGAGGTGGGTCTGGGCATGCCCGCCTATCGGCACGTTTCTGCCTGAATTGAGCGGTTCGGTGTATTTTTTTCACCGATCTGCATCCAGTGCGCCGGTCGCTGCGCAAGAGACATCACCAACCTCAACCGCAACCCGCTGGAGATGTCCATGAACACCACGCTCATCCTGTCCGCTGCCGCCGTGGCCCTGCTGTCGGCCTGTGCCAGCTCCGGCCCCATGGCCCCGATGGCCATGGCTGCCCCGTACAGCCAGATGGCGCTGCCGGATGCCGTCAAGGTGCCGGACGGCCACAAGGTCGCCATGGAAACCGTGGGCGCGGGCGAGATCACCTACGAGTGCCGCGTCAAGGCGGGCACGGCGGACCAGATGGAGTGGTTCTTCGTCGGGCCGGCCGCGGGACTGAAGGACCGCCGCGGCAAGCTGGTCGGCAGCTATTACGGCCCGCCCGCGACCTGGCAGTCGGCCGATGGCTCGAAGATCACCGGCACGCAGGTGGCGGTGGCGCCAGCCGGCGCGGGCAACATCCCGCACCAGCTCGTCAAGGCCAACCCGGCCATGGGCGCTGGCGCGATGACCGGCGTGAGCTACATCCAGCGCACGGCGACCAGGGGTGGCGTGGCGCCATCCCGGATCTGCGCGGCGAGCAACGCCGGTCAGCGCATCGTCGTGCAGTACCAGGCCGACTACATCTTCTGGCAGCCGGCCTGATCACGGACGCTGCGCGGGCTCAGGAGCCGGCTTTTTCCGGCTCGCGCAGGAAGATCTCGACGCGGCGGTTCTTGGCCCGGCCTTCGGCGGTGCTGTTGTCCGCCACCGGCTGGTGCTCGCCCTTGCCGTCGATCGAGATGCGCGTGGCCGAGACGCCCTGCGACACCAGATAGTCGCGCACCGAGGCGGCGCGCTCGACCGACAGCGGGTTGTTGACCGCATCGCTGCCCTGGCTGTCGGTGTGGCCGGTGATCTGCACGCGCATCGTGGCGTCCAGACCCTGCGCGAACCTGGTCAGGATCGGCGCCAGCGCGGGGCGGATGTTCGAGCGGCCCGAGTCGAAGGACAGGTCGCTCGGCACGTTCACCTTGAGCTGGTTGTCGCTGGTGCGGCTCACGTCGATGCCGGTGCCCTGGGTGGCCTGCTCCATCGCGCGCTGCTTGTCTTCCATCTTCTTGGACCACAGGTTGCCCGCGACCGCGCCGACCGCGCCGCCGATGACCGCGCCCGAACCGGCCTTGCCGCCGGTGACCTTGCTCAGCACCGCGCCGACCGCAGCACCTGCCGCGGCCCCGGTCGCCGTGCCCTTCTGGCGGGCGCTCATGTCGGCGCAGCCGCCGAGGAGCAGCGCGGCAGACGCCAGGGCCAGGACCAGGGGACGGGTAGAGGTGAATTGCATCATGGTGGGAAAGCTCCGTTGTCGAGGTACACCCAGCGTAGTCTGCCGAGTGCACCGGAATGCACACCATCCATTAAGACAGTGTCCGGATGGTTGGAACGTTTGAAAGCGGCGTGTCGATGACGCTGGCTCGGTGACGAACGGTACCTGTGCGTGTGCGGCTGTATCGGCAGGGCATCCGGGGCGACAATCGCGGCTGATGCCTGCCGGCCCCTGACCACGAAGACGACGGACCACTGCCTTGAACCCGACCCCCCTGTTCCTGCCCTGCGCCGCTGGCGTCGAGCCCCTGCTGGCCGACGAAGTGCGCGCCATCCTGACCGCAGCCGGTGCACCGCGTGCGGCCGAGTCGGTGCAGCTCGGCCGCGGCGGCATCTCGCTGATCGGCAGCGTCCACACCGCGATGCGCCTGAACCTGGAGAGCCGGCTGGCCCCGCGCGTGCTGTGGCAGGTTGCCGAAGGCCGTTACCGCGACGAGGAGGACCTCTACGACATCGCCCGCACGGTGCCGTGGACCGACTGGATCACGTCGCGCCAGACGCTGCGGGTCGACACCTCGGCGGTGCGCTCGCCGCTGCAGAGCCTGCACTTCGCCTCGCTGCGCATCAAGGACGCGATCTGCGACGTGATGCGCGAGCAGACCGGCGAGCGCCCGGACGTGGATCCCCGCTTCGCCGACCTGTCGGTGCAGCTGCACGTCGGCGAGGACTACGCGCAGATCTACGTCGACCTGAGCGGCGAGGCGCTGTTCAAGCGCGGCTGGCGCGAGGTGCAGGGCGAGGCGCCGCTGAAGGAGACGCTGGCCGCCGCGATGCTGGCCGCCGCTGGCTGGCACGGTCGCCCGGAAGACGGCGACCTGCTCGATCCCTGCTGCGGCGCCGGCACCATCGCCATCGAGGCCGCGCAGATCGCCTGCGGCATGGCGCCGGGCCTGCAGCGCAGCTTCGCCTTCGAGAAGCTGGCGCCCTTCCGCGCCGAGGTGGTGGCGTGGCAGTCGATGAAGGCCGAGGCGCGCTCGCGCATCCATGCGCCGGCCGTGCGCGTCCACGCGGGCGACGTCTCCTTCCGCATGACCGACTTCGCCACCCGCAACGCCGAGCGTGCGGGGGTCGCCCACGCCATCGACTTCAAGACCGTCGACGCCCTGCAGCGCAACGCCCCGACCGCGCGCGGCGTGCTGATGCTCAACCCGCCCTACGGCGAGCGCATCGACGCCAAGGGCACCGGCTCCGCCCCGGGCGGCTACCGCGACTCGCGCGAAACCTTCGAAGGCGGCGGCACCTCGCAGGCCTTCTTCGCCGCACTCGCCACGCACTGGAAGCGCCAGTACGCCGGCTGGACTGCCTGGGTGCTCAGCCCGGACGCGAAGCTGCCGCAGGCGATGCGCCTGAAGGAATCGCGCCGGGTGCCGATGTGGAACGGACCGATCGAATGCCGGCTGTTCCGCTTCGATCTGGTGGCGGGGTCGAACCGCAGCGAGCTGCGCTGACCCGGGGCCGCCAGCCCGGGCGGTGGTGCGGCCTATCATGAGATCCGTCACGAATCCGACGGAGATCTCCCGCATGCCACTCGCTACCCCGACCCGCCGCCTGCTGCTCGCCCTTGCAGCCGCCTTCGCCACCGGCCTGGGCACCGCACCGGCCCAGGCCGACAACGGCAAGACCATTCGCCTGCTCGTCGGCTTCCCGCCCGGCGGCGGCACCGACGCCATCGCCCGCACGCTGGCCGAGCGGCTCAAGGACGAACTCGGCGCGACCGTGATCGTCGAGAACAAGCCCGGCGCCGGCGGCCAGCTCGCCGCGCAGGCGCTCAAGACCGCCGCGCCGGACGGCACCACCTTCTTCCTCTCGCACGACCACACCATCACCATCCTGCCGCTGGTGGTGAAGACCCCCGGCTTCGATCCAGCCAAGGACTTCGTGCCGGTCGCCGGTTTCGCCACCTTCGTCAACGCGCTGGCGGTCTCTGGGGGCACGCCAGCGAAGTCGGTGAACGAGTACGTGAACTGGGTGAAGACGGCGGGGGCGGGCAAGGGCGCGGTCGGTGTGCCGGCGCCCGCGTCGGTGCCGGAATTCCTCGTCAAGGTGATCGGCGAGAAGTACAAGCTCGACCTGATCTCTGCGCCTTACCGTGGCAGCGCGCCGATGATGACCGACATGCTCGGCAACCAGATCGCCGCGGGCGTCGGCTCCATCCCCGACTTCATCGAGAACCACAAGGCGGGCAAGATCCGCGTGGTCGCCGTGCTCGGCGGGGCGCGGCAAGCGGCGCTGCCCGACGTGCCGACGTTTGCCGAGCTGGGCCTGACCGGCTTCGAGGACGTGCCCTACTACGGCGTCTTCGCGCCGGCCGGCACGCCGAAGGACACGATCGACCGCTTCGGTGCCGCGCTGTCGAAGGTGATCGCCCAGCACGACGTGCGCGAGCGGCTCACCGGCATGGGTCTGGCGGTGGGCTACATGCCCGCCGAGCAGCTCGGCCAGCGCGAACACGCCTACAAGCAGGTCTGGACGCGCATCATCCGGTCGAGCGGTTTCCTGCCGCAGTGATGGTCGTGGTGCAGCGCCGCACGCCACCGCTGCGCGGTGTCTGGTTCATTCAGAGAATGGCGCGCAGCGTCTGCGCCGTCTCCATCAACTGCGGCACCAGCTGCTCCTCGATGCGGGCCTGCGGCCAGTGGGCGCTCTGCAGCGTCATGCTCAGCGCGCCCCGGCTCTCGCCGTAGCGGTCACGCAGCAGGGTGGCGATGCCGGTCAGCCCGGTGTCCAGCAGGCCGACCGAGATCCAGTGGTCCTGCCGCCGCGCCGACTGCACCTGCTCCATGCAGGCCTCGATGGTCACCGGCGTGCTGGCCGAATAGGCCCCGAACGCGTGCTCGGCCATCCACGCTGCCAGCACGTCGTCGCGCAGCGCCGCCACCAGCACGATCCCCGTGCTCACCACGTGCGCCGGCACCCGCGCCCCGGCGTGGAAGCCGATCGACACCAGCCGCGGGCTGTTGCTGCGCGCGACATAGACCACCTCGTGCCCGTCGAGCACGCTGACGTTGACCGTCTCCCCGGTGCCCATCGACAGCCGCTGGATGAAGGGCTGCACCAGCCGCGGCAGCCGGGCGCTGTCGAGAAAGCTCTGCCCGAGCCGCAGCACGCGGGGCGTCAGCCAGAACTGCTTGCCGTTGGTGTCGGCATAGCCGTAGTGGCACAGACTCAGCAGGTGGCGCCGCGCGGCCGTGCGCGGGATGCCGGTGCGCTGGGCGACCTCGGTGCTGGTCAGGCGCGGGTGCTCGTCATCGAAGGACTCGATCACCGCCAGCCCCCGGCCCAGCCCGACGATCAGGTCGGCCGGGTCGATGGGAAAGTCGCTCGCTGCAGCGGAGCTGCGCAGGCTGGAGGGTTGCGCGTGGGGTGGACTCTGACTAGGGATAACCATGGATTCATCCGATCATCGGACAGTGGAGTTCGATGATCGCCCAAACTCCCGTGCGGCCCATTGTCGGAATCCCGGGGGGCTGCCTACAGTGCCTGCATGAACATTTCAGGCACGACACGCGTCTTCATGGTGGTCGGTGACCCGGTCATCCAGGTGCAGGCACCCGCCATTTTCAACCGGATCTTCCAGCGCCACGGCCTCGATGCCGTGCTGGTGCCGGCCCAGGTACCGGTGGCCGATTTCCCCGCCTTCGCCCGCCAGGTGCTGCGCGCCGGCAACATCAGCGGTCTGTGGCTGACCATTCCGCACAAGACCGCGCTCGTGGCCGAACTGGCCGACATGGACACCAGCGCCCGGGTGGCGCAGTCGGTCAACGCGGTGCGCCGCGCCGCCGACGGCCGGCTCGAAGGGGCGCTGTTCGATGGCACCGGGCTGGTCGCCGCGCTGCGCCACTTGGGCATCGAGCCGTGCGGCCTGCGCGTGCTGCTGCTCGGCACGGGCGGCGCGGGCGCGGCGATCGCCACGGCGTTGCTGGAAAACGGCGTGGCCACGCTGGCACTGCACGACCTGGGCACGCGGGCACAGGCGCTGGCCGACCGTCTCGGCGGCTTGGGCGCTGGCCGACTGCGTGTGCAGGGCAGCGATCCGGCGGGCTTCGACCTGGTGGTCCATGCCACGCCGCTCGGCCTGCGCGAGGACGATCCGCTGCCCTGCGATGTGGCGCGGCTCGACCCTGGCGCGCGCGTCATCGACATCCTGATGAAGCACGCGCCGACCCGGCTGCTGCGCGCCTGCGCCGCGCGCGGCATCCAGGCCCACCCGGGCTTCGAGATGCTGGTGCAGCAGGTCCCGGATTACCTGGACTTCTTCGGCATGCCGGACGCCGCCCGCGCGCTGCGCGCCGACCTCTCCGACGTCCGGCAGGCACTGCTGCTGGCCGACTGACTTGCTCATCCGCCTGACCTGACCCATCCCTTCCCGTTCCTCAAGGAGACAACCCCATGAACATCCTGCGTCGCACCCTGTCCCTCTCGCTCGTGGCCGCTGCGCTGCTGTCGTCCGGCCTGGCCTCGGCCGCGGACATCGAGACCCGCACCATCAAGTTCCCGTCGGCCAGCAACAAGGGCCACCCGCAGGTGATGGGCGTCGAGAAGTTCGCCGAACTGGTCGCCGCCAGGACCGGGGGCAAGATCACCGTCAAGCCCTTCCCCGGCGGCACGCTCGGCCCGGACCTGCAGACCGTCTCCGCCATGCAGGGCGGCACGGTCGAGATGACCGTGATGAACGCCAGCCTGCTGGCCGGCAACGTCAAGGACATGGCGATCTTCGACTTCCCCTTCCTGTTCGCCAACGCCAAGGAAGCCGATGCGGTCGCCGACGGCGCGCTGGGCCGCAAGCTGCTCGACAAGCTGCAGGAGCGCGGTCTGGTCGGCCTGGCCTACTGGGACCTGGGCTTCCGCCACATCCACACCGTCAAGAAGCCGATCACCAAGGCCGACGACTTCAAGGGCATGAAGATGCGCGTCATCCCGACGCCGATCTACACCGAGTTCATGAGTGCGATGGGCGCCTCCCCGGTGCCGATGCCCTTCACCGAGACCTACTCGGCGCTGGAGCAGGGCGCCATCGACGGCATGACCAACCCGCTGCTGAACATCCTCGACGGCAAGTTCAACGAGGTGTCCAAGCACCTGACGCTGACCAGCCACATGTACACGCCGCAAGCGGTCATCGTCAGCAAGAAGTTCTGGGACAAGATCTCGCCGGTCGAGCAGAAAATCCTGCGTGACGCGGCCCAGGAAACCGCCCTCTACCAGCGCAAGGTCGCCCGCGAGGAAGCCGCGAAGGTGCTGGCCGAGCTGAAGAAGCGCGGCATGATCGTCCACGAACTGCCCGCTGAAGAGATCGCCAAGATGCGCGAGCGCGCCAGGCCGGTGATCGAGAAGTTCACCCGCGAACTCGGCGAGCCGCTGGTGCGCGAGGCCTACGCGGCGGTCGAGCAGGCCCA
>Ga0228699_1000218_pt1 | contig 50018 bp, 36 predicted proteins | sample McNCre217_Aug_MG_FD_178016 | JGI IMG/M metagenome (GOLD analysis project Ga0228699, IMG submission 178016) | Freshwater microbial communities from McNutts Creek, Athens, Georgia, United States - 2-17_Aug_MG | ecosystem: Environmental > Aquatic > Freshwater > Creek | place: USA: Georgia... | reverse complement strand
CTTCAGTGCCTGGCTGTACGCCTTCCAGTTCGTTGTCTTGTACTTCTGCTTGGCCGGTTTGCTCATCCCCGTCAGCCTACGTCACTGCGCCATCACCTGTCGGCAGGTCGGGTTGTGCAACAAAGCCTCCTGATGCGCAGATTTTGCCGTTTTCAGATCAGCGTCGGGGGAATTGGTCAGCAGGCTGCTGACCAAAGACTCCACCAGCCGCGCCCTCTGCGCTACGGCCAATTGGGCAGCAGCCTGCTGCCCAAATCATGCGATGGCCTCGGCGAGTTGCTCCTCGGCTTCGGGCAGGCGCAGTTGGCCGGAGATCAGGCGCGGGAGCAGGGTGTCGCGCAGGGCGGCGAGATTATTTATCTGAGAAAGCTGCGTTCTCTTCATCAGCGTTTTAACAATATCTGAGAACACGTTCAGGATATCATCCGACGGAATAGCGACCAACTCCGAAGCGAGGAAATGCGCGGTTTGGAAATTGGCAATTCCTGTGCTCTGGCTCTGATATCCCCACGTTTTCCCTTCGGCATAGATGAACGTGAGATGCTGACTCAACAGGGTGCCAACTGCCTGTGATTTAGGACGAAGCAACCGACAAAAACTTGCGGGCTCAACAGGGCAGTCAAATTTTTCCAGCAATTCACCCCCAATATATAATGATCTTCCCGTCGGCTGGTCTCTACTGCCGCCCGATACTTCCAGAATGATGTCGCCGACTTCCAACTTGCGAGTAGCAAGCTTCTTCGAGTTTGTATAACGAATCGGAACTCGACTCATAGCGCCAGATTGGAGGTCTGGCATATCTGTACCTCGGATGATCGCCACCTTTGTGGAGTTTTTATCGTCGGGAGATTCACTACCCCAATCACCCCCGATGGTATGGCTCAAAAGCTGCCCGAATGGCACCAATCGCCACCCCTTCGGCACCAACCCCAACGCCGAATCCTCGAACCCATCCGGAAACAACGCCGCCGTGGCGTCGTCCATCCCCGCAGGCGCGATGCCTTGCTGCTTGGCGTACACGGGATCGAAATCGACGAACCACGACTTGAACAGCGCCTGGGCGATGGCTTCGAGGGTGGCGTTGGTTTCGCGCAGGAGGGTGATGCGGTCGTCGAGATGTGCCAGCAAGTCTGCCGCACGACGCTGCATCTCCAGAGGAGGAATCCGAATGCTAATTTGTCGAAGTTCGCTTTGCTTGATGCCAAGCACGGTGGTGCCTGTCGCACGCGAGGCAAGTTGCTCCTGCATATCAGAGGTCTGCAGCAAGTAGCGTAAATAGGTGTTGTCCAGCATGCCGGACTTGCCTCGCAGCAGGATGACCCGCTGGGCCAAGGCCACTCGTGCTGAGTTCAATTGCGCCACCTCACCCAGCGGAGCCTCAGTCGTCAGCACCACATCACCCACCTTGGGGAATCCGCGCGTCATCCACTGATCGTAGTTGTCGGGCGAGATGAATTCGGTTGGCGGCTCAATTCGTCCCGCCTTGATGACCTTAGCAGTGATGAGGGGGATACCGCTTGTCGTTTTCTCCGGGGTTTTGCCTCGGTAGTCAATCAAGGCATCCAAAGCAACTTCGAGCGGTATCACAGGCCATGACACCTGATCTGCATTCACCGTCTCAACTCTGCGAATCACGACCTTGTCACGCGAAACAATTTTCCGGAACGACTCCGATATGGTAGACCAGTCAACAAAATCAACGCGAATAGGCAAAGTCGATTCATCAAATGCCTCCCTTAACTTCGCTTCCTCTTCTAACGAAAGTGGATGTTGGGTGATGAGCGCGAGGTCAAGATCTGAATACGCTTTTGCAGTCCACTTCGCCCGTGAGCCGAAAGCCCACACTTCAATGCCAGGAACGTGCAAGTCCAAAATCCGCAAAACCTCTTGGAGATGGTATGCATTGAGATCGACAGGCGTGGATGGCTGAGGAAACATTAGTTTTCAGCTCCAGCACTGATCTGCGCAGCGAGATATCGAGCCTCCACCAGAAAATCTGGTGCGAGAGCATACACCGACTCGGCCTTGGCTTCGTCATAGGTGTGACTGCTGTCGGTTCTGGCTTGTCGGTAGGTTCTCCACCTGATCCAGTCGGAACGAAGCAACCCTTTTTCATTACCCATGCGAATCAAGTTCTGAAAGGTTGACAGATCTACTTCTTCAGGGCTCGCAGCAGTCTCTTCAAGGTGCCGTTTGAGCATTTTGTGGCTCAGCTCATAGGTGAACTCGAAGCACTGGATCACAGAATTCCGGATCTGCTCGCGCAGTCCAGGGTCGGCCACAACCATCGGCGACGTGGAGTACTCCAGTGCTTTCTGGAGCTGCGAAATGGCTTTCAGTAAAGGTGAGATATCAACAGACATATCTGGTACTCCGGTTTATCAGCATCGTGGCGATTTACTAAAACCCTACCGTCGGCACGTTCTGCAACATCAGCCTCACCCCTCGGCCCAAGGCTTCGACATGATCTGTAATTGCGAAGCAGCCTGTTTCGCAATTGCGCAGCCTGACTGCGACACGGTGGTCCGATGGCAACACACTGGGCAGGTGATCAATCCCACTCATGGCGCATCGCCTCCTGCACGGCCAGTGGGTCGCCATTCCAGTGAGGCGAATCTTTCAGGACACCGGCAAGACTTTGCCAATCGCCCCCGCCCGCGGGCGAAGCAGCCACCGGCCGAGCGGCCGGCATGCGCACGATCACCAGATGCTCGTTTTCCTCGAAATGCACAGGCTCCAGCGGAACGATCTGTCCGGCCCGGCAAACGGCTTCAATGGCTTCAATGGCTTCAATGGCTTGGTACATGGTGTGACCTCCGTGAATCAGAACTCATAGCCCAGTCCGCGCATCTTCTCGCGAATCACCGCGTCCAGCGCCGCCCCCTTCGCCATCTGCTCCCCGAGCTTCTCCGTCAGCCCCCGCATCTTGGCCTCGAAGGCCTCGTCGTCGTCCTCCACCGCCTCCGCGCCCACATAGCGCCCCGGCGTCAGCACATGCCCGTGCTCGGCGATCTCGGAGAGCCGGACGCTGCGGCAATACCCCGCCACATCGGCATACACCCCCGCGCCAGATTCTCCGCGCCACGCGGCCACGGTCCCCGCGATGCGCTCGATCACCGCGTCGGTCAGCTCGCACTGCACCCGGCTGATCATCGTCGCCAGCTTGCGCGCATCGATGAACAGCACCTCGCCCCGCCGCGCCCGCTTGGACTTGGCGAGGAACCACAGACACGCCGGGATCTGCGTGTTGAAGAACAACTGCCCCGGCAGCGCCACCATCACCTCCACCACGTCCGCCTCGACCATCGCCGCGCGGATCTGCCCCTCGCTGTTCTGGCTCGAACTCATCGACCCGTTCGCCAGCACGATGCCCGCCCGGCCGTTCGGCGCGAGGTGGTGGAGCATGTGCTGCAGCCACGCATAGTTGGCGTTGCCCGCGGGCGGGTCGCCGTACTGCCAGCGCGCGTCGCCCATCAGGCTGGCGTGCCACCAGTCGCTGATGTTGAACGGCGGGCCAGCAATGGCGTAGTCGGCCCGCAGATTCGGAAACTGATTGCGCGTGAAGGTGTCGGCCGGCTCCCGCCCGAGGTTGAAGTCGATGCCGCGGATTGCCAGATGCATCGTCGCCAAGCGCCAGGTGGTCGGGTTGGAATCTTGTCCGTAGAAGGCCAAGTCACCGAATTTGCCGCCGTGGGACTCGGAATACTGGTTCGCCAGCACGAGCGTGTTGCCCGCTCCGCAACAGGGGTCGTACACCGACCCACGTACTGGGGCGAGCACCGACACCAGCAACCAATCGACGCTGCGGGGCGTGTAGTCCGTGCCGCCGCGCTTTCCCTCGGCGCTGGCGAACATGCCGAGGAAGTATTCGTAGACCTGTCCGAGCACGTCCCGCGCCTCCCCCGCCGTCGCCCCGAAGCCGATCGTGGACACCAGATCGACCAGCTCGCCCAGCTTGCCGTCCGGCAACTGCGCCCGGGCATAGCGCTTGTCGAGGATGCCCTTGAGCTTGGGGTTCTCGGCCTCGATCACCGACAGCGCCTCGTCGATGCGCCGGCCGATGTCAGGCTGCTTGGCCGCCGCGCGCAGCGCCTCCCAGCGCGCCACTTCGGGCACCCAGAACACGTTCGCCTCGCGGTAGTAGTCGCGGTCTTCGAGTTCGGCGGCGATGTCTTCGGGCGCGGCTTCGCCATAGAAATACTCGTCGTCCGGATCGGCCAGCCGCCGCGTCAGTTCCGCGTGCCTGGCCTGGAAGGTGTCGGAGACGTACTTGACGAAGATGAGGCCGAGCACGAGGTGCTTGTACTCGGCCGCGTCCATGTTGGCGCGCAGCTTGTCGGCGGTGGCCCAGAGGGTCTTTTGGAGGTCATCGAGCATGGTGCGCGGATTCTGCACGGCCACCGGGCCAGCCACGACACGCCCGCACGCCACAGGGCGCCGCAGCGGTCACCCGCCACGCCACCAGGCACCCGTTCAGGGCGAGAGGCAAGCCCGGTTGCGCCCCGTCTGCTTGGCCTGGTAGAGCGCATTGTCCGCGCGGCGCAGCAGCTGGATCTCGTCGTCCATCACCCGGGTGCCGAAGGCCGCGATGCCGAAACTGGCCGTCACCACCGTGGCCACCGGCGAGGCCGGGTGCGGCAGCGCCTCGCGCTGCAGCCGGTGCAGCAGCCGCTCGGTCAGGTTGAGCGCGCCCTCGACACCGGTGCCCGGCAGCAGGATCGCGAATTCCTCGCCACCGTAGCGGGCCACCACGTCGAGTTCACGGGCGAAGACCGATTTCATCACGAGCGCGAACTGGCGCAGGCAGTCGTCGCCGGCCGCGTGGCCGCAGTGGTCGTTGTAGGCCTTGAAGGCGTCGATGTCGGCCATCACCAGCGTCAGCGGCTCGCCCGAGCGGCGCGCGCGCTGCACTTCGAGGTGCAGCTGTTCATCGAACTCGCGCCGGTTGGCCAGGCCGGTCAGCGCATCGGTGGTGGCCAGGTGGCGCAGGCGCTTCTGGGCCTCGTGCAGGTCGGTGGCATCGGTCAGGCTGACGACGACCCCGTCCTTGAGCGGGCGGATCTGGATGTCGAGGTAGCGCAGCAGGTTCTGGCTCGTCAGCAGGACCCGCGTGACCACCCGCGGCATCGCGGAGGCCATCGTCAGCAGGCACTCGGCCTCGATGTTGAGCGCCGCCCAGTCCGACAGCGTCTCGTGCACCAGGTATCCGGCCAAGGCCTGGGGCTCGATGCCGAACATCTCCGTGAACGCCGGGTTGGTCACCAGCACCATCCAGCCAAGGTCGGTGCCCTGCGCATCGTGCACGCGGCGCAGCGCCAGCAAGGCGTCGCTGGTCGCATCCAGCACGGACTCCAGCAACTGGTGGCGCATCTGCAACGGATTGCCGTAGACGAGCAGCCAGTCCTCGCCGTTGTGGCTGTCCAGCGGCAGGATCAGGCGCTCCCAGGTGAACACGGAGGCCGAGCGGTCCGAGACGTGGATGGTGTAGAGCGGCTGGTCGTGCGCGATGGCGTCCCGGTAGGTCGCCAGGAAGAACGCCGACAGGCGCCCGCCGAAGTCCGACACCTTGCGCCCCGTCATGTCGCCCTGCGAGTGGCGGGCGATCTCGGTGCCGTAGTGGCCGTAGACGAACTCGTCGCCCTCCCTGCGCAGCAGCATCAGGTTCGGGTACAGCTCAGGCCAGCGCCCGGCGTGGAACATCGCCATCGACGGCCGGCGCTGCGCCACGCGCGAAGCCTGCCAATGCCGCAGCAACGACAGGACATGCGGGTTGTCCGCAATGTCCTCGATGCCGTATCGAATCACCTGGTGCCAGATCTGGGTCGTCATAAGCCGATGCTGTCTCACATCGAGAACGGTACTCGATCGTTCTCAAGCATAACGGCTTTCATGGTGCCACCAGTATCGGCATCGGGGGAATGTTTACAGAAAAACAGGCGGCGGCGGTCAGCGCGGCACGCCGGTGATGCGGATCTCGACGCGCCGGTTCGGCTGCAGGCACATCGCCAGCGCGGCCTGTGCACGCTGCGCACAGACGAGGTTCGGCAGCGGCTCGGCCGCACCACGCCCCACCGCCACGATGTCCGCCTGCACGCCATGCTGCTGCAGGTAGGCCTTGATCGTCTCGGCGCGGTCCGTGGAGAGCCGGTCGTTGTAGGCCGCGGTGCCCAGCCGGTCGGTGTGGCCCACCAGCTCCAGCCGGTCGACGCGGGCATAGACGCGGTCGAGCCGTGCCACGAGCTGGTCGAGCTGTCCGCGGCCTTCGGGCAGCAGGTCGGCCAGGCTGCGGCGGTCGAAGGCGAACAACACGCTGGAACTGAGCACGACCTGCTCGTGCACCACGGGTGGCGGGGGCGGCACCACCGGCGGCGGCGGCGCCACCTCCGGTGGAAGCGGCAGCGCGGGGCAGGTCTGCGCTGCCAGGCGGGCGTCGCCGATCAGGTCCTCGGCGATCTGCACATACGGCTTGGCGTGGCGCCAGCCTTGCTGGCGGTGTTCGTTGCCAGCGTGAACCAGTTCGACCTCGCCGCAGGCGACCAGCCGCTCGGCGCAGCGCCAGCCGGCGTGCGTCTTCAGTGCCGCAGCCTGGGTCCAGAGGTCGTCGCGCAGCTTCGGCGCGTCGTTGACCAGCGGGGTCTGCTGCGCGGGATTCTCGGCCGCGCCGGGGGCGCCGCCGCCGGCCAGGTAGTCGGTGATCTGGCGCGAGGCGTCGAGCGCGCCCTGCGGGAAGGCCGAGCGGTCGTTGCGGGTGTACTCGTGGAAGCTCGCGTCAAGCCAGCACTGCGCCTTGGCCAGCGGGTAGCTGGCCAGGCGGTGGCGGCCGGTGTCGTTGAGGGCCTGGATCGCGTCCTGCTGGACCTTGTAGCCCCGGTGGTCGGCCATCAGCGCGCCGTCGGTGGGCGCGTCCGCGCGAACCACGGGCGCGGCGGCGAGCAACCCGAAGGCCAGGGCCAGGGTGGAGGTACTGTTGTTCATGTGCGTCAACTTCATCGCGTTCACCGCGGCAGGCTGCGGTTGATGTCGGGGTTGCTGCCGGCCCAGAGGTCGGCGTCGAACTTGTAGCGCAGGCGCAGGTAGACCCCGCGCGCGGTGTAGTCGCTCGACAGGTCGCGGTCGCTGAAGCCGGCCCAGTTGAAGCCGGCAGAGAGCCAGAGGTTGGTCTTGACCAGATACCCCGCCTCGACGCCGACCGATTTCTGCAGCGCCGCGCCGGTCTGGCCATCGGCCTTGCCGCGCATCACCGTGGCCTGCAGGCCCAGGTCCCAGTCCTCGGTGAGGTCGTAGATCAGCCGGCCGCCGAGCAGAACCGCCTGGTAGCGGTCCTCGCCGCCGCCCTGCGTGTTCGGGAAGCGCTCGCGCACGTCCTTGGCCGCGACGCGGGCCGAGGTCCACCAGACCCGGCTCGGGTGGAAATTCGCCTGCAGCGCGCCGACGTGGACGCGCCGCGCCTCGTCGGTGGCGTTGATGTTGTCCTCGGTCTTGTATTCGACCTTGCCAAGCACGTCGAGCCGGTTGTGGTCCACCGGCCGGTAGGCGAAACCGATCTGGACGCGGTCCTGCCAGCCGTCGGGGCGGGCGCCGTGGTTGTCGGTGGCGAGGTAGTAATTGCGGGCCAGCGCGGTCCAGTCGCGGTCGAGCTTGCGCACCACGGTCAGCGTGGACAGCCAGGAATCCTGCGTCACCGCGGTGGACACGGCGTCCAGCCGGCGCCATTCCAGCCGCCCCGACGCCTTCCACCATTCGCTGGCGGTGTAGTCGGCGCCGAGGGCCGCGGCGGTGGCGTTCTGGCCGGTGCCGTCGAGGATCTTCAGGCGCTCCAGCCCGGTGGTCAGCGCCAGGCCTTCGCGGACATGCCAGACATTGCGCACGCCGGTGGCGACCTGCGAGGCGCGGCCGTCGCTGGCGTCGCGCAGCCGGTATTCGCTGAAGACGTTGCCGCCTTCCATGTAGCTGCCGTCGATGCCCAGCGCGATGGCGTTGCTGTGCGCGGCGCTGTCGAGCGCGTACTGCGAGGACAGGCCGGTCTGCGACTCGCCGCGCAGGTAGAGCCGGGCGCGCTCGGCCAGCTGGTAGCTGGCGCCGAGTTCGAGCCGGTGGCGGTCGTCGCCGGTCACGTCGGCCTCGGCCAGCGCGCGCAGCGTGAGCCGGTCGGTGGCCTTGAACGCGGCGCTGACGAAGGCGGTGGTCGCCTCCAGATCGGGCACGGTGCCGGGGGCCGCGCCCGTGCTGGCGAGCGCATTGTTGACATTGAACAGCGTGCTGCTGCCCGCGCCGCTGAAACCGCCTTCCGAGCCGGGCGTGAAGTAGCTGCCCGCGCTCGGGTTGGCGCCCAGCGTGGCGAGCGCGCCGCTGATGCGCCCGCGTTCCTCGATGCGGCGCAGGCCGCCGCCGAGCGTCAGCGCCGGCGTCACCGCCACCTCGGCGCCGACGGTCAGGCCGGTGCGGCGGGCGTCGTTGCCGGTGTCGTCGGTGCGCTGGGCATCGGCCTTCAGGGTCACGGTGTCGGTGGCCCGGAGGGCTGCCGACGCGCCGACCTGCTGGCTGCCGGGCTGCACGCCAGCGGCCGTGTTGGCGAAACCGGCGCCGGTGCGGCTGGCGTAGACCCTGGCGGTGAGCGACTCGCTGCGGTGGGCCAGCTCGATGCGGCCGGCGCGGCCGATCGTGGTGTCGCCACCGGGCAGCGGCGTGGTGCCGGCCGCGGTGAGCGTCGGACGCAGCGCGGCGAGGTCGGCGTCGGTGAAGGCGAGTTCCGCGACCAGGCTGGTCTGCTCGCTCAGCTTGATGCCGGTGTTGACGCTGGCCAGGCGAAAGCGCGCGTTCGGGTTGCGGTCGTCCACGGCGCTGCCGCCGACGGTGAGGCGCTCGCCGAGGTTGAGCTGCGCATCGGCGCCCGCCAGCCAGAAGGCCGCGCCGCCCTGGTCGATCTCGTAGCTGATGCGCAGCGAGATCGGGTTGCCGTCGGCGTCCTGGCTGGGCACCGGGCGGGTCAGCAGGATGCGGCCGCTGAAGGGCTCGAAGCTGTAGTCGTTGAGCCGCACCAGCGTCGTCACCGAGAGCACGGTGTCGCGGTGGTTCCGGTCACGCACGACGAGCTGCACCTGCTCGCTGTTCTCCAGCGCCTGCGTGCCGCTGACGGCGAAGGGGCCGCTGGTGCCGTTGGCCTGGACTTCCTCGACGACGTGGCGCAGCGTGTCGCGGCTGGCGTAGGCGTTGGCCACACCGGCCGGCGTTTCCCAGTGGCCACGCACGCCGGTCATCACCCGGTTGTAGGCGCCGAGCTGGCGCATGCGGGTGCCGGCCACGATGCCGCCACCGGCCGACGCGGTGTAGGCGTCGCCGGTCGAGAAGTCGCCGTAGAGCAGGAAGTGGCGGTCCTTGTCGACACGCACATAGAGCTTGGACGAACTCTTCGCCTCGAAGCCCTTGACGCTGGCGTCGCCGTAGACCGGGTAGAACTCTTCCGGCCTGATGTCGTTGAGCAGGCGGGCGCGGGTGTCCTTGTCGCTGTCGTAGGCCATGGTCAGCAGCAGGTCGCCGCGGATCTTGCCCTTCAGGAACAGCGCGGCCCGTGCCGCCGCCTGGCCGCGGCCGTTGTCGAAGCTGCGGCTCCACTGGCGCAGTTCGGTCTCGAAGCCGTCGTCCACGCGGGCGGGCGTGATGGCGCTGTCGTAGCGGCGGCGGGTGCTGCCGATCACGCCCTCGACCAGACCGGCGGCGATCATCTCGCGCAGGTCCGGCGAGAAGCCGATCAGGCCGGACACCTCGGCCTCGCCCGCCGTGAGGCGCAGCAGCACGTCCTCGGGCTGGCTCGGGGCGATCAGGCTGAAGGTGGCGCTGCCGCCGACGACCTTCAGCTGCGTGCCGGGCACGCGGCGGTCGGCGTCCTTGCGGCTCGGGCCGAACTCGTCGGTGGCCGTGCCCTGCATCTGCAGGCGGGCGGTACCACTGTGCTCGATGGTGACGAGCACGGGCTCCTGGAGCAGCGCGCCGTCGCGGTCGTGCACCGTCACCGTGATGCTGACCGGCGTGACGCCGTCGGCCGTGGCACCGGCGCCGCGCACCTCGACCTGGAGCTGCCCGACCCGGGCATTGGCGGCGTACTGGCCGTCGAGCACGACCGCGGCAGGAGCGGTCGTGCGGGGAACCGGGGCGAACAGCGGCTGGTAGCGGGTCGCGGTGGCCGGCTGGTCCGCGGTCTGCGCCAAGGCCGAGCCGGCCCCGACCAGCCACACGGCCGCGGCGACCGCGCGCAGCGCCAGCGGCCGCGGGGGAGTCTGAACTTGCATCGTCTTGGGGCTCGGGAGCGGCATCGGGATCAGGGAGAGGGACAGCGGGCGGCGGCTCATGGCGCGTCTCCTTCGCTCTGGCGCGGCCGGACCGTGCCGCCGCGCTGGCGGGCGCTGTCGGTGGCCTGGGCCGGCGCGGTGACCGGCTTGCCGTCGAAGCGCAGCACCTGACCGCGACGCTCGGTGTCCACGCCCTGCGTCTCGCCGCGGGCGCGGCGGGCCTTGACCTGCTCCAGCACGCGGTTCGAGCAGCTGCCCTCGACCACGTCGGCCCGGTGCAGCTCGCCGTTCTTCAGGTCGAGGAACAGGCTGCCGGCGTCGCCCGCGTTGCGGCTGGACGTGGTCGTCAGGCGGCTGCCACGCGGCAGCGTCGTCTGGTCGACCACCAGCACCTGCGTGCGCGGTGCCAGGCCGCAGAGGCTGTACTTGCCCTCCACGTCGCTGACCAGACTGGTGCCGTCGGTGAGGTACAGGCGCACGCCGGGGATGCCCAGCTCTTCCTCGTCCTGCACATGGTTGTGGTTGCAGTCGACGAAGACCTTGCCGACCACGCAGGCCTCGGCCGCGAACACGCCCCCGGTGACCCGGACGCGGAACTGGCTGACGTTGGAGCACAGCGCATTCGGCGTCGTGCCGCAGGTGGCGCCGGGGGTGCCGGTGGCCTGCGCGCTGTTGATGCCGGTGCCCTGCATCGCGCCGACGCCGAGGCGGACGCGGTAGGTCAGCGTCACCGTGCTGCCCGAGGCCATCGCGCCGAGCGAGAAGCGCAGCGCCGGACCGGGCTTGCCGAGCGGATCGGCGATGCTGGTGCCGTTGACCTGCGCCGTACCGTCGATGTAGCGGAAGCCGGCGGGCAGCATGTCCACCACCTCCAGCGCCGGCAGCAACGCACTGCCGCTGTCCGAGCGCTTGATGACCACGGTGTAGCGCACCGAGTCGCCGAGCTCCGCCTGGGCGCGGTCGCCGGTCTTGATGACCAGCAGCGCCGGCACCACGGCAGGGTCGAGCGGGATGTGGTTGTTCACCACATCCGGGCCTGCCACCGGATCGAGCCACAGCGAGGCGTACCACGCCGTGGACGCGGTCCCGGTGGGCGCGGCGTTCTGGGCTTGCACGGTGCAGAGGCCGCCAGCGGCGCCATTGGTGCAGCCGGCCGGCGGGGTCAGCGTGCCGGCCTGCGCGGGCAGCGTGCGGCTGAGCACGTAGTCGCTCGTCGGCGTGGTGCGCAGCTGGTAGGTCGCCGCACCCGGGCAGCCCGCGGGCACCGGGTTGTTCAGCAGGAAGCTGTAGGCCCCGGCGAGCGGGCCGGCCGCCGCGGTGACGACACTGTTCGCGCCGCCCGCCAGGCAAGCCGTCGGCACGGCCGCGCCGGCCGCGTCCAGCAGATCGACGCGCGCACCGCCCACGGGCGTGCGGGTGTCGGTGGCGTAGACGATCCCGCTCGGGTCCAGCGGCAGGCTCTGGTTGATGCGGGCGCGCTGGCCGGCCGGCACGGTCAGGTTGCGGATCGTGCCGCTGGCCACCACGCCGGTGCCGCTGGCGGCGGTCGGGTCGTTGCCGCCGGCGGGGTCGTTGGACACCGGCCGGCCGTAATAAGCGCCGCTGACCGGGTCGCGGAAGCGCACGGCAAAGCCGCTGCCCGGCACCAGCCCGTCGACGCGGTAGTCGCCCAGCGCATCGGTGGTGGCGGTGCCGACGACGGCGCCGCCGGTGTCGAGCACCTCGACCGCCATGCCCGCCACCCCCGACTCGCTGCCGGACTGCACGCGGTCGTGGTTGGTGTCGCCCCAGATCCGGCCAGAGATGGCGCCGGCCTGCTGGACAGGGGTCGGGTCGGTGGCGGTGTTGTTGTCGCCCGTGCCGCCGACGCCGGACTCGCCGCCGCCGCTGATGCGGACGTGGTTGACCAGCGCGGTGCCGGCCGCCACCGAGCACAGCCCGTTGGCATCCGGCGTGGCGCAGGCGCCGGCCGCGACGTTCACGACCAGCGTGATCGGCGCCGCCGCCGCGCCGGCCGCGATCGGTGTCGACGAGGTGCAGGTGACGCTGGTGGCGCCGACGGCGGTCGTGCTGCAGTCCCAGCCGCTGCCGGTGGGCACCGCGGCGACCACCATGCCGGCCGGCAGCGTGTCCACCACCGTGTACGGCAGGCTGGTCGCGAAACCACCCGTGTTGCGTGCGGCGATGGTGTAGGTGCCGGTGTGGCGCTCGGTGAAGACCGCCGGGCTGTGGGTCTTGCTGACCTGCAGGTCCGGCTGGCCGAGCACGTTGACCGTGACGGTGGCCGTGTCGCAGGCCGCCGGGGTGGTGGCCGGGGAGACGCAGAGCTGGTAGGTCAGCGTGTAGGGGCCGGGGGGCGTGTTGGCCGGCACCGTGAGGCGGCCTTGCGGATCGACCGTGGCGCCAGTGAGGCCGCCCGGGCTGGTCAGCGTGAGCGTCAGCTGGGTCGGCACCACCGCGGAGCCGCCGAGCGTGTCGTTGGCCAGCAGCGCGATGGTGCTGCCGGTCGCGGGCACGGTGGCCGGGCCGTCGTTGACCGCGTCGATCACCGGCAGCGACGCGCTGGTGCTGTTGTTGCCACCGGAGCCGGTGCCGCCCTGGGTGTCGTTGGTAGCGCCGGTCAGACCGGTCAGGGCGATGACGCCGCTGGCGGGCGCCGTGGCCGTGATGGCGCAGACGATGGCGCTGCCGGCCGGCAGGCTGGCCACCGGCAGGGCCGTGGCCACGCTGCCGACCGTGCAGGCGCCGACCGTGGCGCCGGTGGCGCCACAGGTGGCCTGCGCGGCGGCGGACGGGCCGCTGTTGGCGCAGGTCAGCGTGCCGGTGAGGGTGCTGCCGGGCGAGGCGGCACCGGGCAGGCCGGTGAAGGCCGGCGCCATGTCGGCGCCCTGCACGGTGACCAGCACCGTGGCCCGGTCGCACACCGTGGTCGAGCCGGGGACACAGATCTGGTAGGTCAGCGTGTAGCTGCCCGGTGTCGCGCCCGCCGGAACGACGAGTTCGCCGGTCGCGGCGTCCACGGTCGCGCCGATCAGGCTGCTGGTGTCGAGCAGCGTCGGCACGACCTGTGCCACGCCGACGGCAAGGCCGCCAAGCGTGTCGTTGCCGTACAGCGGCACGCGCGCGCCGGTGCTCGGCACGGTGACCGGGCCGTCGTTGACCGCGTCGATCACCGGCAGCGACGCGGTGGTGCTGTTGTTGCCGCTGTTGCTGTCGTTGGCAGCACCGGTCTGACCGGTCAGGGAGACGACGCCGCTGGCAGGCGCCGTGGCCGTGATGGCGCAGACGATGGCGCTGCCGGCCGGCAGGTTCGCCGCCGGCAGGGCCGTGGCCACGCCGCCGACCGTGCAGGTGCCGACCGTGACGCCAGTGGTGCCACTGGTGCCGGTGGCGCCGCAGCTGGCCTGCGTGGCAGCGGAAGGGCCGGCGTTGGTGCAGGTCAGCGTGCCGGAGACCGTGCTGCCCGGCGAGGCTGCGCCAGGCAGGCCGGTGAAGACCGGGGCCATGTCGGACGCGTTGACCGTGGCGGTGATGGTGAGCGTGGCCGTGTCGCAGGACGCCGCGTCCGGGGCCGGCGCACAGATCTGGTAGACGACGGTGCAAGCGCCCGTGGCCGGCATGTCGTAGGTGGCCAGGCCGGCGCTGCCGACGCTGGCATTGGCGCAGGTGCCGCCGGTGCGGGTGAAGGTGCTGCCCGACGGGACGTAGTCGTTCTGGGCCACGTTGGTGGTCTGGCCGGTCCGGCCGGCGGGGTGGGTGTCGGTGTCATCGACCGCGTCGAGCTGGTAGGCCCTGAACTCCCTCATGTTGTTGCCCTGGACACTGGTGCCGCCATTGCTGTCGTTGAGCGCACCGGTCAGGCCGCGGAAGAAGACGTCCACGGTCGGCTCGTCCGCGCCGCCGCGGGTGCCGGGCGCCGTGTAGGAGAAGGTGCAGACGATCGCCGCACCGGCCGGCAGCGCCGCACCGGGGGCGGGTGTGCAGGCCAGATCGGCGATGGTGCCGACCGTGACCTCGGGGGCGCAGGTCGGCGAGGTCGCCACGGCGCCGCCGACGGCATTGGTGCAGGTCAGCGCCAGGCCGGTGTAGCGCTGGCCAGGGCCGACCACGCCCGGCAGGCCGCTGAGCGCCGGCGACAGGTCCGCGGCACCGGCCGAGACCGTGAGGGTCGCGGCGTCGCAGGTGGTCTGTGCCGGCGCGGGGGCGCAGAGCTGGTAGGTGACGGTGCAGCTGCCGCTGGCCGGCACGTCATAGGTGGCCAGGCCGGTGCTGCTGACGCTGGCATTGGCGCAGGTGCCGCCGGTGCCGGTGAAGCTGCTGCCGCTCGGGTATTGGTCATTCGTCGCCACCGAGGTGGTGCGACCCGTGGTGCCACCGGGCTGGCCGGTGTTGTCGTCGACCGCGTCGATCAGCGTCGCGGTCGATTGCGCCACGTTGTTGGCCGCGTTGGGGTCGTTGGCGGCACTGGTCGTGCCGGTGAAGGCGACGGAGAGCACGGGCTCGTCCGCCCCGCCCTGCACGCCAGGCGCGGTGTAGCTGAAGGTGCAGGCGATGGCCGCGCCCGGCGCCACCGAGCCCCCCGCTGCGGGCGTGCAGGCCAGGGCCGTGACCGTGCCGGCGCTGACCGTCGGCGCGCAGGTCGCCGCGGTGGCGGCACCGGTGGCGGCACCGGTGGCGGCGACGTTGGTGCAGGTCAGGCCCAGGCCGGTGAGCGTCTGGCCCGGACGGAGGACGGTCGGCAATCCGCTGAAGGCCGCGGCCATGTCGGCGCCGGTGGCGGTGACGGTGAGCGTCGCGGTGTCGCAGGCGGTCGCGTTCGGCGCCGGGGCACAGACCTGGTACGGCACGGTGCAGGCACCGGTCGCCGGCACGTCGTAGGTCGCCAGACCGGACGTGGACACGCTGGCGTTGGCGCAGGTGCCGCCCGCGCGCAGCGTGTAGACGCTGCCAGCGGGGATCTGGTCGTTGGTGTCGAGCGGCGAGGTCTGGCCCGTCAGGCCGCCGGCGCGGATGGTCGCGTCGTCCAGCGCATCGATCACCGTGGCAGCCGCCGTGACCAGGTTGTTGCCGCCGGTGGTCAGGCCGCCGTTGAGGTCGTTGGCCGCGCCGGTCGTGCCGGTGAAGGTCACGGCCGCGGCCGGCTCGTCGGTGCCGCCCTGCGTGCCCGGAGCCAGATAGGAGAAGGTACAGGTCTGCACCGCCCCGCTGGCGACATCGGCGCCGACCAGCGGCGTGCAGACCACGTTGCTGACCGTGCCGACGCTGGCCTGTGGCTGGCAGAGCGTGCCGGCAGCGCCAGCCGCGCTGGCGCCGCCAGCGACGTTGGTGCAGTGGAGCGCCAGGCCGGTGTAGAGCTGACCGGGGTGCACGGTGCCCGGCAGTGCGCCGAAGGTGGGCACCATGTCCGCGCCGGGGCCGACGACGATGGTGGCGGTCGCGGTGTCGCAGACGGCCGGCGTCAGCGCCGGGTTGGCGCAGAGCTGGTAGGTGACCGTGTAGGTGCCGGGCAGTGTCGCCGCGGTGACGCTGAAGGCGCCGCTGGTGGCGTCGATCGTGGAGCCGGGTGTGGGCTGCACGAGCACGGTCAGCGACACGGTGCCGAAGCTCACCGCCGCCGTCCCACGGGTGTCGTTGGCGAGCACGGGCAGCACGGCCGGGGTGCCGAAGGGCGTGGTAACGGACTCGTCGATCGCATCCAGCACGTCGACCGACGCCGTGGTGGTGTTGTTCGCCGGCGTCACGTCGTTGGTGGCCCCGGTGGTGCCGGTGAACAGCACCGCCGTGTCGGCCGTGTTGCTGCCACCGGCCGTGCCGGGCGCGGTGTAGCTGAAGGTGCAGACCATGCTGGCGCCGGCCACCACGGTGCTGCTGGCCACTGGCAGGCAGCTCACCGCGCTGACCACGCCGGCCGACGCCGTCGGTGCGCAGGTCGCGGCCAGCGCAGCAGCGCTGCCCACCGCGTTGGAGCAGGTCAGGGTCAAGCCGGAATAGCTGGAGCCCGGGCGGAGCAGTGCGGGCAGGTTGCCGAACACCGGGCGCATGTCCGCGGTGGTCAAGGCGTTCACGACGACCGACCCGGTGCTCGGGTTGTTGCCCGCGGTCGACACCGCACCGCCGTTGGTGTCGTTGGCCGCGCCGGTCCCGCCGGTCAGGTTGAGGGTGCCGCCCGCCGTGGGCGTGAAGGTGATGCTGCAGGCACGGCTGCTGCCGCTGGCGAGCAGGCCGGTCAGCGCACCGCAGCCGGCACTGCGCACCGCGCCGGCCGGCAGCGTGCCGGTGAAATCGCAGGACGGGTTGATGGCCACGTCCGGGCCGTTGTTGGTGCAGGTGAGCGTGCAGGTCGTCGGCGCGCCGGAGGCCACCGGATTGGGCGTGCACTGGATCGCCGAGGGCGCCATGTCCGCATCCGGCACGCCACCGGCGATGCCGTACTGGCGGAAGCTTTCCTGGACGCTGCCCGGACCTGCGGGCGAGACCTCCAGGCCAAACGCAAAGTCGATGCTGCCGACCAGGCCGCTGTAGACCGCGGTCGCGGCGACATTGGGCGTGGTGTTCAGCAACGGGTAGAAGACGTAGGTACCGATGCCGCCATAGTCGGCATCATTGCAGCCGACCGAGGTGCCATCCGTGCAGACGCGCGGCGAATAGGCCACGCCGCCGGCCACCAGGGCCTGGGTGCTCTCCAGCTGCGGTCCGATCACGACGGTGGACGTCGGCGTGATGATCTCGAAGCGCTCGCGGTAGCCGCCCAAGGTGGCGCTCTGCATGCCGTCGGTGTCGAGGCTGGTGAAGTAGACCGGGCCCGGCAGCGGATTGTCGACCAGGGTGCCCGGATTGACGAAGCGCAGCCGGAACCGCACCTGCGACACCGCGCCCGGCGCCAGGTTCGTGCCCACCTTGCCATCAATGTAGGTCCCGCCGGCCGCCGCCGCGTACACGGAGGCGCCATTGGTGGTCTCGATCACCTCCAGCAGGATGTCGCGCGCATTGGTGCCGGTGACCGCGTTGCTGAAGCGCGTGATGCTGCCGACCGTGGTGCAATTGCCTGCCGTGATGCAGCTGGCGGCCGACCAGTCGAATGACGCGGCCTGCACCACCGAAACCATCAGGCTACCCAGCAGCAGCACGGCAGCCCATCGGATCAGTGCAGCGGCAAAACGGCGAGATCTTGTGGCGTACGAGAACATATCCAGGCTTGATTTTCTTGTTGAAGGCGTGCGTGCGGCGGTGGGCCACACGGCGGCCGGTGCAAGCACCAATGCCGGCAGAACCGAGCAGGGGGACTCACAAAGCGAGCCACCCGCTGGCTTTTCCATGGATCAAAGGCTAACCGCATGTGGTAACACGACGCACCTATTTGTTAACTTTAGCGAAGAATTCGTCTAGAAAATCACAGCATCCACACGCCAATTTGAGACAGTCCGTGACAATAGATGCGCATTCATCACGTTGATGCTGGTGATCACCGTATCGCCACAGCCCGATTCGGCGTATAGGGGCCAGACGTGATGCTGGCGCAACACCTGAGCCAGCCCACGGCATCGGCCGCGGTCCGACCCGCCACGTAGAATTTCCCGATGCACGAATCCCCGGACTCCCCGATGCCCCACGACCCCGCCGCGCCGGTGTCGTCCCGCCTGCTCGCCAACCTCAACCCCGAACAGCTCGCCGCGGTCACGCTGCCGCCCGAGCCGGGGCTGATCCTGGCGGGCGCCGGCTCGGGCAAGACCCGCGTGCTGACCACCCGCATCGCGTGGCTGCTGCAGACCGGGCAGGTCTCGCCGGGCGGGCTGATGGCGGTGACCTTCACGAACAAGGCCGCCAAGGAGATGCTCACGCGGCTCGGCGCGATGCTGCCGTTCAACGTGCGCGGGATGTGGATCGGCACCTTCCACGGCCTGTGCAACCGCTTCCTGCGCGCGCACTGGAAGCAGGCCGGCCTGCCGCAGTCGTTCCAGATCCTCGACAGCGGCGACGCGCTCAGCGCCATCAAGCGCGTCATCAAGGCGATGAAGCTCGACGAGGAGCGCTTCGTGCCGAAGCAGGTCGCCTGGTTCATCGCCGGCGCCAAGGAAGACGGCAAGCGCCCGAAGGACGTGGACGTCCACGACCCGCACAGCCAGAAGCTCGCCGAGGTCTACCAGGCGTATGAAGACCAGTGCCAGCGCGAGGGCGTGGTCGACTTTGCGGAGCTGATGCTGCGCAGCTACGAGCTGATGCGCGACGATGCCGCGCTGCGCCAGCATTACCGCCACCGTTTCCAGCACATCCTCGTCGACGAGTTCCAGGACACCAACCGGCTGCAGTACGCCTGGCTGAAGATGTTCGCGGGCGATCCGGCGCAGGGCGATGTGCCGTGCGCGGTGTTCGCGGTGGGCGACGACGACCAGAGCATCTACGCCTTCCGCGGCGCCCGCGTGGGCAACATGGCCGACTTCGAACGCGAGTTCCGGGTCGCGAAACTCATCAAGCTGGAGCGCAACTACCGCTCGTTCGGCAACATCCTCGACTCCGCCAACGCGCTGATTGCGCGCAACACCGGGCGGCTGGGCAAGAACCTGCGCACCGAGGCCGGGCCAGGCGAGCCGGTGCGCATCTACGAGGCGACGAGCGATTTCGCCGAGGCGGCGTGGCTGCTGGAGGAGCTGCAGCAGTTGCACCGGGGTGGCATGGCGCGCTCGGAATGCGCCCTGCTCTACCGCAGCAACGCGCAGTCGCGGGTGATCGAGTCGGCGCTGTTCAACGCGGGGGTGCCGTACCGGGTGTATGGCGGCCTGCGCTTCTTCGAGCGGGCCGAGGTGAAACACGCGCTGGCCTACCTGCGGCTGATCGAGAACCCGAACGACGACACCAGCTTCCTGCGCGTCGTCAATTTCCCCGCCCGCGGCATCGGCACGCGCTCGGTCGAGCAGCTGCAGGAAGTCGCCAGCGCCAGTGGCCGCAGCCTGTACCAGGCGGTCAGCGGCTTGACCGGCGCGGCGGGCGTGAAGCTCGCCGGTTTCAGCCGCCTGATCGACGGGCTTCGCGACGCGACGCAGGGCCGCACGCTGCGCATGATCATCGAGCAGATGCTGGCCGCCAGCGGTCTGATCGACTTCTACCGCACCGAGAAGGAAGGCCAGGACCGCATCGAGAACCTGGAGGAACTCGTCAACGCGGCCGAAGCGTTTGTCACGATCGAGGGCTTCGGCAAGGACGCGGTGGCGCTGCCGGTGGACGAGATGGGGGCGTCCGGGCCGGCGGCGGCCGAGCTGCTGCCGGACGCGGAGACGGGCGAGATCCTGTCGCCGCTGGCCGCCTTCCTGACCCACGCCGCGCTCGAAGCCGGCGACAACCAGGCGCAGGCCGGGCAGGACGCCGTGCAGATGATGACGGTCCACGCCGCCAAGGGGCTGGAGTTCGACGCGGTCTTCATCACCGGGCTGGAAGAAGGCCTGTTCCCGCACGAGAACTCGGTCACCGAGGCGGACGGGCTGGAGGAAGAGCGCCGGCTGATGTACGTCGCCATCACCCGTGCCCGCCAGCGGCTCTACATCAGCCACAGCCAGACGCGGATGCTGCACGGGCAGACCCGCTACAACGTCAAGAGCCGTTTCCTGGACGAGCTGCCCGAGGAGGCGCTGAAGTGGCTCACGCCGAAGCGGCAGAGCTTCGGGGCGGGGTCGGGCAGCGGGTTCGGCGGTGGGTTTGGTGGCGGCGGCTACGGCGCGCCGTCACGGCCCGCGTGGACGCCAGCCCCCGCACCCCCGCCATCCTGGGCCGCCCCGGTGCCCGCCGCGATGGCGCGCAGCGCGGCGGACTCGGCCGGACACGGACTGCGGCCGAAGCAGGCCGTGTTCCACAACAAGTTCGGCGAGGGCGTGATCCTGGCGCTCGAAGGCCAAGGCGCCGACGCCCGCGCCCAGGTCAGCTTCGGGCGGCATGGGACGAAGTGGCTGGCGCTCAGCGTGGCGAAGCTGACGCCGATCGACTGAAGCGCCGCGCGCTCAGTCGCCGCTGGACGGCGTCACCACGTCGATGGTCTTCTCGATCACCTTGCCCGTCACCTTGACACCCGTGGACACCACCGCGCCGGCCACGGAGATGGCCGCGCCCGTGGCCGCCCCGGCCACCGCGACCACGCCGCAGCCGCTCAGGCTGGCCACCAGCGCCGCACACAACACCAACCGGAAACTTGCATTCATGGTCAAAGCCCTCGACAAAGCGGCATTGTCAATCGGCCCGGGTGTCACCGATCCGACTTGATGTTGTCATGTTGTTTTCACAGTGGGCACCGAGGATGCGGAAAGTCACAACTTCCGCCACGCGCTTCGGACCTGCCATGAACCACCCAGTCGATCACCGCCTCCTCGCCCAAGCCACTTTCCAGGAAGAAGAAGACAGCAACACCAGCGCCAACCCGACGTTCGAGTCGGTCATGGCCGCGCGACTGAGCCGCCGCGGTCTGCTGCGCGGCAGCGTCGGCACGGCGGCGACGGCGGTGTTCGGCAGCTTCGCCACCGCCGCCTGCGGTGGCGGCAGTGACGATCCGGCACCGGCCGCCACCTCCACCGCGGTGACCACGCTGGGATTCGGCGCCGTGGCCAAGTCGCTGGCCGACAGCATCACCGTGCCCGCGGGCTACACGGCCAGCGTGCTCTACCGCTGCGGCGACCCGATCGCCGCGGGCGTGACGGCGGCGAAGAACGACGGCACGGACACCAGCTTCGACAAGCGCGCCGGCGACTGCCACGACGGCATCGAGTACTTCGGCCTGAACACCGCCGGCACCGGCCCGGACGCCTCGAACAGCGAGCGCGGCCTGCTGGGCATGAACCACGAGTACCAGAACAACCTGTTCCTGCACGCCAACGGCCCGACCGCCAACCCGCGCCCGGCCGCCGAAGTGGACAAGGAAGTCGCGGTCCACGGCCTGTCGATCGTCGAGGTCAAGCGCACCGGCACCGCGATCAGCTACGTGCAGGACTCGGCCTTCAACCGCCGCATCACCGCCGCCACGACGATGACGCTGTCCGGCCCGGCCACCGGGGACGCGCTGATGAAGACGAAGTACTCGATCGACGGCTCCACCACCCGCGGCACGCAGAACAACTGCGGCACCGGCACGACCCCGTGGGGCACGCTGCTGACCTGCGAAGAGAACTGGATCGGCTACTTCACCCGCGCCGCCACCGACGACACCGCCCGCGGCGGCAGCACGGCCCGCAGCGTCGTGTCCCTCAAGCGCTACGGCCTGAGCGCCGGCGCGGCCAGCCGCTACGGCTGGGAAACCGGCGGCACCGCCGACCTGTACGCCCGCTGGAACGCCAGCCAGTCCGGCACCTCCACCGACGGCACCGACGACTACCGCCACATCACCAACACCTTCGGCTGGGTGGTCGAGATCGACCCGTACAACCCGACCTCGACGATCAAGAAGCGCACCGCCATGGGCCGTTTCGCCCACGAGGCCGCCGCCTACCTGACGCCGGTCGTCGGCAAGCCGCTGGCCTTCTACATGGGTGACGACTCGCGCGGCGAGTACATCTTCAAGTTCGTCACCGACGCCGTGTGGTCCGCCGCGGACGCCGTGCCCGCCGACCGTGTGGCCACGGGCGACAAGTACCTCGACAAGGGCAAGCTCTACGCCGCCAAGTTCAACGTCGATGGCACCGGCGAGTGGCTGCTGCTCGACCTCGGCGCCGCCGCGGTCAAGGGCTACGCGACCTATGCCTTCGCCAACCAGGCCGACGTGCTGGTCAACGCACGACTGGCCGCCGACGCGCTGGGCGCGACCAAGATGGACCGCCCCGAGTGGAGCACCGTCAACCCGGCCACCGACGACATCTACTTCACGCTGACCAACAACGCGAACCGCGTGCTGACCGGCACCGCCTACCCGGTGGTCAACGCCGCCAACCCACGCGCCTACAACGACACCAAGGGCGCCTCGACCGCCCAGAAGGGCAACGTCAACGGCCACATCATCCGCATGGCGGAAGACAACCGCGACCCGGCCGCCGTCACGTTCAAGTGGGACGTGTACCTCTTCGGCGCCGAGTCCACCGCCGCCGCCGCGATCAACCTGTCCGGCCTGACCGCCGACCAGGACTTCTCCAGCCCGGACGGCATGCGCTTCATGAAGAGCACCGGCCTGGCCTGGATCGAGACCGACGACGGCGCCTACACGGATGTCACCAACTGCATGCTGCTGGCCGCCGTGGCCGGCACGCGCGGCGACGGCGGCAAGGTCACGGTGAACAACACGCTCGACGCCACGGCGCTGGCCGTGGACACCTGGATGGGCAAGAAGCCGACGGCCGACACGCTCAAGCGCTTCCTGGTCGGCCCGTCGCAGTGCGAGATCACCGGCATCTGCGAGACGCCGGACGGCAAGGCGCTGTTCATCAACATCCAGCACCCGGGCGAAGACACCGCCGCCGCCTCGCTGGCCGATCCGGCCAAGTTCGGCAGCCACTGGCCGGACGGCGGCACCGCCCGCCCGCGTTCGGCCACGGTCGTCATCACGAAGAACGACGGCGGCCGCATCGGCACCTGAGCACCGTGAATCGGGGCGGACCTCAGAAACGGAAACTGCCCGAAGCCGCTGGCAACACCGGTGCAGGCACCGGCGCCGCCGGGCGCCGCGTGCGGGCCTCGGCCGGGCGCGGCGTGGCCGCCTCCTCGGCGACCGGCACCAGCGTCCGGACCGGGGTGGCACGCCAGGCCGGCGGCAACTGCGAACTGCGTGGGTAGCCCGCAGCGTCGAGCGTGGCCTGCCAGTCCCCGGCCTCGAACCCGTGCAGGCGCTGGGGCCCCAGGCGCAGGACGGGCAACTCGATGCGACCTTCGCGGCGCTGCAGTTCGGCCACATCCTCTGCGCGGGCGATGCTGAACTCCTGCACCGGGATGCCGCGTTGCCGCAGCAGCGCGCGGGCGCTGTCGCAAGGCGCACAGTCCGGCGCGGCGTAGAACGTGGCCGGATACCGCACCACGGCCTGCTGCAGCGTGTACGGCAGTTCGGCCGAGGCGATCGACGGAGCGGGCGCGGCCAGCGGACGGGCCACGGCGCCCGCGGGCGGCCGGTCGGTGTAGGTGACCCGACCGGCCGGGTCGACCACCTTGTATTGCGCCGAAGCCGAAGCCGCCAGCCAGAGCAGCAGCCAGCCGCCGCACCGTGTCGCCCGGGATGTCATCGCTGCACTCCTTGTGTCCTGGATCCGGCCGATGGTAGCGCCAGCCGTGTCACGGCGTGAGCGACAGGCGGCCCTGCACCCATTGCAGCCGGAAGCCCTGCAGGAAGCTGTTGCCGTACAGCACATGCGGCATGTCGCTGTCGATGACGACCGCCTCGACCTCGCGCATCTGCAGAGGCCCGAGGCTGACCTGCGCCAGCCGCACGCGCCGCCCGGCACTGCGCCCGGACGCCGTCTGCACCTGCACGGAGGTGCCGGCCTGCCAGTCCACGCCCAGCCGGTGCGCCAACTGCACGGACAGCACGACCAGCGAGGCCCCCGTGTCGACCACGCCCTGCACCGCCTGGCCATTGATCTCGCCGGCAGCATGGAAAAGCCGGTCACCGCCGGCGTCCAGCACCAGCCGCGGCACCACGCCGGCCACCGTGGCGCCCACGGTCACAGGGGCGGCGCCCACCACCAGTTCGCGCGGCGCACCGCCGCTGGTCGCGACGACCACCGACTGCCCCGCCGCCCCACGCTCCACGCGCAGGCCATCGAGCGTCTCGCCCACGCGCATGACGCGCGTGCGGCCGTCGATGACCAGCACCACCTTGTCACCCATCGTGCCGGCCAGCACGACCGTCGGCACGCCCGCAGCCCGGCCGGCGCACGGCACGGCCAGAGCGCCCAGCGCCAGCGCCGCCACGCCGCTCCTGGCACAGACCCGCTGAAATCGACCGATCCGCCTCGACCCAGACATCCAACACTCCGTTACGATCTGGATCGCAGACTACGGCCAGCCCGGGCCCGGCAGGCGTGGAATAAGCGCGCCATTCCTCGGATTGCTCGAACAGCGGGGGGCTGGATGGACAGGACACTGAACGCTCGTTGCATCAATGTCGGGCTACCTCAAGATACTGTGCGTGAAACAGGAATGGCGAATTGAATCACGGACTTGTTTCCGGCATCTTTCCAGCACCTGTGCATTGCGCCCTTGAAGCACGAGAAAGTACCGATCAGGATAGTGGTCATGCAGATCCTCAACACCTCCTCCCTGTGCCGAGATTTCAGCGTGCTCGTGCTGGCCGGCGTCTCTCTGGGCACAGCCTGGGCCGGCTACGATGAAGGCGTGGTGGCGTACCAGCGCGGCCGGCATGCGGTGGCGCTCCAGGAATTTTCCGACGCAGCCGCCCGTGGCGATGCCCGTGCCCAGCGCAGTCTGGGTCTGATGCATGAGCGGGGCGACGGCGTGCCACGCAACCTGGAGATGGCGGCCGAGTGGTACCGCAAGGCGATCGCCCAAGGCCTGGATGGCGCGCAGTACAACCTGGCCTTCGTCACGATCGCGCCAACCGCCGGTGCAGCAGCCACCGTTCAGATTGCCACCTCGCGGCCCTGACCCTGGGTGCGTCTCCGCATCCCCGGCAACGGCACGACGGCCACCCCCATCCCCGCCAATCCGGCGCGGATCGCCCGCGCCGTCGCCACCGCCTCGGCGCCATCCCCATGCACGCAGATGCTGTCGATCTCGGTCGGCAGACGCCGGCCCGTGACGCTGACCAGCGCCCGGGCATCCAGCATGCGCTGCACGTGCTGCCAGCACGCCTCGGCGCCATGCAGCACCGCGCCGGACCGTGAACGCGGCACGAGCTGGCCGTCGTCCTGGTACGCCCGGTCCGCGAACACCTCCAGCGCGACACGCAGACCCGCCTGCTCGCCGGCCCGCGCCAGTTCCGAATGCGCGGGGGCCAGCAGGATCAGACCACCATCCACAGCCCGCACCGCACGCGCCACCGTCTCCGCCAGCGCCGCATCCGCGCAGGCCATGTTGCTCAGCGCCCCGTGCGGCTTCACATGCGTCACCCGCCCCCCTTCAGCCGCGGTCACGCCCTGCAGCGCCCCGATCTGGTAGACCAGCACCGCCTCCAGTTCCGGCGGCGACAGGTCCATGCGGCGCCTGCCAAACCCCTGCAGATCCGGGAATGACGGATGCGCGCCGACGCTGACCCCGCGCGCCAGCGCCGCACGCACGGTCTGGCGCATCACCAGCGGATCACCGGCATGGAAGCCGCAGGCGATGTTGGCGCTCGCCACCACGTCGAGCATGGCCGGGTCGTCGCCCATCGACCAGGCGCCGAAGCTTTCGCCGAGGTCGGCGTTGAGGTTGATCGCATCCCAAGGGTGCATGGAACACTCCGGCAGGTTCAGGGATCAGCACGCCACATGCCGCTGATCAGGTTGTCGTTGTAAAGGGCTCTCTCGTCCAGCCAGCCGTCCGGCCGATGCAGCACGAGCGACGACACCCAGGTCTGCCAGTCGGCCTGGGCCGTCAGCAGCGCATGACGCGCGGTCGGCGCGTCCACGGCCGCGAAGCGCAGCGTGCGGCCGGCCGGCATCAGCGCCAGCCGCGGCAGGTCCGCCCGGATGACCGTGGCGATCTTCGGATAGCCACCCACCGTCTGTCCATCGGCCAGCAGCACGACCGGCAGGCCATTGGCAGGCACCTGGACCGCACCAGACACCACGCCGTCCGAGACGATGTCGGCCGCAGCCGCGCTGACATGCGCCAGTGGCGGGCCAGCCAGCCGCATGCCCATGCGGTCCTGCTCGGCAGTGACCTGCCAGTCGGTGTCGAGCAACTGTGCACGGGCCTGCGCCGTGAAGTGGTCGTCCTGCGGCCCCCAGAGGATGCGGATCGGCCCGGTGGGCAGCGCCAACGGCGACCATGCCCGGCGCTCTTGCATGCCGAAGCCCTCGCACCGGTGGCATGGCAGGCGATCGCCCGGCGCCAGCATGCGGCCGTCCAGCCCGCCGAAGCGCGTGCGGACGTGGGTGGCCCGGCTGCCCAGCACCAGCGGCACCCGCACGCCGCCTCCCAGCGCCAGACAGGCCCAGCCCTCCGCAGCGGCGCCCAGGTGCAGCCGATCGCCCTCGGCCAGCGTGGCGCTGCACCAGGGGTCCAGCGACCGGGCCGGACCGCCCCCGCGCGACACCTCCATGCGCACCGGTCCGGCGACAGCCATCCGGACCGGCCCGCGGACCACCTGCAGCACCAGTCCCGGTCCGCGCCACTCCAGGCCCGCCGCGTCCACCGGATTGCCGACCAGCACGTTGGCTGCGTCGGCCCAGGGCGGCACCAGCCAGCCCGCCTGCGCGACACCTGCATGGCGGTGGCCGACGCGCCCGGCGTCCTGCACCGTGCAGCCCGGCCCGCCGGACACCACCTCGATCAGACCGCCGGACACGGCACCTCCTCGGCAGGCACGAGAAACGCCTCGCGCGATCCGGCACCACGGGCCCAGTCTGCGGCCAGACGGTCGTGCGTGGCGCGGTCGACGGCTTGCCAGCGCACCGCGTCACCCGCAGCCAGCCATGCCGGCGCCTCGGCCTGCTGCAGATCGAACAGCGGCAGCGGCGTGCGCCCCAGCAGCCGCCAGCCGCCGGGACTCTCCCACGGGTACACACAGCACATCGTCCCGGCCACGGCCAGCGACCGTGCAGGCACCACCTTGCGCGGTGTCGCCAGCCGAGGCCGGGCCAGCGCGGGCGGCAGGCCGGTCATGTAGGGGAATCCGGGCATGAACCCGATCATGCCGACCCGGAACGGCGTGCCGGTGAGCATCTCCACCACCGCGGCGTCCGTCCGCCCGCAAGCGGCGGACAAGTCGGCCAGATCGGGCGCGAATTCGGGGGCGAAACACACGGGCAGCCGCCAGCACCGCCCCGGGCGCTCGGCCGGCGCGCAGCGCTCACTCCACGCCAGCAGGCACTGGCCGAGCGCCTCGGCATCGGTGCGCAAGGGATCGAACAGCACGGTGAGCGAGCGGAACGTCGGCACCACATCGAGCACGCCGGCCAGCACCGTCTCCACATCCCGCAGCGCGCGCACCCGGTCGGCCAACGCCAGCACGCGCGCATGCAGCACCGGATCGATCCCGGCACCGAACTCCACCGTCCAGGCCGCATCGCCCTGGGACCGCAGGATCGCCAGCGGGCGGGAGGGGTCTCGGTCGGTGTTCACAGCGTCTCCTTCGTCCAGCTCCTGGCGGGCCTTCCGGCACGGCCATGCAAAAAGCCCGCAGGCATTGCCGGCGGGCTTTTTCATTGGAATCCGCATCGACGCCGGTCACCCGGGCCGATCCATCCCTCCAGCGCTCAGGCCGTCACGCCCTTGGCAACGTCCGCATACTCGTCGATCTGGTCGAAGTTCAGGTACTGGTAGACCTTCGAGCTGTCCTTGTTCAGGCCGACCATGTCCGCCTGGTACTCGGCGACGGTCGGGATGCGACCGATCTTCGAGGCAATCGCGGCCAGCTCGGCCGACGCCAGGTACACGAAGGTGTTCTTGCCCAGGCGGTTCGGGAAGTTGCGGGTCGAGGTCGAGACCACGGTCGCGCCTTCACGCACCTGTGCCTGGTTGCCCATGCACAGCGAGCAGCCCGGCATTTCGGTGCGCGCACCGGCCGCGCCGAACACGCCGTAGTGGCCTTCCTTGGTCAGCTCCTGCGCGTCCATCTTGGTCGGCGGGGCCAGCCACAGCTTCACCGGGATGTCGCGCTTGCCTTCGAGCAGCTTGGAAGCCGCACGGAAGTGACCGATGTTGGTCATGCAGGAGCCGATGAACACTTCGTCGATCTTGGCGCCGGCGACGTCGCTCAGCAGCTTGGCGTCGTCCGGGTCGTTCGGGCAGCACAGCACCGGCTCGGTCAGCTCGTTCAGGTCGATCTCGATCACGGCCGCGTATTCGGCGTCCTGGTCGGCTTCGAGCAGGCTCGGGTTGGCGAGCCAGGCTTCGACCTTCTCGATGCGGCGCGCCAGCGTGCGGGCGTCGGCGTAACCGTCGGCGATCATGTTCTTCATCAGCACGATGTTGCTGGTGAGGTATTCCTTGACCGGCTCGGGGTTCAGCTTGACGGTGCAGCCCGCGGCCGAGCGCTCGGCCGACGCGTCGCTCAGCTCGAACGCCTGCTCGACCTTCAGGTCCGGCAGACCTTCGATCTCGAGGATGCGACCCGAGAACACGTTCTTCTTGCCGGCCTTGGCGACGGTCAGCAGACCGGCCTTGATGGCGTACAGCGGAATGGCATGGACCAGATCGCGCAGCGTGATGCCGGGCTGCATCTGGCCCTTGAAGCGCACCAGCACCGATTCGGGCATGTCCAGCGGCATCACGCCGGTGGCAGCGCCGAAGGCGACCAGGCCCGAGCCGGCCGGGAAGCTGATGCCGATCGGGAAACGGGTGTGCGAGTCGCCGCCGGTGCCGACGGTGTCGGGCAGCAGCAGGCGGTTCAGCCACGAGTGGATCACGCCGTCGCCCGGACGCAGCGCAACACCGCCACGGCTGGAGATGAACTTGGGCAGTTCGCGGTGGGTCTTGACGTCGACCGGCTTCGGATAGGCGGCGGTGTGGCAGAACGACTGCATCACCAGATCGGCCGAGAAGCCCAGGCAGGCCAGGTCCTTGAGCTCGTCGCGGGTCATCGGGCCGGTGGTGTCTTGCGAACCCACGGTCGTCATCTTCGGCTCGCAGTAGGTACCGGGGCGAACGCCCTGGCCTTCCGGCAGACCGACGGCGCGGCCGACCATCTTCTGCGCCAGCGTGAAGCCGGCACTGGTGGCGGTCGGGGTCGAGGGCAGGCGGAACAGCGTGGACGCGGGCAGGCCCAGGAACTCGCGTGCCTTGGCGGTCAGCGAGCGGCCGATGATCAGGTTGATGCGGCCGCCGGCGCGCACTTCGTCGAACAGCACGTCGCTCTTGAGCTTGAACTCGGTGACGGTCTCGCCGTTGCGCACGATCTTGCCGTCATACGGACGCACGTCGACCACGTCGCCCATCTCGAGCTTGGTGACATCGACTTCGATCGGCAGCGAGCCCGAATCTTCTTGCGTGTTGAAGAAGATCGGCGCGATCTTGCCGCCCAACGTGACGCCGCCGAAGCGCTTGTTCGGCACGAAGGGGATGTCCTGGCCCGTGGCCCAGATCACCGAGTTGGTGGCCGACTTGCGCGAAGAGCCCGTGCCAACCACGTCGCCGACGTAGGCCACGAGGTTGCCCTTCTTCTTCAGGTCCTCGATGAACTGCATCGGGCCGCGCTTGCCGTCTTCCTCGGGCTTGAACGCCGCGCCTTCGCGGGTGTTCTTCAGCATCGCGAGGTAGTGCAGCGGGATGTCCGGGCGGCTCCACGCATCCGGCGCGGGCGACAGGTCGTCGGTGTTGGTCTCGCCGGGCACCTTGAACACGGTCACGGTGATCGACTGCGGCACTTCCGGGCGGGTGGTGAACCACTCGGCCTCGGCCCACGACTGCATGACTTCCTGCGCCTTGGCGTTGCCGGCCTTGGCCTTCTCGGCGACGTCGTTGAAGAAGTCGAACATCAGCAGGGTCTTCTTCAGACCTTCGGCGGCGACGGCCGCGACATCCGCGTCGGCGTCGAGCAGCTCGATCAGCGGGTGGACGTTGTAGCCGCCCACCATGGTGCCGAGCAGTTCGGTGGCCTTGGCCTTGGAGATCAGCGCAACCGCCAGGTCACCGTGCGCAACAGCCGCCAGGAACGACGCCTTGACCTTGGCCGCATCGTCCACGCCCGGGGGCACGCGGTGCGTCAGCAGGTCCAGCAGGAATGCATCCTCGCCTGCGGGCGGGTTCTTGATCAGCTCGATCAGGTCGGCGACCTGCTTGGCGTCCAGCGGCAGCGGCGGGATGCCGAGGGCGGCGCGTTCGGCGGCGTGTTCACGATAGGCTTGCAGCATGAGAGGGCTCCGTGCGGGTGACTGGGCTAAGGGCTTGGTGAGGGCCTGCGGTTAGTCCGGTATTTTATGTCTTATATAAGACTTGCCAAGGGAAAGTACGCACTGGCCGTGGCGATCTCGCCATGCTGGCACTTCGCGGCCACCGTGCGCCTGTCCCGCATCCGGGCTGCGTCAGATCTGTTGTGTCGGATGGACGCACTCGTCGACCATCCGCTGTCCGATCCTGGCATTCATCAGCATCGACTTGTTGGCGATCTGCAGCCAGACGACACCGGCCTTCTTGTCTTCCAGGCGCACCGCGCCGGTCGTGGTCGGCTCCGGCGCGAGCAGGTACTTCTTGCCCTTGAAGAGGACGTGGAAGTAGCCCGCCTTCTCCGGCGCGCTCTCGACATCGACCGTCTGCTTGAACTCGCACTGCTGCACGCCGGTGAGGACGCGCTCGGCGTTGGCGAGCTGCTCCTCGCTCAGGTCAGCCAGGGGTGCGGGCGGCGGCGGCGGCGCCTGCACCTTCTTGGCGGCCAGAGCCGATCCGGCGCTCACGGCACAGGCCGCACCGATCAGGACAGCCATCAGGGAACGAGCAGCAGTTCTGGAAATGTTGGACATCAATGACTCCGAAGAGGAAACGGGCGGGAGCGAACCATATAGGCACAGCCACGGGCCATTCTGGATTTCAGGACAGCTGCGGCCACCATGGTGCGCGAGGACGTGCAGTTTGCCGCAGGACCGTGGAAGGCCTGTTGCGGGGCGTAGCGGCCAGTATCTCAATGCACCGGAAAGAATGCCAGCCGGACCTCGCCCGGCAACTGCCCGGCTCCGGTCATCGAGGTGCGGTGCGCCCGCTCCAGCACGTGCCAGAAATAGCGGTAGCTCGCACGGTCGTGGAGCGTGTCCTGGCCGTGGTGGCGGCGGCGGATCGGTCCCCAGTCGGCGGCCTGCGCGGCCAGCAAGATCTCGGCGGCCTGGTCGACCTCGGCCGTGGTCGGCGAGAACGCATCGACGATCGGTCGGATCTGGTCGGGGTGGATGCTCCACATGCGGGTATATCCCAGTTGCCGGCAGGCCTTGGTGGCGGCTTCCTGCAACGCGGACAGGTGCTTGAATTCGGTGACCACGCAGTGCGACGGCACCTTGCCCCAGCCGTGGCAGGCCGCAGCGATCTCCAGCTTGGCACGCATCACCAGCGGGTGCTCGAACTGGCCCTGGACCGACATGCCGCTCTGCGGAATCGCGCCGCGGTGGTCGGAGACGAAGTCCATCAGCCCGAACGACAGCGACTCGATGCGCGGGTGCGCAGCCAGCGCCTGCACCTCGCGCAGGGCGCCGTGCGTCTCGACCAGCGCATGCACGGGGATCTGGCGCGACACGCCGTGGCGGGCGATCGCCTCGTCGATGACGCCGACCGCGCGCTCCAGATCGGCCAGACCCCGCGGCTTGGGCACCATGAGGTACGCGACGCGCTCACCGGCCTGCCCCACCACGACATCGACCATGCGCTCGAACGCCGGGTGGTCGACGGTCTGGACCCGGGCGCCGACGCGGCCGAAGCGGTTCTGTGGCGCGTTGACCAGTTCGGCGATCAGGTGGGCGTGTTCGACCTCGCCGCCGACGGGTGCCCCGTCCTCTCCGTCGAGCGTGATGTCGAAGACCGGGCCGAGGTCGCCCTGCATCTCCAGGCTCTTGCGCATGCGGACCTCGACGCCGGCGTAGTGGTCGCACACCGGCAGTTCCGGCACGGGTGCGTCGGCGGCGTCGAACAGGGCGTCGCGGGGATGGACTTTGTCTTTGTTCATGGGGCCTGACCTCGAACGGACCAAGAAAAAAGGCCGGCGCTTGTGGCGACCGGCCTTCCATTGTGGACCCGCTGACCAGCGAGTCCGCACTGTGATCTCAACAGGAGATCACAGCAGATGCTTGACGCCGTCCTTCTCGCCTTCGAGCTCGGCCAGGGTCTTGTTGATGCATTCCTGCGAGAACGCGTCGATGGCCAGGCCTTCGACGATCTTGTACTCGCCACCTTCGCAGGTGACCGGATAGCCGAACATCGTCTCGGCCGGGATGCCGTATTCGCCGTTCGACGGGATGCCCATCGTGACCCAGGCGCCGTTGGTGCCCAGGGCCCAGTCGCGCATGTGGTCGATGGCGGCGTTGGCGGCCGATGCGGCCGACGACAGGCCACGGGCGGCGATGATCGCGGCGCCACGCTTGCCGACGGTCGGCAGGAACACGTCGCGGTTCCAGGCTTCGTCGTTGATCATGTCCTTGACCGACTCGCCGCCGATGGTGGCGAAGCGGTAGTCGGCGTACATCGTCGGCGAGTGGTTGCCCCACACGGCCAGCTTCTCGATGGCGGCGACCGGCTTGCCGGTCTTGGCCGCGATCTGCGAGGCCGCACGGTTGTGGTCCAGACGCAGCATGGCGGTGAAGTTCTTGGCCGGCAGGTCCGGGGCCGACTTCATCGCGATGTAGGCGTTGGTGTTGGCCGGGTTGCCGACCACCAGCACGCGAACGTCACGCGAAGCGACGGCGTTCAGGGCCTTGCCCTGCGCGGTGAAGATGGCGCCGTTGATCGACAGCAGCTCGGCACGCTCCATGCCCGGACCACGGGGACGCGAACCGACCAGCAGCGCGTAGTCGGTGTCCTTGAAGGCGGTCATCGGGTCGCTGTGGGCTTCGATGCCGGCCAGCAGCGGGAACGCGCAGTCTTCCAGCTCCATGATCACGCCCTTGAGCGCTTCCTGGGCCTTCTCCATCGGCACTTCGAGCAGTTGCAGGATGACCGGCTGGTCCTTGCCGAGCATTTCGCCCGAGGCAATGCGGAACAGCAGGGCGTAACCGATCTGACCAGCAGCGCCGGTAACGGCAACACGGACGGGCTTCTTGCTCATGGGCGAGGCTCCTGAAATGAGTGCAGCGAGGTGAGGGCAACGAAAAACAGAAATCGGCACCCAGTCTAGGGACCGACCCCAATGCTGTCAATCATCTTATGTCTTATATAAGACATCTTGTAGAACAGCGTTGCAGCACGGCACAGCGATGTGCTGCAATCTCGGCCATGTCCCCTCCCGCGTCCTCGTCCGCGCCCGCGCCCTCCCCGCCAGTCGATCCGGCAGGCGACGGCACGCCCGCCTTCAGCCCGCTCTACCAGCAGATCAAGACGCTGATCATGCGTGGCCTGCAGTCGGGCGAGTGGAAACCGGGCGAGGCGATCCCGAGCGAGCTGGATCTGGCGGCGCGTTTCCGGGTGAGCCAGGGCACCGTGCGTAAGGCTATCGACGAGTTGGCAGCCGAAAATCTGCTGGTTCGACGCCAAGGCAAAGGCACCTTCGTGGCCACCCACAGCGAAGAGAAGATCCAGTATCGATTTCTGCGGCTGCAGTCGGAGGATGGCGCAGACCCGGTGCCGATGCAGCGCCAGTTCCTGGATTGCCGACGCATCGCAGCGCCGGCCGACGTGGCGAAAGCCCTGTCACTGCGGCCAGGCGAGATGGCCGTGGAAATCCGCCGCACGCTGTCACAGAACGGCTGCCCGATCGTGCTGGACGACATCTGGCTGCCGGCCCAGCTGTTCACCGGACTGACGGCGCAGCGCATGGGCGACTACAGGGGGCCGCTGTACGGCCTGTTCGAATCCGAGTTCGGGGTGCGCATGATCCGGGCCGAGGAGAAGATCAGGGCGATGGCGGCGGACCAGGAAGTGGCGAGCGTTCTGGGTGTCGAGGCCGGCAGCCCGCTGCTGAGCGTCGAGCGCCTGTCGTTCACCTACGGCGACAAGCCGGTGGAGTTGCGCCGAGGCTTCTACAACACCTCGACACACCACTACCGCAACGAGCTGAGCTGAAAAGATGTGGGCCGGACCTCCCGCAAGGGTGTAAGGCCTGCTGCATTGCAATAAAATTCGACGGTTTCCTCGTCATTACACAAGACAAAAGGCATCTCATGGCAGACACCATCAAGCAGCGGCCTGGCCCGATGCGCCTGATCGACGCGACCCAGTACCGACTCCCTGTCGCGGCACAGTTGTCCATCCTGCACCGCGCCAGCGGCATCGTGATGTTCCTGCTGCTGCCGTTCATCGTCTGGATGTTCGACACCAGCGTCAGCTCGGAAGTCTCGTACGACACCTTCACGTCGGTCTTCACGGCCGGCTGGGGATTCCTGCCGGGCTGGTGCGTCAAGCTGGTGGTGCTGGCCCTGATCTGGTCGTATCTGCACCACTTCTGCGCCGGTGTCCGCCACCTGTGGATGGACGCCACCCACAGCGTCTCCAAGCAGCAGGGCCGCTCGTCCGCCATCGTCAGCTTCGCGCTGAGCCTGACGCTGACGGTGGCGCTCGGGGCCAAGCTGTTCGGCCTGTATTGACCAGAGAACCACAAGGCGAATTCCCACCATGTCCATTAATTACGGTTCGAAGCGCATCGTCACCGGCGCGCACTACGGTCTGCGCGACTGGCTCGCGCAGCGCATCACCGCGGTGCTGATGGCGCTGTTCACCATCGCCCTGCTCGCGCAGGTCCTGTTCGGCGGCCCGCTGGGCTATGACCGCTGGTCGGCGATCTTCTCGTCGCAGTGGATGAAGACGCTGACCTTCGTGCTGATCGTCTCGCTGGCGTGGCACGCCTGGGTCGGCATGCGCGACATCTTCATGGACTACGTGACCCGCTCGCTCGGGCTGCGGCTCGCGCTGCAGGTGTTCACGCTGGTCTGGCTCGTCGGCTGTGCCGGCTGGGCGGTGCAAGTTCTCTGGAGACTCTGATGGCGTCCATCGCTACTTCTGCCGGTTACACCGGCTCCCTGCCGCGCCGCAAGTTCGACGTGGTCATCGTCGGCGCCGGTGGTTCGGGCATGCGTGCCTCGCTGCAGCTGGCGCGCGCCGGCCTGAACGTGGCCGTGCTGTCCAAGGTCTTCCCGACCCGCTCGCACACCGTCGCGGCCCAGGGTGGCGTCGGCGCCTCGCTGGGCAACATGTCGGAAGACAACTGGCACTACCACTTCTACGACACCGTCAAGGGCTCCGACTGGCTGGGTGACCAGGACGCGATCGAGTTCATGTGCCGCGAAGCACCGAAGGTGGTCTACGAGCTGGAACACTTCGGCATGCCGTTCGACCGCAACGCCGACGGGACCATCTACCAGCGCCCGTTCGGCGGCCACACGGCGAACTATGGTGAAAAGCCCGTCCAGCGCGCCTGCGCCGCCGCCGACCGCACCGGCCACGCGATGCTGCACACGCTCTACCAGCAGAACGTCAAGTCGCGCACCCAGTTCTTCGTCGAATGGATGGCGCTGGACCTGATCCGCGATGCCGACGGCGACGTGGTCGGCGTGACCGCGCTGGAAATGGAAACCGGCGACGTCTACATCATGGAGGCCAAGAGCGTGCTGCTGGCCACCGGTGGTGCCGGCCGCATCTTCCAGGCCTCGACGAACGCGTTCATCAACACCGGCGACGGCCTGGGCATGGCCGCCCGCGCCGGCATCCCGCTGCAGGACATGGAGTTCTGGCAGTTCCACCCGACCGGCGTGTCCGGCGCGGGCGTGCTGCTGACCGAAGGCTGCCGCGGCGAAGGCGCGATCCTGCGCAACGTCAACGGCGAGCGCTTCATGGAGCGCTATGCCCCGACGCTGAAGGATCTGGCGCCGCGCGACTTCGTGTCGCGCTGCATGGACCAGGAGATCAAGGAAGGTCGCGGCTGTGGTCCGAACAAGGACTACATCAACCTCGACATGACCCACCTGGGTGGCGACACCATCCTGAAGCGCCTGCCCTCGGTGTTCGAGATCGGCCACAACTTCGCCAACGTCGACATCACCAAGGAGCCGATCCCGGTGGTGCCGACCATCCACTACCAGATGGGCGGCATCCCGACCGGCATCACCGGCCAGGTCGTGACGACGAAGCACAACGTCAACACGATCGTCAACGGCCTGTATGCCGTGGGCGAATGCTCGTGCGTGTCGGTCCACGGCGCCAACCGCCTGGGCACCAACTCGCTGCTGGACCTGCTGGTCTTCGGCAAGGCCGCCGGCAACCACATCATCGAGTCGTTCAAGGCCGCGCCGAAGTCGCACAAGGAACTGCCGAAGGACGCCGCCGACCGCTCGCTGGCCCGCCTGGCCCGCCTCGACAGCAGCACCACCGGCGAGTACGCGCAGGACGTCGCCAACGACATGCGCGCCGCGATGCAGCAGCACGCCAGCGTGTTCCGCACGCAGAAGATCATGGACGAGGGTGTCGTCAAGATCAATGCGCTGCGCGAGCGTGTGGCCCGCATCACGCTGAAGGACAAGTCCAAGGTCTTCAACACCGCCCGCATCGAGGCGCTGGAAGTCGACAACCTGATGGAAGCCGCGCAGGCCACGATGACCTCGGCCGCGGCCCGCAAGGAATGCCGCGGCGCGCACACGGTCAAGGACTACGAGCGCAGCGCCGATGACGCGCAGTTCCCGCTGGGCCGCAACGACAAGGAATGGATGAAGCACACCCTCTGGGACAGTGCCACCAACTCCCTGTCGTACAAGCCTGTCAACCTCAAGCCGCTGACGGTGGATTCGGTTCCGCCCAAGGTCCGCACCTTCTAAGACGCCCAGCGAAGAGAAGAGAACACCACCATGGCCAAGCGCACATTCCAGATCTACCGCTACGACCCCGACAAGGACGCCAAGCCCTACATGCAGTCGATCGACGTCGAACTCGACGGCAACGAGCGCATGCTGCTGGACGCCCTGATCAAGCTGAAGGCGGTCGATCCCACGCTGAGCTTCCGCCGTTCATGCCGCGAAGGCGTGTGCGGCTCGGACGCGATGAACATCAACGGCAAGAACGGTCTGGCCTGCCTGACCAACATGCGCGACCTGCCGGGCGTCGTTGTCCTGAAGCCGCTGCCGGGACTGCCGGTCATCCGCGACCTGATCGTGGACATGACACAGTTCTTCAAGCAGTACAACTCGATCAAGCCTTACCTCGTCAACGACGATCCGCCGCCGGACAAGGAGCGTCTGCAGTCGCCCGAAGAGCGCGACGAGCTGAACGGCCTGTACGAGTGCATCCTGTGCGCGAGCTGCTCGACCAGCTGCCCGAGCTTCTGGTGGAATCCGGACAAGTTCGTCGGTCCGGCCGGTCTGCTGCAGGCCTACCGCTTCATCGCCGACAGCCGTGACCAGGACACCAGCGCCCGCCTGGACAACCTGGAAGATCCGTACCGGCTGTTCCGCTGCCACACGATCATGAACTGTGTGGATGTGTGTCCGAAGGGCCTGAACCCGACCAAGGCCATCGGCAAGATCAAGGAATTGATGATCCGCAGGGCCGTCTGACCCCCCTGGTGCGCCATCTCGGTGCACCGTGGTCAGACCACTGAAAGATGCGCAATGGACACTTTGCTCGATGAGCGAGCCCTCAGCAAGCTGCACTGGCGCTGCCGGCGCGGCCTGCTGGAAAATGACCTGTTCATTGAACGGTTTTTCGCCCGCCATGAATCCGGCCTGACCGTGCGACAGGCCCGGGCCCTGGAAGTTTTGATGGATCTTGCCGATAACGACCTGCTGGATCTGCTGCTGCGTCGGCGCGAACCCGAAGGCGATCTGGACCAGCCAGACGTCCGGATCGTGCTGGAGATGCTGCGACAGCGTCCTTGAGATCCGGGCCCGACCCGATACAGACACTACTGACCTACCGAGGAAACAGCCATGATGACCCCCTCCGACGTGAAGGCCACCCTATCGTTCTCCGATGGCAGTGCCCCGATGGACCTGCCGCTCTACAAGGGCACGATCGGCCCGGATGTCATCGACATCCGCAAGCTCTACGCACAGACCGGCAAGTTCACCTACGATCCGGGCTTCCTGTCGACGGCGTCCTGCAACTCGACCATCACCTACATCGACGGCGACAAGGGCGAGCTGCTGTACCGCGGCTACCCGATCGAGCAGCTCGCGGTGAACTGCGACTTCCTCGACACCTGCCACCTGCTGCTGTACGGAGACCTGCCGAACGCTGACCAGCGTGTCGACTTCCACGGCCGCGTGACCAACCACACGATGGTCAACGAGCAGATGCAGTTCTTCCTGCGCGGTTTCCGCCGGGATGCGCATCCGATGGCCATCCTGACCGGCCTGGTCGGCGCGCTGTCGGCCTTCTACCACGACAGCACGGACATCAACAATCCGCAGCACCGTGACATCGCCGCGATCCGCCTGATCGCCAAGCTGCCGACGCTGGTCGCGATGGCCTACAAGTACACCGTGGGCCAGCCCTACATGTACCCGCAGAACGACCTGTCCTATGCAGGCAACTTCATGCGGATGATGTTCGCCACGCCGTGCGAGCCGTACAAGGTGAACCCGGTGATCGAACGCGCGCTCGACCGCATCTTCATCCTGCACGCCGACCACGAGCAGAACGCCTCGACCTCCACCGTGCGCCTGTGCGGCTCGTCGGGCACCAACCCGTTTGCCGCCATCGCGGCCGGCGTGGCCTGCCTGTGGGGCCCGTCGCACGGCGGCGCCAACGAGGCCTGCCTGAACATGCTGGGCGACATCCAGAAGATGGGTGGCGTGGCCAAGGTCGGCGAGTTCATGAACCAGGTGAAGGACAAGAACTCCGGCGTCAAGCTGATGGGCTTCGGTCACCGCGTCTACAAGAACTACGACCCGCGCGCCAAGCTGATGCGCGAGACCTGCCACGAAGTGCTGGGCGAACTCGGTCTGCAGAACGACCCGCTGTTCAAGCTGGCGATGGAACTCGAGAAGATCGCGCTGGAAGACGACTACTTCGTCGCGCGCAAGCTCTACCCGAACGTCGACTTCTACTCCGGCATCGTGCAGCGCGCCATCGGCATCCCGGTGCCGCTGTTCACCGCGATCTTCGCGCTGGCCCGCACCGTCGGCTGGATCGCGCAGCTCAACGAGATGATCGGCGATCCGGAGTACAAGATCGGCCGTCCGCGCCAGCTCTTCGTCGGCGCCGCCCGCCGCGACGTGCCACCGCTGTCGGCACGCTGATCCGGTACGGCACCTTCGGGTGCCGTCACCGCCAGACACGAACAAGGCCCCTGAGCGGGGCCTTGTTCGTTTGCATCGCTCGCGCTCGCCCGCTGCACGCGGATCAGAAGCGGTAGCCGATGCGCAGCGCTCCCCAGTGGCGCCCCTGGATCATGATCGGTGCCGCCACTTCCTTCAGCAGCACGAAGTGGCCGCCACCCATGTCGCGCCGGTAGGTCTGCACGAGAAAGGGCCTGCGGTTGCGGGCCGAGGCCAGTCCGGTGCGGTCATTGAAGATGCGCCGGAAGCGGCTGTTGGCGGTGTTCCAGACCACGTCTCCCGGGCGCTGCGGCTGGCAGTAGATGCGGTTGTGGGTCGCGACATACCCGTTGCGGTCCACCGCGATGCAGTAGGCCACCTGATCGCCAGAGGCCAGCACCTGCTCCTGCACCTCGGGGAACAGCCGGTCGGCCAGTGACACGAACCGTGTCAGGAACTGAGGGGGATCTGTCTGTGCGATCGGCTGGTACTGCTCGTCGAACAACGCCGTCAGATCGATCTGTCCGGCGGCGAGTGCCTTGTCGAGCAAATCGGTGATGTACTGCGCAGCGGTCTGGGCCGCACTGATCAGCGGCGTGTCCTCGGTCTCGACCCCGCAGCCGGCCAGCTCGTCAATCAGGCGCTCCGAAACCGAGAGGAACCGGTCGCTGCAGTGCATGGCCGCATCCAGTCCACCGATCGCTCCCTGGATCTCCTTGCCGAGCACCTCGGTCCGGTCGATCACGGTCTGCGCGATCGAGCGGCTGACTTCGGCCGCACCGTCGATCCGGTACCCCGCCGTCTCGACGTCGGCAAAGGCCCGGTGGATCTGGCCCTGCCGGTCGGCCTGGGGATCGATCCGGATGTCGCGCGAAAACGCCTCGATGCGCCGATCCAGATCGTCCAGCGTGCCCATGATGGTGCGGGAGGACGACTCGACACGTCCCGCCAGATCTTTCACCGCATCGGCCACCACCCCGAAACCACGTCCCGCCTCGCCGGCCCGCTTGGCCTCGACCGAGGCGTTGAAGGCAACCAGCCGGGTCTGCAGCGCGATCTGGCCGATGTCACCCGCGGCACTGGCCACCTGGTGCAGCACCTCGACGATGCCCGTGACCTCGCGGGCGACCTGCTCGACCTGCTGCCGGGCACGGACGACTGCATCGCGGCTCTCCTGCGTGGCCTCGCCGATGGCCTGCTGGGTCTGCTGGACCCGGGCCAGATCCTGGCTCAGATGGGTCATCGCCTCCAGCTGGGCCGTGACGATCTTCTGGGTATCCTCGATCACGCCACGGGTCTCCGCCGCATCACGACCGATGTGCGAGACCTGCCGGGACAGCCGCTGAACGACGTCGGACTGGCTGGTGAAAGCAGGACCGGCCTCGACCGTCGGTGTCACCGGGACAGACCATCGAGATCGAAGCAGGTTCAGCATGCAAGGGTTCCTTGGATCGAGTTACCAGGTGCGCAGCTTGGCACGCAGACGGGCGATGGACTGGCTGTGCAGCTGGCAGACCCGGGATTCGGTGACCCCCAGGACGGCCGCGATTTCCTTGAGATTCATGTCTTCCTCGTAGTACATGCTCATCACGTACTGCTCGCGTTCCGGGAGGTGCTTGATGGCCTCCACCAACGCCTCGCGCATGCGCCGGTCGTTGAGCCGGGCCAGGGGATCGGCTTCACTGTCGACGACATGGCGGTCGAGGTAGTCGCTCTCGCCCTCGTCGCCACTCATGTCCTCGAGATAGACCAGTTGCGTGCCGCGCACACGGTTCAGCAGGTCCTGGTAATCGGTGAGCGACAGGCCCATCTCGACGGCGATCTCGCTCTCGTGCGGCGCACGGCCCAGGCGCTGTTCCAGCCGGTGCACGGCCGCCTCGATGTCGCGCTGGTGCTTGCGGTTGCTGCGGCTCATCCAGTCGCCGCCGCGCAGCTCGTCCAGCATGGCGCCACGGATGCGCTGCGTCGCAAAGGTCTCGAACTGGACCCCCTGCTTCACATCGAAGCGCGTGAGGGCATCGGTCAGTCCGATCATGCCGACCTGGATCAGGTCGTCCAGTTCGACATTGGCCGGCAGCCGGGCAATCATCTGGTGCGCCAGACGCCGAACCAGCGAGCTGTATTGCTCCAGCATCTTGTTGGCTTCGAGTTGGCCCTTGGAGGTGTACATCAGGTGGCTCCGGATCGGTTCAGACCATCGGCTGCAAAAGGGGTGAGGACGTCACCAGCGCCGGACCACGGCGCCCCATCTCGGGCAAGACAAACGCGGCCGCCGCGCCCATGGACGCTTCCATGAAGGCCATGAGCGAAGCCGACGCCATCGCCGGCAGCACGAGGGTGCGCGGATCGATGTCGACCGAATCGTGGCGAACCCCACCAAAGAACAGGGCTGCACACTGGGCCAGCCGGTCCTTGACCAGCCGGATGCCGGCCGAACCGGCCGCAGCACTCACCAGCAGGTCATGCGACAGCCAGTCCACACGCTGGGACAGCACCTTCAGGGCGGCGTAGGCGTGTGTCATCGAATCGGGCAGCTCGTCACAGATGACGATGGGACGCGGCCGGCTCAGCTGCAGCTCGCCACGTCCGAACATCCGCGCCAGCTCGCTGGCCGGACCGTGCACGACCACCGCCTGTGACAGCGGCGCCGCATCGACCAGCGCCTGCAGGAAGGCCTGCGTCGAGCCACTGGCATCGCTCCAGCAGGCCGGCAGTCCACGGGCCCACAGGCTCGCGGTGCGGTCGGTCAGCAGCTGGATGCGGTGGGCCAGATCCAGGCCCTGGCCCACCAGATCGGCCTTGTGGCGCGGGGTGTCCCGCAGACCGGAACCGGGGGGGTCGCAGACATCGACCAACAGCGTGTAGAGGCCGAGCTGATCCAGTGCGGCACAGATCTGGCGAATCAGCACCCCCTCGTGCGCGACGAACGGATTCGACACCACGGGAATGAAGCGCACGGTCCGGGTCGAGAACAGGCGACGCAATCCATCGGCCTGGTCACCAGGTTGAGCACGACGTCCATCAGAAGGAAATGCCATCAGCGACTCCGTCGGCCGGTCCGGGCTCATGCACCCAGTTCTCGCGAGGCATGGCCACTGCGACGCAGTGCCGTGCCCGTCGCCGTGCCGGAGCGAGCGAAGGTCATGCTCACGTCTCCGGGACTCATGCGCCAGGCCTGCGAGGCGCTGCCGCGCAGGGCCCGCTGGACCAGCGTCTGGCTGTTCAGGTGGTGCCAGTCCTCCGGCACACGCTGGCCGGTGGAGACCGCCAGCACCTTGAGCCGGTGGCGGATCATGGCGTCCAGCGCGGGTCCGAGCTTCACGGCCTCGTCAAGCTTCGACAGGATGATGCCCTTGGCCTGGCTCGCCTTGTAGGCGGTGATCACATCCTCGATCGTCTCGGCCTGTTGCGCGGCGTTGACCACCAGCAGGCGCTTGATGCTGCGGTGGGTCAGCATGTCCAGCAGGTCGCGGGTGCGGGCATCGCGCTGGGCCAGGCCCGCGGTGTCGATGAGCACCATCTTCTTGCCGGAGAGCAGGTCGAGCAGGTCCTCCATCGCCGCGCGGTCGTGCGCCGTGTGGACCGGCACGCCGAGGATGCGGCCATAGGCACGCAGCTGCTCGTGGGCACCGACGCGGTAGGCGTCCAGCGTGATCAGGCCGAGCTGTGACGGTCCGTGGCGGGTGGCGAAGGCGGTGGCGAGCTTGGCGGTGGAGGTGGTCTTGCCGACGCCGGTCGAGCCGATCAGCGCGTAGACACCACCCTCGTCTTCCAGATCGGCCTCGTCCTCGCTGGTGAGCAGGTTGCGCTGCAGCAGGTCGGTCACGGCGCCAAGTTCGTCGCCCTCGTCCGCCGGCATGCCGTCGACGATCTCGCGCACCAGCGCTGGCGAGAAGCCGCACTCCAGCAGGCGGGTGCTCAGCTGGACCTGGCGGGGGCTCTTCTGCAGCCGGTCCATGAACGCCATCATGGTGAAGCGCTCCTCGATCAGGCTCTTCATCGAGCGGATCTCGGCCAGCATGTCCGCGTCCGCCGATGGAGACGAGGTGATGTCCTGCTCGTCATCGAAGCTGTCGTCCGCAGGTGCCGGCGGAGCCGCACGCAGCGCCGGGCTGTCGACTGCAGCCGCCCGGGTGGTGGTTGGCGGGAGAGGCTTGGCCGACGTGGCGGGATTGAGCAGGAACGGACGGGTCGCAGGTTCTTCCACCGCCGCCGCCACCGGCGCTGGCACTTCGGCACGGCCAGTGTCGGGTGGCAGCGACCAGTCGCCGTAGGTGGGTTCGGCCGCAGAGGCGGCACGCCCGGTCGGTGGTGCACGCCGCTGGTCGTTGCGGGGATCGGGTCGGGCCGCCAACGTGCGGGGATCGGGCTCGGGCTCGGGCGCGCTGGAGCCATCACGGGCGCTCAGTTCGGCCTTGCGCTTCTTGAGCATGCGCTCCCGGACATAGTCCTGGAACGACAGCGTGCTCATGGCCAGCGTGCCCACATCCTCCTGCACCGGGGTGGCCGATGGTTCGGACGCTGGCGGCACGGGGGCGACCCGGGCGGGCGCCGGAGCCGGCACCGGCGCCTTCGGTGCCGCGGGCGCGACCATCGAACGGGGCGCTGGCCGGGCCGCCGCCTGGGGTGCGGGCGCCACAGGCGCCGCAGGAGCCGCCGGCGCATCGTGCCGGTCCAGGGCCTCGATGCTTTCGGACGGCATCGCCACCACTTCGACCCCATCGCTGCTCGGCTTGGTCGACAGGATCACTGCATTGTCGCCGAAGGTCTGACGCACTTTCTGCATCGCTTCGCGCGAGTTGCGCCCGAAAAAGCGCTTCACATTCATGAGTGTGCTCCGATGATCGAACCGATGCGGATCGAGTGGGTGTCAGGTATTTCGCTGTGCGCCAGCACCTTCAGGCGTGGTGCGGCACGGCGCAGCAGGCGAGACAGGGACGGGCGCAGAGGATCCGGCACCAGCAGGCAGGCAGCCTGCCCGAGGTCCTCCTGACGACGCGCCGCATCGAAAGCACCGCGGCTGAGCTGGTCGGCGACGCTCGGATCGAGCACAGGTCCGTTCGCCGCGGTGAGGGCCTGCGTCAGCAACCGCTCCAGTTCGGGCTCCAGCGCGATCACATCCAGTTCGCGCTGCGTGCCGTAGATCTGCTGCACGATGGCCGGCGCGAGGGCCACGCGCAGTCGCCGCGCCAGCTCGACCGGATCGGTCACGCCGGCAGCCGATTGTTCGGCCAGCGATTCGACGATCGAGCGCATGTCGCGGATGTGCACGCCTTCTTCCAGCAGCGACTGGAGGATTTTCTGCAGAGGGACGATGCCGATCATCTTGGGGATCACGTCTTCGATGAGTTTGGGGGCCAGCCTGGTCACGTGCTCGACCAGCGCCTGGGTTTCGGTGCGGCCCAGCAAACGGGCCGCGTGTTGTTGCATCAAGTGTGAAAGATGGGTCGCCACGACGGTCGAGGAATCAACAACGGTGTACCCGGCCATTTGGGCGGTTTCTCGCTGACGCTCGTCCACCCACACCGCGGGCAGCCCGAAGGCCGGATCGACGGTGGTCTGGCCCTGCAGGGCCAGCTGCACGTTGCCGGGATTGATGGCCAGGAACATGCCCGGATAGGCCTCGCCCTCGCCCATGACGGCCCCGCGCAGCGTCAGGCGGTACATGCTGGGCTTGAGTTCGAGGTTGTCGCGGATGTGCACGGAAGGCGGCAGGAACCCCACCTCCTGCGCAAACTTCTTGCGCACGCCCTTGATGCGGTTGAGCAGATCGCCGCCGCGCTCCTTGTCCACCAGCGCGATCAGGCGGTAGCCGACCTCCATGCCGAGCGTGTCGACGGGCTGCAGATCGTCCCAGGTCGCCTCGTCGCCAGGGGCCTTGGTGGCCGGTGCATCGGCTCCGGCCAGGGTGGCCGCCTCGGCGGCAGCCAGCAGCGCGCCGCGGCCGCGCATCGTGTAGGCCAGATAGCCCAGTCCGGCCGCCACCGTCAGGAACACGGCGTGCGGCATGCCTGGTACCAGCCCCAGCATGCCAATGACCGCTGCAGTCATGCCCACCGCCTGCGGCGTGCGGAACATCTGGCCAACGATCTGCGTACCAACATCCTGCTCCTTGCCGACGCGGGAGACGACCATCGCCGCAGCCACCGAGATCAGCAGACCGGGAATCTGCGCCACCAGCGCGTCACCCACGGCCAGCAGCACATAGGTGCTCGCCGCGGCCGAGGCCGTCAGGTCGTGCTGCGCCACGCCGATGATGAAGCCACCGATGATGTTGATGACCAGGATCAGGATGCCGGCGATGGCGTCGCCGCGCACGAACTTGGACGCACCGTCCATCGAGCCGAAGAACTCCGCCTCGTTGCCGACCTCGATGCGGCGGCGCTTGGCCTCCTTCTCGTCGATCAGGCCGGCATTCAGGTCGGCGTCGATGGCCATCTGCTTGCCGGGCATCGCGTCCAGCGTGAAGCGCGCACCGACTTCGGCGATCCGCTCGGCGCCCTTGGTCACGACGACGAAGTTGATCACCACCAGGATCGCGAAGACGATGAAGCCGACCGCGAAGTTGCCGCCGATCAGGAAGTGCCCGAAGGACTCGATCACCGCGCCGGCCGCACCCGGTCCGGTGTGGCCTTCGAGGAGCACGATCCGGCTCGACGCCACGTTCAGCGACAGCCGCATCAGCGTCGTCAGCAGCAGCACCGACGGAAAGGCCGCGAAATCGAGCGGCCGCACCATGTAGGAGGCCACCACCATCACCATCAGCGCCGTGGCGATGTTGAAGGTGAACAGCAGGTCCAGCAGGAAGGTCGGCAGCGGCAGCACCATCATGGCCAGGACCATGATGATCATCACCGGGGCGGCCATGCCCTGGATCAGGGCCGAGTTGGCGCCGAAGAGGCGCTGCAGGTTCTGGAGCTGGGCATTCATGGCGTGGGTGCGGAGGTGCCGCCCTTGCGGGCGGCATGCCGGTTGTGGCGGGGATCGGCCGGATCAAGCTCCGGCGGCACGGAGACCAGGTCCAGCGAATTCGGGTAGGGAGCACGCCCGGCCATCGCCTCGCGCAGGCGGAACACATGGGCCAGCACCTGCGCCACGGCGCTGTAGAGCGCCACGGGGATCTCCCGGTCCAGCTCGGTCGTGGCATAGAGCGCGCGGGCCAGCGGCGGCGCCTCCAGCACCGGCACCCGCGACGTGGTCGCCAGATCGCGGATCTTCATCGCCACCTGGTCCGTGCCCTTGGCCACGACCTTGGGTGCGCCGCCACTGTCTTCGTTGTACTGGATGGCCACGGCATAGTGGGTCGGGTTCATCACGACCAGGTCGGCTGTCGGCACAGCGGCCATCATCCGGCGGCGCGAGGCCTCGCGCATGCGCTGGCGCAGGCGGCCCTTGATCTCCGGGTTGCCTTCCTGCTGCTTGTGCTCTTCCTTGACGTCCTGGTGGCTCATCTTGAGCTTCGAGGCGTGCAGGAAGCGCTGCAGCGGCAGATCGATCACCGCGAACAGCGCCAGCACCAGCACCAGCTGCCACAGGCCCGACAGGATCTGGCTGCCCGCCTCGCTGAAGGCCGCGCTCAGCTCGACCGACTGGCTGCGCACGAAGTCGTCCCGGTGCCCCCACATCCACAGCGCCCCGACCACCGCCAGCAACAGCGCCAGCACGCAGGACTTGAGCGTGTCGCTGAGCTTGTCCTTGGAGAGGATGTTGACCAGGCCGCTGAGCGGGTTGAGCTTGCCGAAGTTCGGCGCCATCACCTTCATCGTGAACACCCAGCCGCCCGACACGAGCGAGGCAGCCACCGACACGACGCAGACCACGCTGCCCAGGAAGAGGCTGAGCAGCAGCAGATCAGGCACCACCGACGACAGCCGCTCGGCCATGAAGGCCGGGCTGGCCACCGTCTCCGCATCGAAGCGCAGCGCTGCGGCCAGCAGGTCGCGCAGGCGCTGCGTGACCGAAGGCCCCACCGCCGAGATCACGCCCAGACAAGCCGCCACCACCACGAAATGCCCGAGGTCCCGCGAGCGCACCACCTGGCCATCGGCACGCGCCTTCTTCAGGCGCTGCTCGGTGGCGGGTAGTTGCTTGTCTTGGGAGCTGTCGCCAGACATCGGGAGGAGCGCTCGGAAAAGGAAGGACGGAGGAAGGGGTTCGCCGCCATTCTTCCGCCCGAGGTCCGGAACTGGAGACCGATAAGCACGCCCTTTGTCGGCGTATTCCCGCCTGGTCATTCCCACCCACAACCCGGCCCGCGCCAAGCAGGAAAAAGGCGGCCCGCAGCCGCCTTGATCCGATCTTGGGCGCGTTCACCGCCCTCGCCGCCGCATCAGCGCGGCGCCACGCTCACCCACTGCCATTCCAGCCAGTTGTCCGCGCGGTGCACCACGGTCACGTTCTGCCGCGCCGCCCAGGGCACGAACTGGCGGTGCAGCGGAATGTGGTGGACCTGCGCGTTGTGCTCGGCAAAGACCTGCCTGATCAAGGTCTGGCGCTTGCCGACATCGGCCTCCTTGCTGGAGGCCGCCGCCAGCGCGTCGAGCTTGTCGTTCTTCACGTTGCCGAAGTTCCAGTCGCCCACGCCCTTGTCGGTGCGGTTGCGGTAGATCGGGGTGAAGGTGGTTTCCGGGTCGGTGATCGAGCCACCCCAGCCCAGCAGGTACAGGCTCGTGTCGAGCTTCTGCAGCTTGGGGAAGTAGGTCGCGCGCGGCATGGCGTTGACCCGCACCTTGACCTTGAGCTGCGACCACATGCCGGCCAGCGCGACGCAGATCTCCTCGTCGTTGACGTAGCGGTTGTTCGGGCAGTCCATGCCGACCTCGAAGCCGTCGGCGTAACCCGCATCTGCCATCGCCTTGCGGGCCGCGGCCAGGTCGAACGGCAGGCGGCGCTCGATCTCCGAATCGTTCAGGCTGCCCAGCGGGCTGGGCACCACGGCGCCGGTCGGGATCGCCTGCCCGTTCATCAGCCTGGTCTTGATCGCCTCGATGTCGATCGCCTGGTAGAGCGCGCGGCGCACGCGCACGTCCTTGAACGGGTTGGCGTCGCCCGGCACCTGGCCGTAGAGCAGCTTGTCGCGCGCCTGGTCCATGCCGATGAAGAGCACGCGGTTCTCCACGCCCTCGACCACCTTGATGCCCGGCGTGCTCTTCAGGCGCGCCACGTCGCGCGGTGCCGGGTCGAGCACGAAGTCCACCTCGCCCGACACCAGCGCGGCGAGCCGGGTCGCGTCGCTCTTGATCGGGGTGTAGACGACCTCCTGCAGATTGCCCTCGAACTTGCCCCACCACGCCGGGTTGCGCTTGTAGGTGGTCCGGATGTCGGGCTGGCGACTGACGAGGATGAAGGGGCCGGTGCCATTGGCGTTCATCGCCGCGAAGCTTTCTTCCTTGTTCTTGAAGTCCTGCGGCTTCATGGCGCGGTGCTTCTCGGACCACGCCTTGCTCAGGATGAACAGCGTGTTGATGTGCTGCAGGAAGACCGGGTTCGGCTCGGTCAGGCGAAACTCCACCGTCAGCGCGTCGATCTTCTTCGGCTCGCCGACCTGGTTGGCGTAGGCGATCAGGTTGGAGCTGGGCTCGCGGGCGCGCAGGATGGAGAACACCACGTCGTCCGCGGTGAAGGGCGAGCCGTCGTGGAACTTCACGTTCGGCCGCAGCTTGAAGCGCCAGACGAGCGGCCCCGTCTGCTGCCACTCGGTGGCCAGCTGCGGCACGATGCCGAGCTGCTTGTCGCGCCCGACCAGCGTCTCGTAGACCTGGGCGTTCATCTGGTTGGTCAGCGACTCGTTCTGCGCGTGCGGGTCCATGGTCTGCGGATCACCCTGGGTCGCCCAGCGCAGCGTCTGGGCCGAGGCGGGCAGACCCAGCGCGGCGGCCAGCACGGCAGCGGCGACGGTGGGCAACAGCGAACGGACAGTGGACATGGGCAGGCTCCTGCAAACAGCGATGGAGGCAGTGTAGGCGGATCGCCCGTGCAGGGTGCTCGCCGGACCCGCCTTGACGGGCATCAAGCCCAACCCGGTGAATCCGGGCACAGTGGTTGCATGAACACGACCGTGATGCCCGAAGAGCCCGCCCTGTGCGAATGGACCCTGCCCATCGACGGCATGACCTGTGCCTCGTGCGTGGCGCGGGTCGAGAAGGCGCTGAAGAAGGTGCCGGGCGTGGTCGAGGCGGAGGTCAATCTGGCGATCGAGCAGGCCCATGTCGTGGCCCGCGCCGACACCGCCACCCGGGAGGCGCTGCAGGCGGCCGTGAAGCGCACGGGCTTCAGCGTGCCGGACGAGGTCGCGGAAGGCGCGCCGCCGCCGGTCGTCATCGGGCCGTGGCTGAGCGAAGGCCGGCGCGTGGCGATCGCGGCGCTGCTGTCGGCGCCGCTGGTGCTGCCGATGCTGGCGGAACTCTTCGGCGGGCACTGGATGCTGCCGGGCTGGCTGCAATGGGCGCTGGCCACCCCGGTGCAGTTCTGGCTCGGGGCGCGCTTCTACCGCGCCGGCTGGGCCGCACTGCGCAGTGGCGGCGGCAACATGGACCTGCTGGTCGCGCTGGGCACGAGCGCGGCCTACGCGCTGTCGGTCTGGCTGCTGCTGCGCGACCCCTCGGGGATGCCGCACCTGTACTTCGAGAGCGCCGCCGTGGTCGTCACGCTGGTGATGCTGGGCAAGTGGCTGGAGTCGCGCGCCAAGCACCGCACGGTGGACGCCATCCGCGCGCTGCAGGCACTGACACCGGCGTCGGCCCACGTGATCGGCCCGGACGGCACCGAAGCCGACCGGCCGCTCGGCCGGTTGCGGGTCGGTGAC